>Ga0316363_10001149_pt1 | contig 24997 bp, 21 predicted proteins | sample Sb_taG_3_FD_200459 | JGI IMG/M metagenome (GOLD analysis project Ga0316363, IMG submission 200459) | Peat soil microbial communities from Weissenstadt, Germany - Sb_50d_a_PC metaG (v2) (version 2) | ecosystem: Environmental > Terrestrial > Soil > Wetlands > Peat | place: Germany: Weissenstadt...
ATCGATGTGAACAATGCAGACCTGTCGCTTACTCCGGGAATGTACGCCGACACGACGATCGAGTTGGAGCACAAAGAGAATGCGCTGAGCGTTCCGGTGCAGGCGGTGGTCCAGGATGCGAACGAGCATTATGTTTTGGTTGTAGACGATCAGGACCGTGTGCGGAAACGACAAGTTGATTTGGGAGAGCAGACTTCGAACGCCGCGGAAATCCTGCATGGACTCTCGGAAAAGGAACGAGTGATCGTCGGCGGGCAGTCGAACTATCAGGTCGGCGAAGTGGTAAAGCCGCGGCTGGAGCCGGATTCAGCGGCTGCGGACGGGAGCCAGACGGGAGAGCAAAAGTAATGCCGCGATTTGCTCTCAAGTATCCGTTCTTCATCATCATGCTTTGCCTGGTGATCGCGGTGGTTGGCGTCACCAACGTGGTGCGCATGCCGGTGGATCTGTTTCCGCAGATCAAGATTCCGGTAGTGGTGGTGGCGACATTTTATTCCGGAATGCCACCGGAGCAAATCGAAGCTGACATTACCGACACGTTCGAGCGGTTCTTCACGCTGGGAAGCAATATTGACCACATCGAATCGCGCTCTCTGACCGGCGTGAGCCTGATCAAAATTTATTTCAAGCCGGGGACCGACGGGAATGCGGCGCTCAGTAATATTGCGAATCTGGCTATGGCAGACCTTCGGCGCCTGCCGCCAGGAACTCTGCCGCCGGTGGTGCTGAAGTTCGACGCTTCCAGCTTGCCAGTGTGCCTGGTTACGCTGAAGGGGCAAGGCCTGGATGAAACTCGGCTGAAGGACCTGGCGCAATTCGAGGTGCGCAACCAGATTGCGAATATTCCCGGCGCTTCCGTGCCGCAACCGTTTGGCGGACGGTATCGGCAGATCATGGTGTATGTGGATCCGGTGAAGCTGGAGGCGCACCAGCTCAGCTTGATGGATGTGGTTCACGCGGTGAATGATTCGAACCTGATTCTTCCCGCCGGGGACGTGCGCATCGGTCCCAAGGATTACAACATTTATGCCAACGCGCAGTTGCCCGACGCGCAAGAGATCAATCGCATTCCGCTAAAGACGGTGGGCAACGCTTCGGTGATGGTCGCCGATGTGGGCGAGGCGAAAGACTCGGGCACGATTCAAACCAATATCGTTCGGATTGACGGACAGCAGTCGGTGTACATTCCCGTGCTCAAACAGGGCGGTGACAGCAACACGATCACGATTGTGAATGGAATCAGGGCCGCGATCAAGGATTTGCTCGATGTTCCGAAATCGCTGAAGACAGCGGTGGTGTTTGATCAGTCGCTGTTCGTCAAGAGTGCGATCAAAAACGTATTAAAGGAAGGTGGAATCGGGTTGCTGTTGACCGCGATCATGATTCTCGTCTTCCTGGGAAGCCCGCGAGCCACTCTGGCTGTGCTTCTCTCCATCCCGCTTTCCGCGCTGGTGTGCTTTTTGATAGTGAATGCCATGGGCGGCTCGATCAACGTGATGTTGCTGAGCGGCCTAGCGCTGGCTTTTTCACGCCTTATCGACGACTCGGTGGTGGTGCTGGAGAATATTTTCCGCTACATGGAAATCGGTGAAACGCCGAGGGTGGCGGCGGAGAAAGGCGGGATGGAGGTTTCGCTGGCGGTGCTGGCTGCAACCACAACAACCTCGATCGTGTTTTTCCCGGTGACGTTCTTCTATGGGGTCAGCCGATATCTTTTTATCGACCTCGCGCTGGGCGTGGTTCTGTCCATCTTTGCCTCCTACATTTTTGCCATGACGGTGGTGCCTCTTTATTGTGCGAACTTCATTCATCTCGAGGACGTGGAGGAAGAGATTGAACACGAATCAGAAAAGAAGTCTGCCTCGCGATCTCTCTTTCGCAGATTCCTTGGCCGATTCAATGAGCTGTTTCGTAGACTGCTGGATCTTTACGAGCGCTGGGTGACGCGCGCGCTGGTGCGACCCGGAAGGACGGTGGGTTGGGTACTTGGGGGCATTGCCGTTGTCTTGATTGCAGTTTTTCCGTTTGTCGGCACGGCGTATTTTCCGCGAACCGATCCCGGCCAGTTCGTGATCAATGTCAAAGCTCCAAGCGGCTCGCGGCTTGAGGTCAGCAATCAATACATCGCGCGAGTCGAGCAGGACATCAGGCAGGTGATGGCGCCGAATGATCTTGACATGATCGTTTCGAACATTGGGATTACGCCTGATTTGTCGGCGATGTACACCAGTAACTCGTCCATGGATACCGCATTCGTGCAGGTGAGCCTGAAGGAAGATCACTCGATTGGGAGTTATGAGTACATGCGGCGTGTGCGCCGGAAATTGTCGGAGGATCTGCCGGAGTTGAATACGTATTTTCAGGCGGGCGGGCTGGTCGATTCGGTGATCAATCTGGGGTTGCCGGCGCCGATCGATGTGCAGGTGCGAAGTAATGATTTGAACAAAGCATTTGAGATTGCGACCGATGTTGCCGGACAGATCAGAAAGCAGAAAGGCGTAAGCAGTGTTCTCATTCCGCAGGATTTGCTTTATCCAGGGTTGGAGCTCAATATCGACCGCGAACGCGCCAGCCTGATTGGACTTTCCCCCAAGCAGGTGGTGGACAATGTGATTACCGCGCTTACATCTAACGGGATGATCGAGCCGAGCTACTGGATTGATCCGAAGACCGGGAACAACTACATGCTCACCGTGCAGTATTTCGACAAGCAGATCCAGAATATGAGTATGGAGGATTTCAAGAATATCCCGTTGCGCAGCGCGAGCGTATCGAATTACACGCCGTTGCAATCGGTGGCTGACATCAAGCGCATCAATACACCGACTGAGGTCGATCACTACCAACTGCAGCGCGTGATCGACATTTATGTAATGCCATCGACGGAGGCGCTGGGCGGAGTGAATCGCGAAGTCAACGATATTGTCGGCCATCTGCAGTTGCCCGAAAACATGCGGGTGAGCGTGCTTGGGTCGGTGGTTGGAATGCAGGAATCGTTCAGGCGCTTTTCGGTCGGGCTGGTGCTAGCGATCCTGCTGGTTTATCTGATTCTGATGTCGCAATTCGCATCGTTCATCGATCCCCTGATCATTCTGATGGCGATTCCCCCAGGGTTGGCGGGAGTGGTCTTGACTCTTTGGATTACGCACAGCACGTTCAACATCATGTCGCTGATGGGCGTCATTATGATGACCGGCATCGTGGTTTCCAACAGCATCCTGATTGTTGAATTTGCGCGGCAGTTGCGGAAAGAGGATTTTTCGCTGCAGGATGCACTGGTGCGGGCCTGCAAGATTCGGTTGCGGCCCATTCTCATGACATCGCTGGCTACTTTGTTAGGCATGCTTCCGATGGCGCTGGGTATCGAAACCGGTAGCGAGCAATATGCGCCGCTGGCCCGAGCCGTGATTGGCGGGCTGGCAGTATCGGTTGTGGTCACGGTGTTTCTTGTCCCGGCAGTTTATCTCATTATTCACGGCAAAGAAGACAATCGGCGGGAGGAACAGTCGGCATGACGTGGAGAGGGATGGGTTTGCTGGGCTGCCTTGCGCTGTCGGCGGTGGGTGTCGCTCAAACGACAATGATCTTGCAGCACCCGGCGGCCTCACCACTGGGTTCCTTTGCCGCCTCGTCGTCGAGCGTGCCCGGCCCGCAGAGTGCGCAGCCTCCATCGAACGCTATGAGCCTTTCGCTGAAAGACGCGGAAGCCATTGCGCTGAAGAATAATCCGACAATCTCTGTTGCGCGACTTAACGCGCTGGCCTCGCAACAGGCGGTGCGGGAAGCGCGATCCAACCTGTGGCCGCAGGCCTACGCCGATGTGACTGGAGTCGATTCGCAGGAGAACAGCCGAATCACTGCCGGCGGACTCAACAATCCGATTGTGTATGAACGGGCCGCCGTGGGCGCAACCGTGACCCAGTTGATCACAGATTTTGGGCGCACCACGAATCTGGTGTCCAGCGCCAATTTTACGGCGAAGGCCGAGAACCAGAATGCCATGGCTACCAAGGAGCAAATCCTTCTGTCCGTGGATCAGGCCTTTTATGGTGCGTTGCAGGCGCATGCGGTGCTCACGGTGGCTCAGCAGACGGTGAGCGCGCGGCAGACGCTATCCGACCAGGTGGAGGCCTTGTTTAAGAGCAAACTCAGGTCTCAGCTGGATTTCAGTTTTGCCAACGTTAATCTGGCTCAGGCGAAACTTCTTCTGCTGGATGCAGAGAACAATGAGAACGCGGCGCTGGCAACGCTTTCCATGGTGCTGGGTTATCCGCGGGCGCAGAATTTTCAGCTGGTTGAGGACACGACCGCGATTGCTTCGCCTCCCGGAGATGTCGACGATCTCATCTCTCAGGCACTCGCAATGCGGCCGGAAATATTGTCGCTCGAGTTCCAGCATCAATCGGCTCAGAAGTTCCACGCGGCGGAGCGTGATCTGCTCTTGCCAGACGTCCGCGCCATGGGTGTTATCGGTGACACGCCCGTGCGCAATCCGGTTCTTTCCAATTGGTACGGCGCGGTGGGTGTGAATATTGAAATCCCGCTGTTTAACGGTTTTCAATATACGGCAAGGTCCAAGGAGGCGAGCCTGCGAGAGCAGGCTGCGCAAGACCGCCTGGTTGAGCTGCGCAATCGGATTTCACGCGATGTGCGCGCCAGTTGGCTCAACGCGAATACCGCCTATCAGCGCGTCAGCGTTACGCAACAGTTGGTGGATCAAGCAAACCTCGCGCTTGATCTTGCGCAGACGCGTTACAGCCTGGGATTGAGTTCGATTGTTGAGTTGAGTCAGGCGCAGCTTCAGCAGACGCAAGCGCAGATCAGCAATGCTCAGGCCGGTTACGACTACCGGCTCTCTCTGGCGGTCCTGCGCTACCAGACGACTGGGCTCTGAAATTAGGCGCACCCCTGGTTCATGGTTCGCGTTGGGTTTCAAGGTTTATGGAATGGAGTGGACGCTAACGAGGGCAACGGCGGCAGACAGGAGTGTCCGCCATGCGCGGTTAGTTCGCTTTCATCTTTTCTTTGACGCTGTGCGCCAGTTTCTCGATTTCTTCTGCTTTCTTCACGACGTCCAGTGACAGGGTGTGTTCATTGGATTTGTCCACAGACTGCTTCAGTTCGTTGGCGAGTTTCAGCAAGTTGTCGGTATCGCGCTGCAGTTGAGCCTGGCGCTCTTGGTTCGCTTTCTTGGCCATGTCTTTTTCCATCTGAACCCGCCCCTGGTCTTCGTGATCGTCGGGAGCGAGGCCAGGATCCGGGCTTAAGTGCGGAACCGGCGCGGAGGGTTGAGTGGCCCTCTGACTAAACGAGGGTGTGGAGAGTACCGGCGTGATCAGCAAGAGCAAGATGGCCAGGGCAGAAGGATTGAGTCGCACAATGACCTCGTCAACAGAGGAATAAGGAAATTATACGAGTTTTCGCGAACTCGGATACCAGTTGACGGCTTGAGGGAAGCGGGATCTAGAAGCGAAGAAGTGGCGGACAGGGCGGGCGGGACGCCCGTCCTCCACGACGTCTGCTTACAGCGAGCTCATATTCGCCAGGAACTCGCCGTTTGATTTGGCTTTGTTCAGCTTGTCGATTAGCAGTTCCATGGCTTCCACTGGCGACAGTGGATTCAGCACACGGCGAAGGACCCAGATTCGGGTCAGGTCTTCTTTCGGAATCAGCAACTCTTCCTTACGCGTGCCGGAGCGCTGGATGTCGATGGCCGGGAAGGTGCGTTTGTCGACCAGCTTGCGGTCGAGGATGATTTCGGAATTGCCGGTGCCTTTGAACTCTTCGAAGATCACGTCGTCCATGCGGGAGCCGGTATCGATCAGGGCCGTCGCGATGATCGTGAGCGATCCACCTTCTTCAATGTTGCGGGCCGCGCCGAAGAATCGTTTCGGACGCTGCAGGGCGTTCGAGTCGACGCCGCCGGAGAGCACCTTGCCACTGGGCGGAACGATCGTGTTGTAAGCGCGCGCGAGACGAGTGATGGAATCGAGCAGAATGACAACGTCACGCTTGTGCTCGACCAGGCGTTTGGCTTTCTCGATTACCATTTCCGCGACTTGCACGTGGCGGGCGGCGGGCTCGTCGAAGGTCGAGGAAATCACTTCCCCTTTTACCGAGCGCTGCATGTCGGTGACTTCTTCTGGACGCTCGTCGATCAGTAGAACCATCAGCACGACTTCGGGATGATTCGTTGTGATCGAGTTCGCAACGTTCTGCAGCAGCATGGTCTTGCCGGCGCGGGGCGGCGAGACGATGAGGCCACGCTGTCCTTTGCCGAGAGGCGTGAGCAGGTCCATGACGCGGGCGCTGACGTTCTCGCGCGTAGTTTCAAGCTTGATGCGTTCCTGCGGATAGAGCGGCGTCAGGTTGTCGAACAGTATCTTGTTGCGCGCTTCGTCGGGCGATTCGAAGTTGACGGCTTCAATCTTGACCAGTGCGAAATACTTTTCGCCCTCGTGCGGAGGACGAACCTGGCCGCTGATGGTGTCACCGGTCTTGAGGTCAAACTTGCGGATTTGCGACGGCGAGACGTAAATGTCGTCGGGGCCGGGCAAATAGTTGTAGTCGGGCGAGCGCAGGAAGCCGTAGCCGTCGGGCAGGATTTCGAGCACGCCCTCGGCAAAGATGTGGCCTTCTTTTTCGCTCTGGGCCTGAAGGATCTTGAAGATCAGGTCTTGCTTGCGCAGTCCGCTGGCGCCTGGCAGATCCAAGGATCGGGCGATCTTGGTCAGCTCCGTAATATTTTTTTCTTTCAATTCTGCGATGGTCATTATTCGATATCACCTGCGAAGGGAATTTTTCAAAGGGGGGTTACTCGGAAAAGACTTGGTCAATCGCGGGGCAGGGCGGGGCTGGTTTTACGCAGCCCGCCGTTGTGCCTCGGCAAAATTTTCAGGTTCCGACAGGACCGTCTGCCGTTCCGAGCTTGCTATCTTGTCCAGGACTTCGTTCATGGTTTCCTGGATTCTCGTATTGGGCTTGTGAAACTTACGGGTCGCCTTCGACGCAAGCTGGCAAAGCATATAACGGTTCCGCAAAGTATGTAAAGCATCAAAAACGCGATCAGACCGCATGATATGTCACTCTCCTGACTGGCCGCACGTCCCTTTTCCTGGCAAGACGAAACCTGACCAGAGTGTCTAAGCTACTCAATTCAGATGGGTTGTACGGGAAATCTCTGGTTACTCGTATAGATGCTTCGTCTGGCCCGAAAGTTTCTCGGTTTTAGGATTATGTCCGATTGCCAGCGGAGCTTCGTCAGACCAACTGAATAAGTAAGCCCTCGGAACTGTACACCCTACGTTAGAATGAACGCGCCGTCAAGTGTTTCTTGCGATCCCGGCCCATTTGTGACCAAGAGTGTCGTATCTACTTGTCTTAGTGCAGTCAACACTAAGTCTTAATTTGCTGATATTAAATGACTTAGTATTGGTATCTGCCCATTCCTAAAAGCGGAATGGCGAGTCCGTCGTTCTTCATATGTCCCCTGGGTTCGAGTCTCAAGCCCAGAATGTGCGATCCAGGGTGCGGTACTGGATGGCTTCGGCGATATGTTTTGGCTCGATTGCTTTTCCTCCTTCCAGGTCGGCAATGGTTCTGGCAACTTTGAGAATGCGGTCGTGGGCGCGGGCGGTCAGACCCTGCTGGGCCATGGCCCGTTCCAGCAGTTTTTCGCAGTCCGCTGAGAGTTCGCAGAAGGCGCGAATGTGCCGCGGCCCCATCTGTGCGTTGCAGTAAAGCTTTTCTCGAGGCGCAGAAGAGAATCTTTCCAGCTGAGAACCGCGGGCTCGCATCACCCGCTCACGGATCTTGGCGGAACTCTCCGGCTCGGCTCCCGCACGCATCTCCTTATAATTCACCGCGGGCACGTCGATGTGGATGTCGATGCGGTCTAGCAACGGCCCGGAAATCTTGGACATGTAGCGTTGAATGACGGGCGGCGTGCAATGACACTCACGCGAACGATCATTGAAATAACCGCACGGACAAGGATTCATTGCCGAAGCCAGCATGAAGCGTGCGGGGAAAGTCAGCGACATGGCAGCGCGGGCGATGCAGACGGTTCCATCCTCGAGGGGCTGGCGCATGACTTCGAGGACATTGCGCGGGAATTCAGGCAGTTCGTCCAGGAACAGGACACCGTTGTGGGCCAGTGAAACCTCTCCAGGGCGAGGAACGGCGCCACCGCCGATCAATCCCGCGTCGGAAATGGTGTGGTGGGGCGAACGAAAAGGCCGCACGCCAACCAATCCCGCGCCGGAGTCGAGCACGCCGGCAACGCTGTGGATCTTGGTAGTCTCCAGAGCTTCCTCGAACGTAAACGGCGGAAGGATGGTCGGCATTCTCTTGGCCAGCATGGTTTTGCCAGAGCCTGGAGGGCCGATCATGAGGATGTTATGGCCGCCAGCGCAAGCGACCTCGAGGGCACGCTTGGCGGAGTGCTGGCCGCGGACGTCCTTGAAGTCCACCAGGAATTGCTGAGCCTCGCTTAGCAGGGCTTCGCTGTTGACCTTGAGGGGCCGGATTCCGTTACCGGTGTTCACGAAGCGGATCACATCGAGCAGCGATTTCACCGGATAGATTTCCACCCCCTCGACCATGGCTGCTTCTTTGGCATTCAGTTCAGGCACTACCAGGCGCGCGATTTTTCTGCTGCGCGCCTCGATGGCAATCGGCAGCGCGCCGCGAACCCCGCGAACCCCGCCGTCGAGCGACAGTTCGCCCACGAAAAGGCAATCGGGCACCTCCTTCTTATTAAGGCCACCGTAGGCACCCAGAATTCCGAGGGCCATGGGCAGGTCGAAACCGGAGCCCTCTTTGCGAATATCGGCCGGGGCAAGATTGATTGTGATGTGGGTGGGAGGAATGTCGTACCCGCAGTTCTTCAGCGCGGCTCGTACGCGGTCGCGGCTCTCCCGCACGGCCGCATCGGGCAGGCCGACGGTATGGAAGTGATCTTCCATCGTCTTGATTCCAGACACATCGACCTCGACCTCGATGATGTTGGCATCGATGCCGTAGACGGCGGCGCTCAGGGTTTTATAGAGCATGGAGCTTGCGCAATTTGGATCTGCGCTTCAGGTAAACCGATTGGTCCAGACCTGTCGTGGGCCGAACGACAGGTCAGCCTAAAGCTTCACACTACGCTTGGCCGACTCGAATGAATGGTGACCGATGTCACATTGAGCCTGTGACAAGTGAACAGCTGGCGGGCGTTTCGTCTGTGAACCAAATTACCCAACACGCTTTAGGTTGTTTGCACCCGCCCCGTGGACTAGGATTCGCGTAGACCCCGGGCTCGTCAACATGCGGAGCATGCGGGCAAGTTGGGTGAGCCTTTATGCCAGAACCAGAAAAGCATCCGGCGCGTGCTGGCGGAGCGTCAACCAACCTGGAGCAGGAAGAAGCCTGGTTGTGGCGGGTTGCGCTCCTGTTTGTGGTTCTGCTGGCCGCGGGACTCGCCGTCGAGTCTTGGGAGCGGCTGCAAAATCTCCCCTATCACCTCGGCTTACTCTCTATCGGCGTGCTCTGCGTCGCCATCGCGTTCGCGGGATTCGCTTATGGACGGAGAAAGCGAGTCACAGAGCTAAGAAACCTGGTCCGCGGCCTGCAAGAGCGCGTAACCGCGCCCACCGATGAGCAACTCAATCAACTGGGAGAGCTCATTGCGCGTTCCCAGCGCAGCTTCAAAGAACTGATCGATTCCTTCGATGACATTGCCTTTGCTACTTCTTTGGACGGAAAGATCAAGACCGTAAACCGGCGCGTGACAGAATTGCTCGGAATCCCCTACACCGAGGTGATCGGTCATCGGGGAGATGAGTTTTTGGCCGAACCCAAGCGTGAAGACCTGGATCGCGGGCTGGCTCGGTTTCTCGAGAAACGCCGCTGGTCGGGCGTGGTTTGCGTTCGGCTGAAGACGAGCGCCCGAGCGCTTTATTTTGACTGTGCGCTCAACGCGATTGTGAAGGGTGACGAGGTTGTGGGCGTCAGCGCGCTTGCCCGTGACGTCACTGAAGAACGCGAAAAGGAGCGGCGATTTACCGAACTGTTCGAAACTCTTCAGGAAGGTGTTTACTTCAGCACGCCGGAAGGCAAGTTGCTCGACGGCAATGCCGCGCTGGTTCAGATTCTAGGGCACGGGAGCAAGGAAGAACTGCTTGCACTCGATCCCAGAGCATTGAACTCCGATCCTAATCAAAGCCCAGTGCTGGGGCGGACTGCCGACGATCAGGGCGGTGTCCGCGATCGAGAAATCATGTTGCGGCGCAGAGACGGCACCCTAGGCATTTTCCTCGATACTTCCCGCGCGGTTTGGGACGCGGGCGGCAAGATCGTCCGCTATCAGGGCACACTGGTGGACGTAACCGAGCGCCGGGAGATGGAAAAGGCGTTGCGTGGTCAGGAAGAGTTCCAGCGTTACCTGTTGGAAAGCTTTCCTGACCTGATTCTGGTGATCGATCTGAACGGACGCTACAGTTTCGTAAGCTCGCGCATTCACGACCTGCGCGGCTACAAGCCAGGAGATCTGCTAGGGAAGAAAGTCGAAGAAGAGCAGGATTACTCTCCCGAACTTTTTGCGTTGTATCGCGATCTGATCACGGGCAAGAAGATGTTTGGGTCGTGCGACTATAATGCGCGTCACCGTGACGGAAGCTGGCGTACCATGCGGGCTTCTGCCAGCCCGCTGTTCGATGCCGAAAACAAGCTGAGCGGCGCGATCGTGTCGGTGCGCGACATTACGGTGGAGAAAAAACTGGAGCAGCAGATCATTCAGAGCGAGCGGCTGGCGGCTATGGGACAGATGATTGGCGGGTTTGCCCACGAACTGAACAATCCGCTCACCAGTATCCTGGGGATGTCGGAATTGCTGCAGGAGGGCGAGGCTTCCGAGGCCGTCCGGAAACAGATGGTTGTTCTGCAACAGCAAGCGCGCCGTGCGGCAGAAATTGTCCAGAACCTGATGTACTTTTCGCGGCCTCCGGCGCCGGGCAAGACTCCCATCGACCTCGGTGAACTGATGCAACGAACCTTGCACCTGCACGCGTATTCCCTGCGGAAGAGCAACATCACGGTAGATTTCCTGAAGGAGACATCAATCCCGGCGGTCAGCGGAGACGCACACCAATTGATGCAAGTGTTTTTGAATCTGATTTTGAACTCGGAACAGGCCATGCGGGAGGTGCGCGATCGCGGCACTTTGCGCATCCGCATTGAGAAGCACGAGAAATCGGTCTCTGTTATTTTTCAGGACGATGGACCTGGAATCTCGCCCGACATCCTGCCCAACATTTTCGATCCCTTTTACACGACCAAGCGTCCCGGCCGCGGGACCGGTCTCGGCCTGAGCATATCGAAAGCGATTCTGCGGGAACACAATGGCAACGTCGAGGCGGCGTCCGGCCCCGGCGGCGGCGCGGTGTTCACGGTCACGCTGCCGGTGGCAGATGTTGGTACGCCCGCGTCCTAACCCCTCGTCAAGGTTGCAAACAAAAAGGTCAGCGTCTTAACCTCCGGCAATGGCTCCAAGGATAACCAGCGGCTCGGTGCCTGATGCCACCGCGTCGGGCAGCGGCGAGTCTGGAGGGTCGTGCGATAAGTCTTCCTCGCAGGCGAAGAATCGCAGGAACGGTCGCCGCCGTTGGGTGGAATGGTCACGAATCGTCCCACGGAGCATTGGATAACGAGCTTCGAGAGCGTCCAGGACCGAGCGCTGCGTGACCGCACCCTCGACATCGAGCATCACCTCGTAGCCGACGTGCGCTAAGGTTCGCAGATGCTGCGGAAGTATGACGCGGACCGTCATCGTTTACGGGTTTCCTCTCAGCTCAGGTGCTCTCCGAATTGCAGGGCTATTGCACTCATGGTGATCGGCAGACTAGCTGCCTCGAATGAAAACATGCCTAGTAAATTGCGAAAATCAACCGTCATCGAAAGGGGTTCCGAATTATTAGTTGCCGATTGATGACCTGTCCGTCCTGCAAATCTTCGGAATAAAGCGTCTTACATCCAGCCTCCAGAGCGGCGGAAGCTACTAGCGCATCGTAGATGCTATATCCATACTTTTCCGCAATGGCCATTGCTGCTTTGTGCATATCGAGCGAGATTGGAACCGGGTCGGGGCACAGAATGCAAATGAGGTCCAAGCACTCATTTACTTGCTTCCAGGACATCCCTAGCTTGCGGCGCGCCACCGAGACAAACTCGTTCAATGATTGAATACTTACAATACCGCCGTTTGCCAGCAGGGCCTCGGCCTTGGACGCGCGAGGATCGTTCTTCGCCACCGCGTAGATCAATACATTCGTGTCGAGGAAATGTTTAGCGGGCATTGGCCTCGGCCCGGTCGAATACGAACCCAGCCGGCAAAGGACGACGCAGCCGGCGTAAGCGATCGAGAGCCCGCTTCCGGGCGGGATCGCGGCGCACTTCAAATTCTCGCGTGTTAGCGATCCTGATTTCGATCTGGTCGCCCTCTTTCAAATTGAGAGCTTCCACAACTTCCGACGGTAGCCGCACCGCGAGACTGTTACCCCACTTGGAAACTTGCATCAGGCCTCCAGTCAATAATGATCTACATCGTCATTGTATATCTTTCGCCGACGGGAAGCAAATAACCTGATTGGGGGTGGGACAGCCGGAAATAGCGCGCGAGATCCCTCGCGCCGCTGGTGAAAGCGCGGGGCTTCGGAATGACGCCCCTCAAAGGAAGGGGCAAACGGACCCACTACTGAGTTGGGGCCGATCTTACGCCAGCGTCTGGACTTCGACCGAAAGCACCGCTGGCAGATCACGAACAATGGGCGCCCAGCTGTCTCCGGCATCGGCTGATGCATAGACCTGGCCGCCGCTGGTGCCGAAATAGATGCCGCATTTGTCGAGCGAGTCGACGGCCATGGCATCGCGCAGCACGTTGACGTAGCAGTCCTTTTGCGGCAGCCCTTTGGTCAGTGGCTCCCACTCGTTTCCGCCGGTGCGGCTGCGGTAGACGCGCAGCTTGCCCTCGTGCACGTAGTGTTCCGAGTCGCTTTTGATGGGCACAACGTAAATCGTTTCCGGCTCGTGCGCGTGGACGTCGATGACGAATCCGAAGTCGGTTGGCAAATTTCCGCTGATCTCGTGCCATTGTTCGCCCGCGTCGTCGCTGCGCATGACGTCCCAGTGTTTCTGCATGAACAACACTCCCGGACGCAACGGGTTCATGGCGATGTGGTGAACGCAGTGGCCAACCTCGGCATCATGGTCAGGGATGTATTGGGAACGCAGTCCGCGGTTGATCGGTTTCCAGGTCTTGCCGCCGTCATCAGTGCGAAAAGCCCCGGCAGCTGAGATGGCAATGAACATCCGGCCCGGGTCGCTCGGATCGAGAATGATGGTGTGGAGACACATGCCGCCCGCACCGGGCTGCCACTCCGGACCCGTGCCGTGGCCACGTAGACCCGGAAGCTCCTCCCAACTCTCGCCGCCGTCGGTCGAGCGGAAGATAGCGGCATCCTCCACACCAGCATAAACCGTCTCAGGGTCAGTGAGCGACGGCTCCAGATGCCACACGCGCTTGAACTCCCACGGATGCTGGGTCCCGTCATAAAACTGATGCGTGGTGAGCGGCTTGCCGCTTTCGGTCGATGTGTCGTAGACGAACTTGTTGCTCGCCTTAGCAGGCCATTGTGGGAGCGGTTCTCCGGGCGGGGTTCCCGGCTGATGCCAGGTTTTGCCCCCGTCATCGGAGCGCTGAATGATCTGCCCGAACCAGCCGCTCGACTGCGACGCATACAGGCGATTCGGGTCAGCGGGCGATCCCTTGACGTGATAAATCTCCCAGCCCGCAAAGTGGGGGCCGCTGACATCCCATTGTTCGCGCTTGCCGTCTGACGTCAGAACGAATGCGCCTTTGCGTGTGCCCACCAGAACTCGTACCTTGCTCATCGTGACGCTCTCCTCGTTTCGTTCACACTCTGTTTTTTTTTCCTGCCGGCCTGCTTAGACGGTCACATGGCGGTCTTCGTCGCCCAGCACGGCGCCCCTCCCGAAAATCAGGACGGAGAAATATGAGCCTGCGCTCGGGGAGCACGGTATTTCACCCGGCACAGGCTCGTCGCTCCATAGTTTTTTAGGCGGCCTTTTGCGTCTGGCCACGCATTTGCTTCATGAACTCGCGCATCTTAGCGATGTGACCGGGCGAGCGCTTGTCCATCCAGACCTCGAAGCGCTGCGCGGCCTTTTCCAGATGCGCGAGGAATTGTTTATTGGCCCATTGTTCCCGTCCTTCGGCGAGTGTGGGTTTGATCCGCTCCCAGACGCCGAAGAATTCACCACTGGTTTCGAAGAACAGATCGTCGTGAAGCAGACCATAATTCAGCAACGCGCAGGCCTGCTCCCAATAGCTGACCACCATCATGAAGTTCGTCCCGCCTTCGGTGCCGGGCGCGGCGACTCGCATGGCGTCGCTCCAGGTGTCTGCAAAATAGTTCTTAAAGAACCAGTCACGGGCCTGCCGAAGCCGGGCTTCACGGCGCTGTTCAAAAACCTGCAGGTGTAGTTGTGCTTGTTCGTGGGTAGGTTTTGTTTCCATGATTTTTGTCTCCTTCTCTCTCTTTCTATGTTTTTTGTGAGTCGAGTATCTTAATCCTACAACGTCTCTCTCGATTTTTTGCGCCGCCAGCGGTTCCTGCGAGAGACCACATCGGGGCGCAAGGATTAGGCCGCCTGCTCGCAATTGATCATCCACGGGATGCCGAAGCGATCGACGAGCATACCAAAGCCTGCCGCCCAGAACGTCGGGCCAAACGGCATCACCACATTCCCGCCATCGGCCAAAGCGTCAAAGATCCGCTTGCCCTCCACCGTATCCTTAACGCCGATGTTCAGGTTGAAGCCTTGCGGCTGGTAGAAGCGCTCGGGTGGGGCATCCATACCCATCAGCACCTGCTTACCTACAGTCATATGGGCGTGCATGATTTTGTTGCCCCATTCGGCAGCCACTTGATTGGCTGCGGGGGAACCCTCATAACGAAACATAGAGTCGATTTTTCCATCCAGGCATTCTTCGTAGAACTTGAATGCTTCCTCGCATTGGCCTTTGAAATGAAGATAGGAGTTCACCTCTTTCGCGCCGTTTGAGGAGCCGCCGACTATTGGACGAATTTCCAACTCACCTTCGTAGGACGGTCCCATAATGTCCCCGTGGACTTGCATGAAGTGAGCCCCCATCTCGATCGCCTCTTCTTTCGACTTCAAGTCGAAAATCGCGTAGCCGCCCACCAGTTCTTTGGTCTCGGCAAAAGGGCCGTCGATGACGGACGTCTTTCCCCCAGACACGCGAATGCGCGCGCCTTGCGAACTTGGCAGAAGCCCCCCGGAACTTATGATCAAGCCGGCTTTGTTCGCCTCTTCGGCAAGCTTGCTGACGGCGGCCATCAACTTAGGGTTTGGAGGCGTCCCGGCCTCAGAGTCTTTGGTCGCCTTAACTATCATCATGAATCGCATGGTTCTCTCCTTTTGACTTGCTCCCGAACTCTGTACCGGCTTCATCGGCGTTTGCCAAGCGGATGCCTTCCGTCGAGGGTCGAATACGGCTCCTTTGTCGCGTCTTAATCTTTGGGCAAGTTCGGGATCTCCACCACCGGTCGAATTTCAACGGTGCCCTTGCGTGCGCCCGGAACGCGTCCGGCAATGTCGATGGCTTCGTCGAGGTTCTTGGCCTCGACCATGAAAAAACCGCCCAGTTGCTCGCGCGTCTCCGCGAACGGGCCGTCGGTTACCAGCCGTTTGCCGTTGCGTACCTGAACGGTGGTCGCCGTCGAGACTGGCTGCAACGGAGCAGTCGCAAGAAACTGGCCGTTGGCCTTGAGGGTATGCGCCAGCTGGGTGGACTCGCCGTAACACTGCTGCCGCTCGGCTTCGGTCCAGCCATTTTCGTCGGCGTAAATCAGCAACATGTACTTCATTTGGGCTGCCTCCATTGGTAAGTCGAATCGGGGATGCTCAAATCGACATCCCCAGGAAAATATATTTGTCCTCGCGCCTGTCGCGCGACCCCCGGTACGAGTCCGGACGCTTCCTTATTATTTCTTCCCAGCCAACTGCGCGCGCAGACGCTGGCCCCGCTCCTTAATCTCAGGCGTGCAGGCATCGCCGAAATCGTCGGGCTCGAACACCTGGCGAATCTCGATCTCGACGCCGCCTCCGAAGGGGCTACGTTTGAGCCATTCAACCGCTTCTTCCATCGAGTTTGCCTTCCAAAGCCAGAAGCCGGCGATGAGTTCCTTGGTTTCAGCGAAAGGCCCATTGATCACGGCCGGTTTGCTTCCTGAAAATTTGACACGCTTGCCCATGGAACTGGGATGAAGCCCCTCGCCGGCGAGCATGATGCCGGCCTTCACCAGTTCTTCGTTGTATTTTCCCATCGCAGTTAGAATCTCCGTGCTCGGCAGAACACCTGCCTCCGAGTCTTTGTTGGCCTTGACGATCACCATGAATCGCATGTTATGTCTCCTCTATTAGTTTGATTTGAACCACCGCGTTTATACGCTTCTAACAGTAAATCGAACGACGACCAGCCAGATCGACGCTCCCGTGAAAATATATTTACAATCAGGTATGTCGCCTGACGTTGCCGAAGCCGTCGAAGCAGTTTATCGCGCCGATTGGGGACGCGTGGTGGCCATACTAATTGGCCTCGTCGGTGACTTCGATCTCGCCGAAGAGTCTGCGCAGGAAGCTTTTGCGGCTGCGGTCGATCAATGGCGAGTTTCTGGTGTTCCGGAGTTCCCACGCGCATGGATCATTCAGACGGCCCGGCACAAAGCAATCGACCGCATCCGGCGCAAGGCCCGGTTCGAAGAAAAACTTGAATCGTACGCCACCTCGGGCTTGGTCCGCGAGTCCGAGGAGCCTGATTATGACACGAGCGAAATTCCCGACGATCGCCTTCGCTTGATTTTCACCTGCTGCCATCCGGCGCTCGCTCCCGAGGCGCAAGTGGCACTGACCTTGCGCACGTTGGGCGGTCTGGAGACGGACGAAATTGCGCGCGCATTTCTTGTGCCTGAGGCGACCATGGCACAACGGCTTGTCCGCGCGAAGCGCAAGATTCGCGACGCCGGTATTCCTTATATCGTCCCCGAGACGAACGACATGGCCGCTCGGCTCGAAGCAGTGCTGACCGTGATCTATCTCGTCTTCAACGAAGGCTATGCGGCGACTCGAGTCGGGCCGCTGGTGAGGGCCGATCTTTGTAATGAAGCCATCCGCCTGGGGCGTCTGGTGAGATCGCTGATGTCGCCGCAGCCTCCGGGGGAAGCAACTGCTCTGATCGCCCTCATGCTGCTGCACGACGCACGGCGCGATGCCCGTACCGATGAGACCGGCGATATTATCGTTCTCGAGGAACAAGATCGCAGTCGCTGGGATCAGCGGCAGATTGCCGAGGCTTTGCCACTGGTCGAGGAGGCGTTTCGTAGCAGGCCCGGTCCGTTCGCCCTGCAGGCGGCGATCGTGGCCGTTCATTGTCAGGCGGCGCGACCTGAAGACACGGATTGGCGGCAGATCGTGCGCCTCTATGATCTTCTTGAACGTGTGCAGCCGTCTCCGATTGTGTCGCTGAATCGTGCGGTGGCCGTAGCGATGGCGGATGGCCCCCAGTCAGGGCTCGCGCTGGTTGATGCGTTAGCGGCAACCGAAGATCTCGCCAACTATCATCTGCTCCATGCCACACGTGCCGATCTGCTGCGCCGCCTTGGGTTTTCGGTCGAAGCGGCGAAGAGCTACCTGCAGGCTCTCGCCCTGGTGACTAACGATAGCGAACGCCGATATCTCGAACGGCGGCTGCGCGAAGTTCAGTCGCTGGCGGAGTGAGCTGCTCGGGTGTTGTCGTCGATCCAGACGGCTTATCTTTCGACGGCCATCGCCACTGCGTTCCCGCCACCCAGGCAAAGAGCAGCGATACCGCGATGAACGTCACGCCGGATCATTTCATAGATGAGTGTGACCAGAACGCGCGCCCCGCTGGCTCCGATGGGATGTCCGATTGCGACGGCGCCACCGTTTACATTTACTTTGTTGGGATCGAGGCCGAGTTCGCGCATCACGCCCAAGGCTTGCACCGAGAAGGCTTCGTTCAGTTCGTAGAGATCGACGTCTTCATTCTTCCAGCCAGTCTTTTCCCAAATCTTGCGAACAGCTCCCACCGGAGCCATCATTACCCACTTGGGCTCGACTCCGCTGGTAGCTTGCGCCATAATGCGCACCATCGATTTTGCACCAAGTTCCTTAGCCAGCGTGGCGCTCGTGACCACGAGGGCGGCTGCGCCGTCGTTTACTCCGGGAGCGTTGCCGGCGGTGACCGTGCCGTCTTTCTTGAATGCCGGCTTCAGAGAACGCAAAACTTCGATCGTGGTATCTTCGCGCGGTGATTCGTCTTTATCAAAGATGACCGGCGCTGCGCCCTTTTTCTTTGTGGGCAGTTCAACCGGCACGATTTGCGATTTGAAACGGCATTCCTTGATCGCGGAGATTGCCTTGCGGTGTGAGTTGACCGCGAACTGGTCTTGCTCCTCGCGGGTGATGCCGTATTTTTCTGCGACATTCTCCCCCGTAATTCCCATGTGGTAGTCGTTGTAGATGTCCCAGAGGCCGTCGTTCACCATGGAGTCGACGATCTGCGCGTTTCCGAGGCGATAACCTTTTCGCGCTTGCGGGAGCAGGTAGGGAGCGTTAGTCATCGATTCCATTCCGCCGGCGACGACCACAGAACTGTTTCCGGTTTGAATCGCTTGCGCCGCAAGCGCAACCGCCTTGAGTCCGGAGCCGCAGACTTTGTTTACGGTCATGGCACCTACCTCGGGAGTGAGACCACCGAAGATTGCGGCTTGCCGCGCGGGGTTCTGACCGAGGCCAGCAGAGATTACGTTGCCCATGATGCATTCGTCGACCTGCCGGGGCTCGATGCCAGCGCGCTTCACTGCTTCGCGAACCGCGATCGCTCCCAGTTGCGTGGCGCTCAAGTCTGAAAGGCTTCCCTGAAATTTTCCAACCGGCGTGCGACAGCCGGAAATGATGACGACATCGTCGAAAGCAGCCATTTACTTGCTCCTGCGATTATTTCTTGCCTACCAATTATAGATGTGCCAGCGCGGAAAAGGGTGAATTCCGTTGCAGCGCGCTGCTTACTTGTGTGTTCGCATTGCTTCGGAGGCGACAGTTGATTCGAGATCGTCGCGGAAAGAATTTCGTTATGATTCGTGAGTCGAAGTCGCCTGGGCACGAGATTGAACACGTTGCGCCCGAAGAGAATTGTCTACTTGAGCCCGCTTCAGTGACTTTGGTGTATGAGTTGCAACTCATCCAACATCATTTTTTTCTTGACTTCACTTTTCATTGACTCTATACATCAATCAGTTGCAACAAACGACCGTTGCATTCAAGTCCATGAAAAATGGAAAGGGAGAATAGATCAAATGGCAACCAAAAAGAAAGCAAAGAAGGCCGCAAAGAAGAAACACTAAGAGCCTTCGACAAAGTAAGAACCGCGGGGACGCTAAAAGCGTCCCCTAAGTTTTTGTGGGCTGGTTTCGGCGGTTCGCGTTTTTGTCGGCTGTGAATAGCCGCTTCTCAGTTGCTGGACAAAGCGAACGGTACGCGCAGAATGCGCAATGGAAGCCGGGCTTGGGCTCGAAATGTCCGGCCGCAACATTTCGCGCAACTTCTTCTATCTTCAGTTTGGCTTCTTGAATTTGAGTTTCGCTGCGGCGAGTGATGACCGAGCTGTTTTCGCGGAGATTGTAAAAGACCAAGTGATCGGCGCGATAGTTCCACTTTTCCCGCGCGGCGAGAGCATAGATAGACAGTTGCACGCTGTCGTCCGCGTCGTCCTGGGATTGCGGTTTTCCGGTCTTGTAGTCGGTGATGACAACGGTGCCATTGGGAAGCCTATCGACTCTATCAATGCGTCCGACCACGGTTACTTCGCCGATCTTCACTTCAAACCATTCTTCCGTCTGCAACACGTCCGGGGCCGGACTCTGGCGGAAGAGGGCAAGAAACTCCCTTAGCTGATCGACTCCCTGGCGCTGATAAAGATCGTGCTGGTATTTGTCCTGCAGTCCGGCCTCGGACAGATCGGCGCGGAAGGAATCGATCAGAGCGTCGTCAGCAATCGGCCGCTCGAAACGGACGGAGTCATAGAAAGTGCGCAGCAGGCGGTGCATGGATGCGCCGTACTGCATGGCGGCCCCGACGTCGCCGGGAATTCTCCAGTCGCGCTCCAGCTTAAACTGCAGCGGACAGATGTCGTATCGTTGAACCGCGCTGGCACTGAGTCTGGCTGCGAGATCGGAAGCCGGCGGCAGATCGAGCCATTGCGTGGTCCGGGAAGGAATCAGCGGGGCGTGCGCTTCCGCGAACATGTCGGTCTGGAATCCGCGCGGCTCAACCTGGCGGAACCATTGCGCCAGTCTGGAGTCTTTCAGAAGATCACGCAGGAATCCGGGAGGCGTGGGATCTTTTTTCCCTTTCCCTTTCCGAGCATAGATGGTCAGCGAGTCGCGGGCACGGGTCATGGCAACGTAAAACAGACGCCGCTCCTCTTGTTCGTTCACGACTTTGTCATCCTGTTGGCCGACAGAATCTGGCGCTCGCAACTCGCGAGGGAATTCGACGAGCGGCTCTTTGAAAGGCGCAGGGAACGACGGGGAAACGGCGCGGATGATGAAAACGTGATTGAACTCAAGTCCCTTCGCGGCATGCGGGGTCATCAGTCGAACCGCGTCTTCGTCGCGCGTAGGGAGACAAATCACCCCGCCCGCTTCGCGAAAATAGTCGAGATACTCGAGCAGTTCGCCAAGTTGGCCAGTCTTGGTGATGGGCTTCGGCTTGGCCTCCCACGCGCCAACGAAATCAAGCACGGCTGCGACCGGAGAGGTGGCACGATTGAGTTGAAAACGGCGAATGATCATTTCCAAGGCGGCTTTGGCCTTGGCGTTGGCCTCGGTAATTTCATCGCGAGTCTGCTGCAGCAACTCGAGGACGGCGGGGCCTCCGGCGATGTTTTTCAACACCGATTCGATTCCCGTGTTGGTCTGTTCCCTCGGAAGCGCCTTCAATCCGGCGCGCAACTGATGCGGGTCGATGGAAAACTGCGGCAACGCGGCGACACGAAACAAACTGACATTGTCGTTGGCGGCGACGACGGCTCCGAGACAAGCCAGCAGGTCGCGGGCTTCGGGAGTGTCCATGACATCCATGTTTTCGATCGAAAACGGAATGCCCTGCTCAGCCAGCTCCGTCGGCAGTTCGTTGCGATGAGAATGCTGCCGGTAGAGAACGGCAAAGTCCTTCCATCGGCAGCGCAGTTGGCGTTGCCGCTGGCGAATTGCTGTTGCCACTTCGGAGCACTCGATATCGTTGGCCGAAAGCACCACGGTCTCGACCGGACGGCCTGGAGCGGCTTGGGGTTCTTCGTCGCGAGCCGAGACCAGCGGGGAACGCTGGTACGCGGACGCCGCGTCCAGACCGCGAGAAAAGACATCCGGATTTTGTGAAATCAGCGCGAAGGCGGTTCTCAGGATGGGAGTGGTCGAACGGCGATTTTTTTCGAGCACCACCATCTTCGCGTCAGGAAATTGCCGGTGAAAAAGAGTGAACGCGGCGCTCGATGCGCCCCGGAAACGGTAGATTGCCTGATCGGGATCGCCGACGGCAAAGATGTTGCGTTCTTCTCCTGCTAGTTGTTTGAGAATTCTTACCTGGGCGAAGTTCACGTCCTGGAATTCATCGGCGAGAATAAAACGAGCGTGGGCGCGCTCATTGGCGAGCAATTCCGAATTCTCTGCCAGCAGCGCATGGGCATTGGTGATCATGTGGCTAAACGTGCCCAGGTTGTCCGCTTGCAGCATGTGCTCGACGGTGGCAAACACGCGTGCGATCTCCTGGCAGCGCTCGATGACTTCCTGATCCGACAACCCGGCGACGTCTTTCGACTTACTCACCCGCGGGACAGCGACTTCGCCGCGTTCGAGCTGGCGCACGTATTCTGCGTATTTTTCCGGGGAGACAAGATCGTCGTGGCAACGCCGCATGAAATCGAGAAGGTCGCGAAGAAACTGGCCGAGGTTGGCGGGGCGAATGAAATGCTTCAGGTGAAGCTCGGGAATGCGCTTGCGCAAGTAGATCCAAAGATCCTGGTCGTCGAGCACGCCGAATTGCTGGCCGCTCCTGATGAGAAGCTCGTTGCAGTATTCGTGAAAAGTAGCAATCTGAAGGCCGTATATATCGGTTCCACGCAGTTCGTCGCGCACTCGTTCGCGCATCTCCTGAACCGCATTCTTGGTGTAGGTGACCGCCAGAATTTCGTTAGGCCGCGAGTGCCCTTGTTGGACGAGGTGCGCGATTCGCCGGGTAAGCACTGTGGTCTTGCCAGTGCCGGCGCCGGCGACCACGAGCATTGGTCCGTGCACATGCTCGATCGCTTCGCGCTGACGTTCGTCAGGTTCGAAGGCTCGCGCGGCCGGGATGAGTTTCGGAGCAGCCACTGAGCAGGAGCATATCAGACGTCACGTGAGGATATCGTGTGTCTGGCTGAGATGAAGGAATCGTCCACCGCCAAGGGCCGGTAAGGATCACAAAGGTCAGGACAATTCGGACTGGACGATAGCCATGGCCGCAATTGCTGCGGTCTCAGCGCGGAGGATTGTGTTGCCGAGAGAGGCGGAGATCCATCCTGCGTTCTCGAACAGCTTAAGTTCTTCGTCCGTCCATCCGCCCTCGGGGCCGAGCGCAAGAATAACCACGTTGTCACCAGAGTGGGATTGAAGAACGTCTTTCAGCATGACTTCAGCTTCGGTTTCCGAGAGGAGAATCCGCAGGCTTCCTGAGATGGCGGCGGCGTCCTGCAGTTTGAAGGGCGCGGAGATCTCGGGCGGCGAAATTCGACGGGACTGTTCCGCGGATTGGAGCGCGATCCGTCGCCAGCGGTCGACGCGTTTAGCCGCGGCAATCGCAAGATGAGCTTCGGTTCGCCGGGCGATCATGGGGACGATGCGAGCCACGCCGAGTTCTGTGCATTTTTCGATTGCCCATTCCATGCGGTCGAATTTGAAAATCGAGAGTGCGAGCGTTACTTGAAGAGGAGCCGGAGTGGAAATCACGTCTCCCAGTTCAAATTCAACTCGCTGAGGTGCGATGGTGGTAATGCGTCCGCGGCGAACTTCGTTTTCGGCAACAATGTCGAATTCCTGGCCGACGCGGGCCCGAAGCACGCGGGATAGGTGCTCAGCGTGTGCTCCGACCAGGGTCGCGCGGGTACCAGAGACTTCGTCGGCAATCCAGCGTCGGCGGGTCATTGGTCAGAAAGCTTAAACCACAAAGGACACCAAGGTACACAAAGGAAATCGAGGGAAGGGAATTGGAAAAGTAGCCAGGCGCGGGTGGCTATCCGAAAATATCTTTCACTTTGCCCAGTAGCGTCCTCCGCTGCGGCTTGTTTTCTACCCGCGTGATTCCTTCCAACTCCTGCAGCAGTTCGCGTTGACGCTTGTTGAGCTTGCCGGGAGTTTGCACGCGGACCTCGACGAACAGGTCGCCCTTGCCGTGACCATTCAGCACGGGCACGCCCTTGCCCCGGATGCGTATCGTAGCGCCTGATTGCGTTCCATCCGGCACCTTCAGGGTTTGCTCGCCTTCGAGCGTGGGTACCTGAATCTCGGTGCCTAGCGCTGCCTGCGCGAATGAAATGGGGATTACGCAGTGCAGGTCGTTGCCCTCGCGCTCGAAAAACGGATGTTCTTTGACGTGCAACACAACGTAGAGGTCGCCCGCAGGTCCGCCATGCGCTCCAGCTTCGCCCAGCCCAGAAAAACGTATGCGGGTGCCATCTTCAACTCCAGCAGGAACTTTTGCGTCCACCGTCCTCTGACGCAGAGTGCGGCCTTCGCCTTTGCACTTGGGGCATGGATCGGTAATTACGCTGCCTGCGCCTTGGCACGTGGGACAAGTGCGGGCCATGCTGAAAAATCCCTGCTGGTAGCGCACCTGGCCGCGCCCTCCGCAGGATCGGCAAGGGACGGGAGCCTTGCCCGCTGCAGCGCCAGAGCCGCGGCAATCTTCGCAGGTTTCGTGGCGGCGAACGGTCACGCTGGTTTCCGTGCCGAACACTGCCTCTTCAAATTCCAGCGTCACATCTTCCCGCAGATCGGGACCGCGCTGGGCGCGGGTGCCGCGGCGGGAACCGCCGCCGAAAAGATCTCCAAAGCCGAAAAAGTCGCCGAAGATCTCGCTGACATCCTGGAATACAGTTGGATCGAATCCACCCGACCCTCCGCCGCTTACTGCAGCGTGCCCGAAACGGTCGTATGCGGCGCGCTTGTCGGAGTCTGCCAGGATCGCGTACGCCTCGCTGCATTCCTTGAATTTCTCTTCAGCGTCAGGATTATTCGGATTGCGGTCGGGATGAAACTGCAGCGCCAATTTGCGATAGGCGCTCTTGATCTCCTGTTCACCGGCTTCGCGGGCAACCCCAAGCACTTCGTAATAGTCGCGTTTTACGTTGCTGGCCAGAATAGCTCCAAGTCCTTTCGAATTTCCTGAGTGTTAGTGTTTCAAGTTGCGCGCAACCTTGACCATCGAGGGCCGCAGCAGACGGTCCTTCAACTTGTAGCCGCGCTGCAGCTCTTCCAATATTTGATGATCCGGGGCATCGGTAGTTTCCACCATTTCGATCGCCTCGTGAAGATGGGGATCGAAGGGCTCACCTTTGGCCGGGATGGCGCGCAACCCCAATTTCAGCAACGCATCCTGCAATTGTTTGTAGATAAGCTCGACCCCACCACGGAACTCGGACTTCCCCGCCGGGGCGGTTTGCAGCGCGCGCTCAAAGCTGTCGAGGATAGGCAGCAATGACTTAATCGTGTCCGCCAAGGCGTACTCACGAAAGTCTTGCTGCTCGCGGGCCGTGCGCTTGCGGGCGTTCTCGAATTCAGCCTGCAGACGGGCGAGGCGG
>Ga0316363_10001152_pt1 | contig 24930 bp, 22 predicted proteins | sample Sb_taG_3_FD_200459 | JGI IMG/M metagenome (GOLD analysis project Ga0316363, IMG submission 200459) | Peat soil microbial communities from Weissenstadt, Germany - Sb_50d_a_PC metaG (v2) (version 2) | ecosystem: Environmental > Terrestrial > Soil > Wetlands > Peat | place: Germany: Weissenstadt...
AGCGGAGCCCTGCACAGCGGAGCGCAGGCGGAGGCGCGGCCGCGGAAACGGCTGCTTGATCTAACCACAGTGTCAGATCAAGTCTGAGCTATTACAGGTTAGTCGGGCATTGTTTTCGATCACATTTTGGTTCATCGGCATGACACTAGCATCCCTATACCCGGTAATCAGCTCCTCTTCCACTAATGCGTGCTCATCCTTCAGCACGAGTGCGGTCAGATTGTGTCCTTGCAGCTTGGCAATCTTCACTGCCCATCCGCCCAGCGACATGGGTTGGGTTTGGAAGTCTCTGCGCTTGAAAGCCTCATAAATAGTTCTCAAGAGCAAGAGCTCGCCGGAATTGAGCCTCCTAGCGATCTGCAAAAGCCGATAGCTCAGCATTTTTTGTGCGTCGGTAGCATTGACCTTGTTCGCTCCGTAAAACATCGCCATCAGAGCCTCCAAGAGGTCTGCGTCTGGTGGGTCGTCGTCGATCGCCTTGAGCAGGTCCACCCAAGACTTGAAACCATATTTGTTCTTCTTCTCGTCGGCGAAATCGTCGGGTATCTTACCCTCGTCCCTTAGTTTCTTGATCTCTCGGCTCACCTGCTGATAGAGCTTGCCTTTCAGAATTGCTTGAACGATGTGACCCGCCATCATCGTCCAACCCTTTGGTCCGGCTGCAAGAGCGCCAGCGATGGTTTCAGCGATGGCCGTGAGCGGTTGGTCCATGAACTTCGCGAGTTCATCTGTACTCTGAGGCAAGAGAGCGTCGCTGAACGGTTCTCTCACTTTGAGGACCATGCTCTCCTCTTCAGCCATCGTGGAGGATCTCCCCTCGCGTTTCATCCTAGTTGACAATTCACGGGAAAGTAAACTAGGAGATCATGTTAGGATCGCTTCAGCGAGCAGACTCATGCCGGCGTGGACGCTCGCTTGCGTGTCTTATCTCTCGCTTTTGGCGAAACCTGTCAAGCCCCTGTTTTAACCATTTTCCGGGTAAGTCGATGAATTAGCAGCGAAAATAAAGTTGGGAAACTTGTCGGGTTGGTAGGTCGGAATTGGTATAATAAGAGAAGAGGGTGCGAGTCCTCCCGCATCCCTTTTTATTGGTGTGCCCGTCTCTGAAGACGGACCTCGAAACCGCTCCAAAGCCAAGTCATGAGGCCTATTGGGGGTCCCACAATGGGCCCGCCGTATGCGCGATGGGCGGGAGAGCGAAGAATCTCGTAGCTAAGTCCTTATTCCGGAATATTTTACATATAAGTCCTTTGTCCGGAAAGATTTAGCGGGAAACTTTGTCTAACTCGTTGATTCCAATAGATAGGGGGTAGGGGGGGTACCCCTACCAAGAAAGTAACCCCACTTCCGAAAGCGCTCTAACTGAGAACTGACAAAAGCTATGCATCCGCTTCCGGCAACGGCCTTAGCGGCTCGATGATATGCAGTCCGCACTCGGTTTTGGCAGTGCCTGGCCAGCGCCCCGCCCTCGGATCTTCCCCCGGCCGGACGGCCCGCGTGCAATGCGTGCAACCGATGCTCGGATAGTTCTGGTCATGGAGCGAGTTATAAGGCACGCCGTGCTCGTGGAGATAGCGCCAAACTTGTTGCGACGTCCAGTCGGCGAGCGGATTCACCTTCACTAACCCGAATTTCACGTCCCACTCGACTTTGCAGGCGCTCTTACGGAATGAGGTCTGGTCGCGGCGAATGCTCGTGATCCACGCACCCAGTTCACTCAGCTTGCGGCGGAGCGGTTCAACCTTCCGCAGGTTGCAGCAGTGGTCGGGATCGCGGGCCCAAAGCGCCGCGCCGTGAACACGCTCCTGCTCCTCCGGCGAGAGCAGCGAGAAAACTCTCTCAATTTTGATTTCGTATTTTTGCTCAATTCTATCGATCAGGCTGTACGTCTCCGGAAACAGGAATTCGGTGTCAATCGTGAAGACGCGAAAATCCTTGCGCACACGTGAAGCCAGATCAATCAGCACCATGCCCTCGGCCCCAAACGCCGACGAGATGGCCACCTCATTTCCAAAGGTCTCAAACGCCCAGGCCAGTACCCGCTGCGGACTCCAACTCTCTGCGGTCAACTGCACTTCTGCGATCTTGTCTTTCACGCAATCGGCTCCTCGTCTGCTCGCAGGCGCGGCGCCGGCGAGAGGAATGTCTTGAAAAGTGTCACTGGAAGCAAACTGTCCTTCCTCGGCGACAAGTCTGGCACCACAAATTCCTCCACCATGGCGGCGGGATCGGCCAAACGCACGACCTCACCGACGACCAGCAGCGTTGGAGAGGCGAACTGCGGCGCGCGATGCAGATCCAGCACAGTCGTGCGATGCGTTCGCTGATGCCTAGTGGTGGCGCGCGAGATGACGGCGCAGGATGTCTCACCGGCAAGCCCGGCCGACGTCAGCCGCCTCGCGATATCCGAGTAGTTTTGTCCCGGCATATAGATCACAAGGGTCGCTCCACTCGCGACAAACTTGCGCCAGTCCGAGGCATCTTTTTCGGAAACTCGATGTTCGGAAGATCGATGAGCGGTAATGAGCACCAGCGCTGACGATGCTCGTCGATGCGTCAGCGGAATCTGGGCCGCAGCGGCCGCACCCAGAGCCGAGGTCACGCCAGGAACGATCTCGAACGGAATGTTGTTTCTGCGCAGGAATTCGATCTCTTCCCCGGCGCGTCCGAAAATCAGCGGATCGCCACCCTTCAGCCGGACAACGCGCAGTCCAGAGGCGGCCAACGCGACCATCAGACAATTGATCTCCCCTTGCAGGATTTTCTTCTTTCCGCAGCGCTTGCCCACGTTGTGAATCTGAGCGGTTGACGGAATCAGCTTCAGGATCTCGGGCGCGACTAAGTCGTCGTGCAAAACGGCTTCGGCGTTTCGCAGCAGGCGATGAGCCTTCAATGTCAGCAACTCCGGGTCACCCGGCCCTGCCCCTACCAGATAAACCTTTCCCTTCATGCTCCCTCTCTATTCGTGGTCAAAAGCTGGGATCTTGGCCAACTCCGCTTCGAACGCTTCTCTGCTCGCCAGTGAGTGCAGTAACTCCCACTTGGTCTCTTTATCGAGGGCGCTCGCCAGAATGAGTCGTCTTGTCCCGCCGAGCTGCTCAACCCACGCCGAGTATCCAATTCCGAACTGCTGTTCCAGTTGCTGCCGAATTTTCTGCGCCAGCGATGGACTCTGCCCAGCGGTTGAAATCGCAATCTGCAGATCGCCGCGCCGCACCACTGCGGGGTAAAAGAAATCGCAATACTCCGGAACATCCACCACGTTGCACAGCACTCCGCGCTGCTGCGCCTCGCGATAAACGAGTTCGTTCAGGCTGCTTGAAGCCGTTGCCAGCACCGCAAGAAACTTGCCGTCGAGATCGCTCGCCGAGAAAGCACGCAGTTCGAGCTCGACCTTCCCTGCATCGGCCCATTCGCGAACTGCGCCGCTTGCCGCGATCGCAACCACGTGGATGCGCGCGCCCGTATCGATAAGCCCGCCGATCTTAGGTTCACCGACTCTCCCCGCGCCCACCACCAGGCACTGTTTCCCTGTCAGCTTCATAAACATTGGGAACAGACTAGTCACCGTCTCCTCCCGCTGCTTGCGCTACAGCTCCTGTGGCACTCACCGCCGGCATATCGCGGATGACCGCGTCCACCGGTTCGCCAGCCAGAAATTCCCGCAACTCCGTGTCCGTGTGCCGGGCAAAGAACTGACGCAGGTTCTCGCCTGCCTGACGCGTGGTGAGATATTGTCGGAGCAACCTTTCGATCGCATCCGGAACCTCGGTCGCAGGGCAGCGGTATCCCACGGGCCGCGCGGTCGCCTGATGCAGACCGAGTGCTCCACCCAGGCAAAAGTAATAGGCATCGACGAGACGGCCCTCGACTTTCATCTTTTTGCCATCAATGCCTATGTCGGCAATCCAGTGCTGTCCGCAACTGTTGGGACACCCGGTGACGTGCAGCTTCAGGTGCTGATCAAAGCCCGGCAGACGCTCTTCTAGTTCTTCCACCAGCCAGCGGGAAAAGCTCTTCGTCTCGGTGATTGCCAGCTTGCAGAACTCCGTGCCGCTGCACGCGACGGTGCCACGCCAAAACGGCGAGCCGCCAACTCGCAATCCAATCGCATCCAATTCCTTGGCCAACCCTTCAGTATTGAGCCGGGGAACATTCACGATGAGCAGGTTCTGCATGTTGGTCGAGCGTAGTTCGCCGCCCGCGAAGCGATCGGCCAGATCGGCGGCAGCGTGCATTTGCTCCGCGGTAATTCGCCCGCGGAGCACCGCCGCTCCCACGTAGCAGTAGCCCGGTTGCCTTTGCGGATGAATTCCCACGTGGTCGCGATAAACATCCGCGGGCGGCGATTCCGGGACAGCGGCATTCAATTCAAATCCAATCCGCCGCTGCAGTTCCTCCAGAAAACTTTCCGCCGTCCATCCATGACGCAAAAAGAGAAATTTCAGCCGCGCCCGCTCGCGATGTTCCCGCAACACATCCGAGTCGCGGAACAGTTCGGCAATCCCCTTAATGGCGGGCAGCACCTGATGCCAACGGACAAACGCGTTCAGTCGCGCCCCAAGATAAGGTTCGGTTGAGAGCCCTCCCGCAACTCGCAGGGAGAAACCAACCTCAGGCGTGCCGCGCACCGAGCGAGTAATCGCGGTCAAGCCAACATCGTTGATCTCCGGATACGGGCACCACACGCGGCATCCGGTGATCGAGATCTTGAATTTGCGTGGAAGGTTGTAGAAGTCTCCGTTCCCCGCCAGCATTCGCGACGCTTCGAGCGCCAAAGGCGAAGCATCGCAGATCTCATCCGCGTCCACTCCCGCGACCGGGCAGCCGGTGACGTTTCGCGTGACATCGCCGCAGGCGCTCGTCGTGTTCAATCCCACATGCGCGAGCGCTTCGAGCAGATCTGGAAGCGCCTCGATCGTGACCCAGTGCAACTGAATGTTTTGGCGCACCGTGATGTCGGCAATTCCGTGAGCGTAGCGGCGGGTGAGGTCGGCAATGGTGCGCAGTTGTTCGGAACGCAGCAGGCCGTTGGGGATTCGGATTCTCACCATGAAGCATTGCAGTGCCCGGCCTTCCCCGCCCTGACCGCCGGTTACGCCCGCCCCATCACCCTGCGTGTACACGCCCCACCAGCGAAAATAGGTCCCAATCCACTCCGGCGGAATGGACGCGAACCCCTCGCGCGCGAAGCGTCGAATTTCTTCCAGACCTTCCCAGGGGTTCTTGGAGCGCTTAAGGCGCTCGACTCTCTGTGCCTTGGTTTCTGTTGCTGTGTTTGTCATCGCCTGTTTGTCCCCGAAAACAAAAAACCCACCGCCAGATTCATCTGGCGGTGGGTTATAAATGCCGTTATTAGAACAAATCCTTTAGATCGGCAGCCTCCCTGCGCCAGAGCACACGAATGCACAACAACAACAAGTGCACCCGCACATCGCGCAAAGGTTCTGCCTTAACATCCTGAGCATTCTAGGTTGAACGGCTCCTGCGGTCAACAAATTTTGGCACCGACTTGGATCAATATTTTCGATCCGATCCATCGTCTTTTTTGATTGCTAACCAATGGGCGGCGGCTGGAGTTCCAGATAGTGATGAGCCGGCACATCGCGCAACCATTGCGCCGCAGTTTCAGCGGTGATGTCCCGCTGCGGCATGCCCAGCATTTCGTAACCAACCATGAATTTTCTTATCGTCGCCGAGCGCAGCAGCGGCGGATAGAAATGTGCGTGCAAGTGAAATTCCGGATAGTCCCCGCCATCGGTGGGCCGCTGATGAAAACCCATCGTGTATGGAAACGACGTGTGAAATAAATTGTCGTAACGAATGGTGGACTGCCGGAGTATCTCGGCCAGGGCCGTGCGCTCCTCATCATTCAGTTCATCGAGAGCGGACGCGCATTTCCGGCTGACCAGCAGCGTCTCGAAGGGCCAGACTGCCCAGAATGGCACAAACAATACGAAATGGTCATTGGCGTATACCAACCGTTCCTGTTTCTCCAGTTCCAGCTCCAGGTAATCGTGCAGCAGAGTCGTGCCGTGCAATTGCCGGTAGTCGCCAAACGCGGCCAGTTCCTTCGCCAATTCATTGGGTAGCGTTTCGTTGGCCCAGATCTGTCCATGGGGATGGGGATTGCTGCATCCCATCATCGCCCCGCGATTCTCGAAGATCTGTACCGACCGGATGCGCGGATCCCTCCCGAGTTCAGAGAACTCTCGCGTCCAGGTATCGACCACGTGTCGTAGTTCGGGCACACTCATTCGCGCCATGGTGAGATCGTGTCGCGGCGAGAAGCAGACCACCCGGCATCGCCCAGCTTCGCTGCGGGCAACCAGCAGTCCTTTTTCCTGAATTTCACATGCCGGCGTATCTGGCATCAGCGCCGCAAAATCATTGTCAAACACAAACGTCTCCGTGTAGGCCGGGTTTCTCACTCCTCCGGCTCGGGCATTGCCGGGGCAAAGGTAGCAGCTCGGATCGTAAGTTGCCGGCGCTTCCGGTAGAACGTTTTCGACCTGTCCCTGCCAGGGCCTTTGCGTGCGATGCGGTGACACCAGTACCCATTCCCGGGTCATCGGATTGAAGCGGCGATGCGGATGCGATTCAAGCTCAGAGAAGTTCATGGGTCAAAGTTCATTCATTGCCATTTTCATGGGAGTCTGGACCCATCTTCCGCCAAGCGTGGGTATCCGTCAGGATGTGTGCGGTGCCACTGCCACGCGCTTTCCACAATGGTTTTCAAGTCACGGAATCTCGGCTGCCAGCCCAGGTCGCGCCGGATTTTCTCTGAGCTGGCAATCAACACCGCTGGATCCCCCGCACGGCGCGGCGATTCGATCACCGGAATCGGATGCCCGGTGACTTTCCGCGACACTTCGACCACTTGGCGCACACTGAAGCCCCGCCCGTTGCCCAGGTTGTAGATCAGCGGACTGGAATGTTCCAGCGTCAGCGCTCCGAGAGCCAGCAGGTGCGCGCGAGCCAGATCGCTGACGTGTATGTAATCGCGAATGCAGGTGCCATCCGGCGTGGGGTAGTCCGTGCCGAAAATGCTCACGTGTTCCGCACGGCCGAGAGCGACTTGCAGAATCCGGGGGATCAGATGCGTCTCCGGTTGGTGGGCTTCACCTTGGTCAGGACGGGACGCACCGGCAGCATTGAAATATCGCAGGCTGGCGTAGCGCAGGCCGTGAATCTGATGGAACCATGCCAACATTCGCTCCACCAGTAGTTTCGATTCGCCGTACGCATTGGCCGGATGGAGGGGATCGTCCTCTTCAATTGGGGTGCGCTCGGGATTGCCGAACAGCGCCGCCGTCGACGAGAAAACGAAACGCTTGACCCGAGCGGCGAGCATCGCTTCGAACAGGGTCAGCGCATTCGCGGTGTTGTTGCGAAAGAATTCTTCGGGGGCCTTCATCGACTCGCCCGCTTCGATGAGCGCCGCAAAATGCATGACGGCGTCAATCGCGCGCGACTCTAGTAGCTGGTCAAGGCAAGCGCGATCCGCCAAGTCGCCCACCACCAGCTCAGCGTTCTTCGGTACTGCCTGGCGATGGCCGCGGCTTAGGTTATCGAAGACGACAACATGGTGTCCGGCCTGCAATAGCTCCTCGGCAACCACGCTGCCGATGTAGCCCGCTCCCCCTGTAACTAGAACCTTCATTCGTTTCGTACCCATTTCTAAGGCGGCTTCTCAGGCAACTTCCTCAGGCCACCTGGCCAACCCCGTCGGCAGCGGAGCAGACGTAAATCTCTGGTTTGCAGCCGTACGAGCGTTCATATCCTTCCTGAACCGTCCGCTGGAACGTTTCGACGCAACCGGCTTGGACAAGCGCGATGGTGCAACCGCCAAAACCGCCTCCCGTCATTCGCGTTCCGTAAACACCTTCCGCTTGCTCAGCCAGTTCCACCATCAAATCGAGTTCAGAACAACTCACTTCAAAGTCGTCGCGCAGGCTGCGATGCGACTGGCGCATCAGGTTCCCGAATGCCTGCAAGTCCCCAAGTTCAAGCGCCGCCGCAGCCTGGAGGACACGTGCGTTTTCGCCGATCACGTGACGGCAGCGCCGCATGATCACATCCGGCAGTTCGCGCCCGTGGGCTTCCAGATCCTGTAGCGTCACGTCCCGCAATGCCCGCGCATTCGGCAGATACTTCGACAGACCGCGCACTCCCGCTTCACATTCGGCCCGGCGCTGGTTGTATTCACCTTTGGCGATGCTGTGTTTGACCATAGTGTTACAGATCGCCAGGGCTACATCGTCAGGCAGCGGCAACAGCCGGTATTCCAGAGAGCGGCAATCGAGCAGCAGCGCCTGTCCGCGTTTCCCGTGGCTGGCAACAAATTGATCCATGATCCCGCAGCGCGCGCCGACAAACTCGTTTTCCGCCTGCTGGCAGAGCAAGGCGAGCTTGGTTCGATCGATCTCAGTTCGATCGGGCAGGTGATGATCCGGCACATGATCGACCAGATCGAGTAGCGCATAGCCGACGGCTACTTCAATCGAAGCGGAGGAGCTCAATCCCGCACCCTGGGGCACGTCGCCATCCACCAACAGATTAGCCCCACCCAGCTCCTTACCGGACCGCTCCAGCATTTTCACGACACCAATCACGTAATCGCTCCAGTGGCCGGCGCGCGTGGCTGGCAACTGATCGAGATCGAACTCGACCTGCTCGGAGTAATTCTCGGAATGAATCACGAGCTTCCGGTCAGGGCGTGGCGCAATGGAGGCTTGGGTATAGAAACCGATCGCTGCCGGCATGACGAACCCATCGTTGTAATCGGTGTGTTCACCAATCAAATTGACTCGTCCCGGCGCCTGGTAAATGCGTGGAGACCCTCCAAATCGCTGGATGAACCTCTGCTCCAGAGCATGGGTGCGATTTTCAACCGCTAGGTTCGTGTTATGCATGAAGACTTACCGCGAGCCCAAGTCCCATTCGCGGCCCTATTTGATCATACGGCCCTTGAGGGTCTTGTCCGCCGAGCGCGCCGCCACTGCTCCACGGCGCGCGAGCAGCAGCATTCCCGCACCGAATATCAGCATTACAATTCCCCACCAGAAGTTGACATTGATACCGAGCGAATGACGTGTGTACATCTCGCTGCCTCGCGTCGCCGCTCCATATCCACCCACCAGCACACCAAACACACTGAACATCATGCCGATTGGCAACCTGATATCGAATCCCATGCTTTTCCTCAGACCTCTCCCGCTGGTGTTCGCGGCGAACGACCTTCGCCCGTTCCATCATTTTGTAATTTGGTAATCGGGTAATTTTGTAATTTGAAACCCATCGACCGCGGGTTTGAAAATTACCAAATTACAATTACGAAATAACAAAACTTCCTTGTTACCAGAAAATCCAATTGAGCATCACCAGGACCGTCAGCACCACGACCGCCAGCACCACTGGCTTCTGGTACCACGCCAGCCCTACATCTTTCGGCTTGTCCGTCAACGCGTAAACCAAGCCCTTGAGTTCTCCATCCGGACGCGGCTTCGTCAGCCGGGAGATGACGATCGTCACGGTGAAGCAGGTCGTCCAGGCGAGGATCGCCGTCCAGAAATTCTGCGCCATCTCGCTCGGATAGCGATGAGCCACCAAACCCAAAAAACCACCCTTTACGCCGGGTACTGAGCCCGCAGGAAGCGTAAGGCCATGATGCACGGCTGCCGCAGCGCTGCCTCCGAGGAGTCCGCAAAACGCGCCGTTGCCCGTAGCGCGCTTCCAGAACATGCCGAGCAGGAAGGTCGCAAACAGCGGGGCGTTCACAAAGGCAAAGACCAACTGCAGCACGTCCATGATGTTATTGAACTGGCGGGCAATATAGGCGGCGGCCACTGAAATCGCCAGACCGAAAACCGTGGCCGCTCTCCCCATCCACAGGTAATGCTGGTCGGACGCACTCTTGTTGATGTAGCCCTGGTAAATATCGTAGGTCCAAACCGAATTGAAGGCAGTTGTATTGCCGGCCATCCCGGACATGAACGAAGCCATCAGGGCACACAATCCCAACCCCAGCAATCCCGAAGGAAAATAGCGAACCAGCATCATGGGAGTTGCTAGATCGTAATCCAGCACTACTTTGCCGTTTTTGATGAGAGGCTTTCCACTTTCATCGAGTTTTGCCGGGATGATCCCTTTGCCGCCTTCCAGGCTGATTCCGCCGCTCGCCGCTGTCGGCGAGACAACTGCCGATCCCGCCTTTCCCGGAACGCCAGCCGCAACTCCGCCGCTCATGCTCGCGGCGGAAACAACGCCGGCAATCATTCCCGGCAAAATCACCAGAAACGGAAACAACATCTTCGGAAAGGCGGCAATCAGCGGGGTACGCCGGGCGGACGTCATCGAGTCAGCCGCCATGGCGCGCTGCACCACCAGAAAATCCGTGCACCAGTAGCCGAACGACAACACGAATCCGAGTCCCATCAACATGCCGAACCATTCCACGCCCATGGGATTCGCGCTTGGGCGCCCCAGATACTTCCAGGAATGCACCATGGCGTCGTTCCCGATCCGGGTCTTCAGGCCGTTCCATCCGCCGACATCCTTCAACCCCAGAAACGTCAGCGGGATAAAACCGATCACGATCAGAAAAAACTGCAACACCTCGTTGTAAATCGCCGAAGTGAGGCCGCCGAGAAACGTGTACGCCAGCACGACCAGCGCGGACACGATGATGGCAGCGTCGAAATTCCAGCCGAGCAACAGTTGCAGCAGCTTTCCCATCGCGTACATCGACACGCCCGAAGAAAAGACCGTCATCACCGCAAACGAGATCGCGTTCAGCCCTCGCGTCTTTTCGTCGAAACGCAACTTCAGATACTCGGGTACCGACCGCGCCCGGGAGCCGTAGTAGAACGGCATCATGAAGATGCCGACGAAAACCATCGCGGGAATCGCGCCCAACCAGTAGAAATGCGAGGTTGCAATCCCATACTTAGCGCCGCTTGCGCCCATACCAATCACTTCCTGGGCGCCGAGGTTGGCGGAAAGAAAAGCTAATCCCGTGATCCAGGCAGGAATAGACCGCCCTGACAGAAAGAAGTCGGTGCTGGTCTTCATGTACTTTTTCAGTACGAAACCGATGCCCAGAACAAATGTGAAGTAAATGCCGATTACAGCGTAATCAATCCAATGTGGATGTGGGCGCATTTAGCTATCACCTCTCGCAGCGCCGGACAAGGAGGCGTCTGGATATGGACCGGGCGCAACCCGGGCCCTGCACTTCATCTCATCAATACCCAGTCGCGGCGAGGAGTGTGCGGGCTTCGCCGATCATCGCTCGGTCCAACTTCCCTTCGTGGCTCAAGCCCCGGAGTGCCCTTGGAACAAGAGGTTCCGGCTGAGACCATTTACGCGCGTGCGCAACCGCTTAACCTCGAACGCACTCGTGTTTGTACAGTGCGCATAAAACGTTGTCAAGAAGGCTGCCTCGGCATCGCACCGTTGCGTGCTAAGGACGAACGGGCGAACGAGTACGATCCAATATTCCTGAAGCAACTAGCGAGTAGCGGCAGCGCGTTCAAGGCTGACGATGGTTGCGTTTGGGTAGTAGTGGCTGAGAATTTGTTGGAAATTGGCGCCTTCTTCCGCCCTGGCCCTGGCGCCCGACTGGCAGAGCCCGATGCCGTGTCCCTGGCCGGTTCCATCCAGAACGACCTGGTCGCCTTCGGTTCGCCTGGCGAAGCTATTGCTGGGAGTGGTACTCCAGCCTAAACGGCGATTCATTTTCAAACGTGACGACTCATCGGAACCGCGCAGGGTGGCGGCGTCCCGCGCGAGATTCGGCTCTGCCAACGCGATGGGTGCTCGCGGCAATACTTGCAATCGACGGAGTAATTAAGGATAAGCGCCCGGAGAGAGACCGAGTTCTTCGGGTGTGCGGGTGCGGCCGCTGCAACTGCGGGTGTACATCGCGGCGAAGGGCTGAGACTGGTAGACCATCACCCGTCCGCGAGTGGCGGACGCGGCTTCGGCGGCGCTGCCGGGCCCCGGTGGCTCGCGGAGAAACTGACAGTGCGTGGTATCGCAGAAATCGAATTCGGAGTGGCGGCCTTTGCCGGCAACGAAATCGCTCGGTGGATTGCACCTGTAGTGAAGCCAGAATCTGACTTATGTCGAACAGGTCCTTCAAAGGCGATGTATTCTGCGGCGCGACCGGACGCTCGACGGCAAGCTGATCGATGCGAGTCTCAAGATCGGACCCTGTCCCAGTTTCTCCGGAGGTCAGTTGCACCTGGGGAGCAATTTCAGAATGAGGAACAGGGCCGAGATGCGGTGCCAGGAGCTTGGTTTCAATCAGGTCGAAACAAGAATCGGCGGTAGGGTACGCTTTCGTTTCGTACATGCCCGCGCTTTCTGGAATCGGGCGAATCAAAATCTGCGGCCGCCTCCAATCCTCCGGCAGCAATCGGCGGCGGAGTCTTTCGGAGTAAGACGCGTTCTTCCCGGTAGTGCTTGCTGGAACGGAACAAATCGGAAACCGCAGCGGAGTACTGCTTCATGTCCGTAATGTTCTGCTGCACCCAATAGGTGCGGAAGTACGGGCTCGGAACAATTTTATCGAGGTTCATCACCATGCGGAGATCGCCCGCGGGTCCGGCAAAAGCGACCGCTTGCGACCACCACTGCTCGGATTCGACGGTGCGGCCCTGGCTTCCTGACTTGAATTGCAGCGCACCCGCCAGAAGATCTTCCCGTGTCGCCAGCAGCAGGTAGTCTCCAGAAACCGCGAAAGCCACTTCTCTCTGCGATTCAGGATCGCGGCGAATGTAGAAATTTACTCCGCCAGCGCTGCGCGGCTCGAATTTGGCGCGCGCGTTTGCCAGAGCGTCGTCTGCACGGACTTCGCCGACGGCAGATACGTCACGTAGAGGAACTCCAGCTTCCCGATGTCATACAGAGCCAGAGCGCTGCGGGTTCCGGCCACCTGCCAAAGGAAATTCATGTTGGGAGGAAGTCCGGCAGCAACTGCGAATTGATCGCTCGCTGGTTATAGACTTCGGGGCGGTTGGGCGAAAGTTCGAGAGTGTGGTTGTAGTCGACAATCGCTCGCTGCGCATCACCGGCGCCGGCGTAGTAGCCGGCCAGAGTCAGGTATCCGGAAGACGTGGCCAGGCTCTGCTCCAGGATTGCAGGCAGGAAGTCCTCTGCGTGACCTAACTTGGTTGGGCCTTGCTTGGTTGTACCCAGGTATTCGCCGTAACGCGAGCGTTAGTAGAACCATGTATTGCCTGCGAGTTGCTGCGAGCGATCGACAGGCTTGGCGAGGCGCTCTGCGATGGTGTTGTCGCCGAGCGCGCCGAGAAAAGCATTGTTTACGCCGGCGGTGGGCTCGGCAAAATAAAGTCCAACCAGCGCATTATAGGACTTGGTCCAGACTGCCGGGCGAAGTTGTCCACGAGATTGGACGACGGCGTGCGACAAGCTGGCATCCCCGTTAGCGACAACAAAATCCGCGGCTTTTTCACCTGCGGGATTGTTCCAGATCGCGGTGATCCCCACGAGTTCCTGCGGTTGCCGCGCCAGTAGCAATTGGAAGAGGCGTCGCTGCCGGGCATCATCCAGATGATAAGCAGAAATATTGGAGAGCAGGCGCAGTTCGTTCTGCTGGTCGCCAGCCGATCGATAGGCGTCGGCGGCGCCAAGAAGAGGTGCGTTGCGATACCCAAGCGGAACCGCACTTGCGTACTGCTCCAACTGCGATCCCAGTTCGGCAAAGCGGCCGCGACGGCGCTCGAGATCAATAAAAGGCTGGGCGCTGGCGTAGGAATACGGAACCGCGCTCGCGCTCTGCATCATCAAATCGAAGCGCCAGTGGGATTCCTGGTCGGAGAGGCCGGCACTCTGGGCCAGAAGAACCGCGAATCGACCGAAGTCGGCAGGATTCGCTGCCTTCCACTTAGATTCGGCGAAACTGGCGAAAACCAGCCGCTCCTCAGGAGTGAAGTAGGTGTTGACCGTGCCTCCCATTTCTTCGAGGACAGCCGCCATGCCGTCGCGAGCAGTGTTGATGCGGGTCCGGTGTACTCTCTCGCGCCATTGGGCATCGGTGACCGCGGCGATTCCCTGTTTTTCGACTTGCTCCTTGAGGACAGGCAAATTCGAGGAGGCGTCCGCCAGAGCGTTCTGCATGGTGATGTAAGCTTGCTCATGTTGGCGCAAGCGAGTCATGATGCGGACGTAGGTTTTTGCGCCAGCCTGGTACTCGACGCTAGCGAGCAGGTCCGGGCCGGCGGTCTTGATTCCCCGCTCGCCAAAGGCGCGAGCCTCGGTCAGCATGCCCCAGGATTCGAGACGGCGGGCAATCTCGAAGTAATTGGCCGCGTTTTCCGGACGGCCGTCGATCAGCGCCGCCTGGAGGGCGGCGACCACTTCTTTCTCTTTGCCCTGACGGGCGCAAACGGCGGCGACTTTCGCGATCCACTGAGGATCGCGGTAGGCGAGCTGATAGACGTGTTCGTAGTCGGAGGCGGCATCGTCGAAGCGCATCAGGCGCTCCTCGAGTCCGGCACGCGCCGTGTAGAGGTCGACCCGGTCGGGGCGGATGGCAGTCGCCTTGGCATAGACATCGATCGCAGCCGGGTAGTTCTCGAGATTGGTCTGGATGCGGGCCAGCACCGTCGACCAGCGGTAATCGCGCGGGGACTGGACGACCGTTTTGGCGTAAAAGTCGACGAGTTGCTGTTGGCGCTGGTAGCGGAGCGCGTAGAGCGAGGCTTCGGTAACGAGCGTGTCGTCTTCCGGGAAATTGTTGATCAGCTCGATGTACTGGTCGACCGCACCAGGGTGGTCCTTCATCCGGGTGAGCGCGGGGATCAGACCACGACGCAAGGCCGCAATCTGGGATTTGCGCGCATCCGCCGGTAGGTGCGCATTGCGCAAGAGCGTAATTTTGTCGACGTAGAATTGCTGGAGACCATGGTCGTCGCCTGCCTGAGCGTAGGCATCCGCCATGGCGGCAAGGTATTCAGCATTGTAAGGAGAATCTTTCAAAAGCTGGGTGAGAAGATCGCGCGCCTGCTGGTACTCTTTCGCATCGGTCGATTTGCGAGCAGCTTCGAACGTGAATTGCTTGCTCAGGTCGGGATAGGCGTCTTTGGCCGCCTGCAGCAGGACGGAAATCGCCTGCGAATAGTTCTTGGTGCGCCAGTAGCAGTCAACGGTAGAGCGGACCACTCCAAGAATCTTGGGATTCTCGCGATAAAGCGCTGCGACATTCTTCTCGGCCGACGGGAAGTTCTTCCGCCCCTCGTACAACCGAATCACGGCGTAGCGGAGTTGGAGGCGCGACACGGGGTCGGTGGTAAGCGCGGCTTGCTTCTCCAGCGCGTGCTGGCGAACGGTTTCGAGTGATTTCTGTTCCGCCAGATTTTCGATGTCCTGGGCCTGTTCGATCGAGGTTGCGTGGATGGCGATCGAATCGAGGAGCGATTCCATTTCCGGCTTGCGGTTCTGAGCTTCCAGAACTTTCACCCGCACGAACACGGCGGGCATCGATTCGTTGGGTGACGACGGGTTCGGCAGCGTGGCGATTCTGGCGGTCGTCTGATCGACCAGATCGCGGAACTTGGGGCTGCGCGCCAGCGCAAGCAGCCTGAGTTCGGCGGGCGAGTTCGGAGACCCGTTGAGCGATCCCCGAATGTATTCCTCGATCGCGTGGGGATAGTCGCACTTGTTCTCGCAGATCGCGCCCGCTTCATAGGAGTAAAGATTCGGATCGCGCAGTCGATCGCGGCCCTGATTCAGCATGCGGAGAGCGTTGTCGAAATCGTAATAGTCCCAATAAATGGTGGCCGCTTCGAGATATCCGCCGGCCTGGCCAGGAACAACGTGCGGGATGCGCTCCCAGTACGGGGCGGCTTGCGCGAATAGTTCGCGGTCGGCATAGATGTCGCCGATTCGCGCCATGAGTTCGGTATCGCGAGGATTGGCCTGAAGCAGGTCGTCTTCGATCCTGACCGCGACGGCCGTGTCTGCAGGGTCGAAGTACGCGAGAGATCGATAGACGGACGAGGCGGTGTGGGCAATCTCCGGCTCGGCTGGATATTGGGCGTTGAGCGATTTGAGCAAGGGCGCACTCTCTTCAAAGTGCGACTGCCAAAGGTCGGCGTAAGCGATGAAATTGGCAGCGGCGGGATTACTCTCCCAACTGGCGACATCGGGCGCATTCTGGCGTAGAGCGCTCAACTCGGATTCCAGCTTGCCCGTTCGTGAAAGGTATTCGAAGAACTGGTTGCGGAGAGCAGGTTCTTCAAACCAATGCTGGCGAAGCAACGCTTCCCATGCGACGGGATCCCACGTAGCGGACATCCGATATGCGGAAAGAAGGTTGTGAACAAACACTGGGTTGTGGGGGAAGCGCTGATGCGCGTACTGGTTCAGTCGTAGGTACAGCGCGGCATCGCCACCGACGTTGTTGAAGTAGCGTTCCAGGTCGCTGCCATTGAAAGTCTTCACGGCTTCCCGGGTTAGGGGCTGGGACTTGATGAGGTCGGCGAGCGCCGGGCGAGTCTCGCGCGGAGGCCGGCGAAAAAGCACATCGCCTCCCGGCAGCGACATCATGCGGAAGAAGGCCGCCTGCAACGCATTGCCCGCCTCGATATTCCGAATCCACGAGGGCAACTCGCCAACGGCAGAGATCGTCCATCCAACGGCGACGACGAAAGCAACTACTGCGAGCAAGCGCGTGCGTCTACGCGATAAATCCGTGCGCGATGAATCGTTGAGGGATGAATCAAGGAAGCACTTCAATCTGCACCTCCTGCGTTCCAACATTGTGGGCAATATCTTCGGCCGTGACGGTCAACTTGTATGTGCCAGTAATCGTTTGTCCGGGAATGATCAGATCGCCAGTATTGGCAGCAGCTTTCGCATCCCACCTGAGTTCGACCGGCGCCGCGCCCTCCAGTCTCGCGACCAGCGTGCGCGTGCTGCGGGAAGCGCTCACCTTCAGGTTTATCGTCTGGCCGCGCTGGAATCGTTTGTGGTCGAGCCTTACTTCGACGACTGGCGGCTTGCTCGCGATCACGAATGTCTTCGACTCACGATACGTATGCCCCAGTCGGTCACGCAGGATGAGGCGCACCGTGTACGTTCCATCCTGCATGTCGCTGGGAGCGAGAAAGCGAGTCTGCCAGACGTCTTCCGATGAGCGATGGCGAAGCGGCTGCACCAGCCCGAACGGAAACAGCGCGATGACGGAGACAATGGATTCATCGGCCTTGACGCGCAGTACGGGATCGCCCGGGCGAATGACGCGAGGACGCAGCAACGCACGCGGAACGGCCAGGAACGACGTGTACGGGGTAACGAACTTATATTGGCGCGCGAGGCGGATGATCTCGTCGATGGTGGCCTGGTCCTCGCCTTCGCGCTCGATTTTTTCGAGCAGCGCGTCAACCCGGGCGCGCGCCCAGAGCCGCGGCAGTTGCGAGTGGTCGAAGGATTCGCGCGGCAAGTTGACCTTGCTGTCCATTTCGAGCGGAGACCGTCGCGCACACCTCCAACCTTGAAGCTGACGTTTTCCTGCGGCTTTTGGAAACGGCCGACCCAGGCGGCGAGCGAACCGGAAAAAGTTGCGGCCTGCAGAGGGTAAACGCTGTCAACAGCAGTGTCCGGTGCGACCGAAAGTTGCAACTGGCCAATGGGGCTGCGGCCGATTTTCGAGAGGAACGAATTCAGCTTGAAATCCATGGGCTCGGTCGAGAGCACATGTTCGAGGAGTCCATCCTGGCGCGCGAGCATGCGAAACAGTGGCAGGTTGGCGTCGTCCCCGACGGCGAGGATGTAAGTGCGCGGGCGCTGGGTTTCCGCGAGCTGTTTCCACGCAGACGCGTACCACGCGGCCAGTTTGCCATCTGAATGGGTCCGCGGGTTGCCCCGCCATCGCTCAGAATGACCAGATAAGAATTGCTCGCGCCCGAAGCAGCGGCTTGCTGCAGTCCGGTCTGGAGCGCACGTTGCACATCGGTGCCCCCGCGCAGGCGGCTGGCGCGGACAAACTCAATCGCGTGCTGGAGATTGCCCGCGTCCGCCGGGCTCAGCGGCAACACCTGTGTCTCGCTATTGAAGAGCACGAGGCTGAAATGATCCTCCGGCCGAAGCGTCCGGAGAAGAGTTTCGAAAGCCTGATAGCTGCGCTCCAGCTTTTCCCACTGCATGGAAAGCGATGTATCGAACAGAACCACGATCGTCTTGGGGGCGACGGTCTTGGGATTGGCGCTCGTTGCATTTCCGGCCGGAGCCGCGCCTTTCCCGAAGCCGAGCAGCGCTTCCGCTTCAAAGAAGCCAGGCTCGTTCGTGCTGCGGACGGGAGACGTCTCCGTCGGAGAAGGCTGGCCGCTGACCGGGTTGCAGTAGGTCAGGATCTGAAGGCTGTCGGACGCGCCGGGATCGAGATCATACGTGACAACGAAGTCTTCCCGAAGATTGACGTTCTGTCCTTCAAAGTGGCCTTCGACGAGGTGCGGCGTGCTGTGATCGAGTTGCAGAGCAAACGTTTTGGCGGGCGCCTGAAAGTTGCGGATAGCGTGCGCCGAGTGCAGTTCAAAGTTGATGCGAAGATGGCGAGCGGCCCGGGCCGAATACGCATCCGGACGCAACGGGATGGTGAAGTAGGACTTGAGGTCCTCCACCGGAATCGATTCGTGATACTCGATTTCCAGGGGCTTGGTTCCATACGCTGGAATCGGAACAATCCGCGCGCTGAAGACCGAAGTGTGTTTGGCCTCTTCCGCGCCGCGTTCCCCCATCTCCAGGAGACCGGGATCAATCGCCTGTTGCTTGAGCTGGTTGTAGATTTCCTCGGCGCGCTTGCGCTCAAGAATCACAGCGGGAATGCGCGTTGGACCGTCCCAGGTGGCGAAATCGGAGATGGTGGCGTGGCTGGGCAGAGCGAAGATGTATCTCCCTTCCTCGATCCTGCCAGTGTGATTGGCGAAGACCTGGCGCACGAAGACGCGAGCATCCCCATTGTCGATGCGGACGGTGATTTCCATTTCTTCGAGCGAGAGAATGGCGGGATCGGGCTGCTGCTTGTCGCGCGGAATAAGGACGCCCGCGTCGGCAAACAGCATCGCCGAAGTCAGCAGTGAAATAAGAACGGACAGAATTATGCGTTTCATGAGTGCAGCTTCTGTTCTCGGATGCGGACCAGCCCGTTGTCAGTACCGATGTAGATGTAGCCGTCGCCAGCGGCGAGCGCGGTCACGTTCAGGGACGGCAGGCCGTGATCGATGACAGACCAGCGCCCGGACTGGCGATCATAGAGGTACAAACCCTTTCCCAAAGTTCCGGCCAGCACATAGCTCGGCGTCACCAACATGGCATTGGGGTTCACTTCGAACGGGCCGGAAGCGTTCTCGAACTTATGGAACTGCCCTTAGCGGTCCAGTCCCAGAATGCCTGCACCGTACGTCCCGACCATCCATTCGGTGCCAACGGGCACGACGGCGGTAATCCAGCTGTGCTTCAGGCTAGAAGTTGCGGTGGTGTAATTCGCCGTCACGTCGCCTTTTTCCAGCACGGAAAGTCCGCCAAGTGTGCCGGCAACGAGCTGGTCGCCCGATACGCCGAGCGCATAAACATGGTTGTTCACCAATCCCTGGAAGGCATACATGCTGCGCGCGCCGCTCACATCGAGGAAGGTCAGACCGGCCGGGGTAGCCAAGGCAATGCCGTCGCGGTAGGCGGCCACATCGGTCACGTGGTCGGCGATGAGCCCGTCGGCGCGAGTCAGAACCTGTTGTTCGCTGCCGGAACTGTCGAAGCGAACCAGGCCGTTGGCAGTGGCAACATCAATCGTGCCAGTCTTCGAATCAAGCAAGACGCGGTTGACGCAGAACACATGTTCGTCTTCGACATGGGGACGTGCGGGTGTCGTCGGGCGCAAGAACGTCAATGCCGCGGTCGAAGTAGCCGACCCAGAGTCGGCCATTCGCGTCCGTAGCCAGCGCGGAAATATTGCGGTCGCTTAGAACGGTCGTGCCAGGCTGCAGCACTTGCTCCCATCCGAATCCATGAGAATTCATGCGATAGAGCCCGCTGCGGGCCACCGCGAACACGGCGTCGCCGGACAGGAAAAGCTGGCGCACTTCGGACAATTGCGGACTTAATTCCGGGCTTAATTCCGAACTAGGCGCAAGGTTGAGGTTATGATGGCGTCCTTCGAGCGGAATCGAAATCACGCCCTGATCTTCCGTTCCGACGTAAAGCTGGTTGCGAGCCGCAAGCAGGGCGGTGGCCAGCACGCCGGGTGCGAGCACGCGGGAAAAACGTCCGGCGCTGAAGACGGCCACTCCGAGCGGAGTTCCAGCATAGATCGTGTCCGTGTCACTGGAAATGGCAAGGGACTGCACCTGCGGATCGGCCAGGCCTTGCGGTTCGGAGAAGCTGTCGGTCGCGGCGCCATGGAAGTGGAGTACACCACGGTCCAAGGTGCCGACCCACAAATCCGACTCACTGCCGGCGAGGGCGGTCACATAGACATCCTTCAACGTCGAATGCAGAGCCATGATCTTTTTTCCGTCGTAGACCAGAACGCCTCGCCTTTTGGTGCCAATCAGAAGATGGCCCGAAGGATCCGGCAAGATGGTAGTGACGGCACGAACCTCGGAGTCGTAAGGGAAAATCTGGCGGAAGGCGCGACCGTTGAAGGCCAGAAGTCCATGGTTCGCGGTGGCAAGGATAAGTTCAGGTTCCCGGGAGTCGGCCAGAACTGCTGGAGCGAGCGCGATCAACGGCGATCCAGGAAACTCGCGGCCTACCGCATATTGGTGGAGCAGAGCGCCGCCAGAATCATATTCGAGCAGCCCGGCGGGCCCGGCAATATAAGCACGATCCTGGAACCGGGTTGCCTGGAAGAATACGGCAGGCGAGCTGATCACTTCGAAATCAAGGTTGGCTACTGGGGCAAGTGGCCGGACTGCAAATCGAATCTCCTGCGCCGCACGGACATCCGCGGCCGCCGAATGCAGGGCCCGCGAGGCGCGCCAGATGACAAACGCTCCCACCGAAAGAACGAGTAGGAGCGCGACTGCAACCACCCCGCGTACGGACACGACGGACGCCCGCTTCATGATTACCTTCTTCATACAGAAAGTGAACTATAAACCGCGAACACGACGCAGCAAATAGAAAGCAAGGTACGGACCAAACCGTAATCTCACCATGGGAAAGGGTTTCGAGGACAAGTATGTGGAGTACGACGTGTCTCGTGGTAAACAGCGTATCAACGGGGACACGATGAAACGGAACCGGCTTAATGTCTCTGCTTATCGATGTCCGTACTTATCGATGGCGCGGAGGTCGTCGTCTTCCCCCAAGTATTCCGAGCGTTGCAGCGCAATCGGGATCAGCATGAAAGAAAACGTCCCGGAGAGACATCCGGGACGTTTTCTTTCTTTTCGAATTCGTACGCGCCATCAGTGCGAAACGGCGGCGAACAGCGGCGAGTGCATCAGGGCCTGGAACTTCTCGTCGTCGCTTTTGAAGTGGAGTTGCAGGTTCGAGCTGTCGGAATCGACGGTGGTGGCGTCAAGGGCAGTCTTTTCGGCCGGGCTGGCATTGAGCTTCTTGTAAAGCATGCCGGCCTTGACGATCGTGGAAAGCGTAGCCGCCGTCATCGAGTCGGCGGTGAGAACACTCAGATCGAAATTCACTCCGCTCTGGAAGTTCATGGTGTAGCGAGAAGCCAGAATGCGCTTCTTGAGGGTCTCGTAGTCGGCGATCTTCGCAGCATCGCCCAAGGCCGAATACATCATGGCCTGGGTTCCCTTCTGGTCGAGGATGCTCCACACGGGCGCACTATCGACGGCGGACATCTGATCGGTCATCACCGGATTTGAATCCAGCGAAGGGCGCTTGCCGTCGCGGGTATCGAGCGCGCTGTGCAACGAAGACGGAGTGCCAAAGGCCAGTGTGTTGTCGTCGAGGAAGGTCATCACCAAGCCGTTGTCCATCGGGTAGATTCTGGTGGTACCGTATTTGGTGGCCGCGATCTTTTTGAGCTTCATCTTCTTGAGGACGGCTTTGGCGGAGAACGATCCACCCGCCACGCCGATGGTTTGAATGCCCTTCTTCTCGGTCCTGAAAGAGGCGAAGTTGAGCTGCTCGAGATCGTGCTCGGCGTCAATGCCAATGCCTTTCAGTGCGGTCTCGAGTTCCTTCAGGTTGTCCGGCAAGACTTGTTGTTTGAGCGCCTGTGCGGTCGGTGAATCTTTGAGCGCCCGGTAGTCGACGCCGATCAATTGCTGAAGTTCAGAAGGCACCATGGAGCGCGCCGACGATGCGAGCGGCATAGCGTAGGCAGCCGTTGCGCCCAGAAGCAAAACCGCAAAACACAAATTCTTCATAGAAATCCTCAAAACGACATTCAAAATGGGTCTGCAACCTTTAGATGCAAGCCGCAAATCGCACGTTGGCGATCTTTGGCGGTCTTTAAGCCTTTATGGCCCTATTTTAGTCCCTAATTCGCAAGGCAGTAACGTAACTAAGGTGCGTCCCTCCCGGTATGGTCTTAGAACGCTAGAATTGAGGCGGTTTGCGTGGAAAACATTAAGTCTAGCCTTTCAGCGCTGCTGCCCGCTTCCGCGTCTCGGTCACGAACGCCTCGTCCTTCGGCGAATCCAGCTTCAGCGAATCGAGGTTGATCTCGACGTTCGCGAGCGCACCTTCGAGGGCAGCTTTTGCCAGGGCGATCGCGGTCGTCAGGTCGGACTTCATGTTTGGGTTGGTGATCGGTTTCAGATTCGTGGCGATCTGCGCCACCTCGACCACTTTTTCGGCGACGCCAAGAGGGACGCTGGTCGCTTGTTTGAGAGCGGAGCCAATCGCAGTGTCGCCATCGGAAGATTTGGCCGACTTGTAGGCTTTCATGACGAGATTGTAGGACTCGGCATCGGCGTCGATCGCAGACTTGAGTTCCTCGCGAAGCTGGCTGAGGCGGGCGATCGCTTCGCTGAGCTGGCTTTCGTAATTCAGGTACGCTTTTTTGCCGCGCGACATGGACGCAACCATGCTGGCGAGTCCGGCGGCCATGGCGCCGCTGGCGGCGGCAGCGCTCCCTCCTCCGGGAGTCGCGGTCGGTGCGGCCAGTTGTTCGATGAAGGGCTCGACTCCGGCGCGCAGGCCGCCGACGGCCATCTTGCCGCTCATCACCGCGGTCAGGCGATTTTCGAGGATGAGCGAGGAATCGAAGTTTTCGACTTGCAGAAACCATTCCGCGGCCTGCTCGAGGGCCTTCTTCGGAATCAGCCCGACGATCTCGCTTGAAACCGGAATGACGCCATAGCGCGCGGCTTCGCGTTTCACGAATTCGAAAACGCGGTGGATGGGAGTCTGCTCGAAGTCGGTCAGGTTCGTCGAAACCTGAGCCATGCCGCGCACCAGGAATCCGGCGCCCTTGACGAAGCGCAGGCCGCCGCCCGAAAAGCGCACGGCTTTCGCGATTTTCTTGGCGATCTCGACGTCGGGCGTATTCAGGAAGACGTTGTAGGCAATGAGAAACTTGCGCGCACCGACGACGGTGGCGCCCGCCGTAGGATGCACGCGAAGTTCGCCGAAATCAGGCTTGCGCGCGGGATTGGTCGCAATGTCGGCACGAATGCCTTCGAATTGACCGCGGCGAATATTCTCCAGGTTCTGCCGTTCGGGCGTGGCCGCGGCGGCCTCGTAAAGATAGACCGGGATTTGGAAGCGTTTCGCGATCTCGGCGCCGACGTGTCGCGCCATGGCGACGCAGTCTTCGATAGTGACGCCGTCAATCGGCACAAAGGGCACGACATCGGCTGCGCCCATGCGCGGGTGCGCACCCTGATGCTTAGTGAGATCGATCAACTCGGCGGCCTTCCCTACTCCGCGAATGGCGGCTTCCTGAATGGCTTCACGCTCGCCTACCAGGGTGATGACGCATCGGTTGTGGTCGGAATCCATCTCCCGGTCGAGGAGATAGACGCCGGGTATTTTCATGGCTTCGACAATGGCATCCACTTTGGCCGGGTCGCGGCCTTCCGAAAAATTAGGGACGCATTCGACAAGAGTGCTGGGCATGGCGAGAAGGATAACGGGCGGTGGATGAGTCAGGCAACTGGCGGGATTTGACAGGACACTGGTTCAACAGGCAGACTGCGGAACTATACTCCGAACTATGCGGTGCCCGCCTCAACTCTCCGGCCGCGGTTTTACTTGACGATAGTCCCCGCGTAAAACGTCCGTCGGCCGTTTCCCTGCTTATCAGCAAGCGTTTATCAGAAAACGATCACTCGTCGAAAGGATGCGTCATGCTGCGTCGATTTCTGCTTTCCCTGCTGCTTGTGTTGTCGGCTTTGCCGGCTCTTGCCCAGAAGGAGCGCCACTTCAACTTTCACTACACCTTCACCGTTAAGAATGTCAGTCCCGGCGAGCGTGTGCGAATCTGGATTCCGCTGGCCCACTCCGACGCTTTCCAGGATGTGAAGGTCACTTCCAAAGGCGGCGACTTGCCGCTCAAACAGGTTCACCAGCCGGAATTCGGCAACGAAGTTTTGTACGCCGAGACTTCGAAAGCGGACAAGGGCGAGTACAACTTCTCCGTGGACTACGACGTGGTGCGAAGAGAACACGTGATGCTGATAAACGGAAAACCACTGCCGGACGTGCGGCTTGGGAAGGCTCGGCCCGCGCGAGTCGAACTGGCGCGCTTTCTTGAGCCGGACCGGTTGGTGCCGGTGACGGGAGTTCCAGCGCAACTGGCCGCGCAGGAAACCAAAGGCGCAACCACGCCGCTCGAAAAAGCCAAAGACATTTACGAATACGTTTTTCGCACCATGAAATACGACAAGAGCGGTACCGGCTGGGGACACGGCGACACGCTCTGGGCCTGCGATTCGAAGCATGGCAACTGCACCGATTTTCACTCGGTTTTTATTTCGATGGCGCGGG
>Ga0316363_10001153_pt1 | contig 24927 bp, 23 predicted proteins | sample Sb_taG_3_FD_200459 | JGI IMG/M metagenome (GOLD analysis project Ga0316363, IMG submission 200459) | Peat soil microbial communities from Weissenstadt, Germany - Sb_50d_a_PC metaG (v2) (version 2) | ecosystem: Environmental > Terrestrial > Soil > Wetlands > Peat | place: Germany: Weissenstadt...
TTCAAATACATTCTGCTTTTCAAGAACCACGGAGAGGCAGCCGGCGCCTCGCTCGAGCACTCGCACTCGCAGTTGATCGCGTTGCCGATTGTGCCCATTTACGTGGTGGAGGAACTGCAGGGAGCCAAGCAGTATTACATCTACAAAGAGCGCTGCGTCTTCTGCGACGCCATCCGCCAGGACATCGAGAATGGCACACGAGTCGTGGCTGAGAACGAAGATTTTCTGACTCTCGCCCCGTATGCTCCGCGGTTTCCCTTTGAAACCTGGATCCTCCCCAAGAGCCACGAGTCTGCCTTCGAGAACTCGTCGTCGCACATGTTCGAAAATCTCGCGAGGGCGCTCAAGCTGCTGCTGATGAAAGCGGACCGCGTGCTCGATAATCCGCCGTACAACCTGGTCGTACACACGTCGCCGGCGCAGGAATCCGCCAACGAGTATTACCACTGGCATATCGAATTCATGCCCAAATTGACCAAGACGGCGGGATTTGAATGGGGCACTGGTTTCTACATCAATCCCACACCGCCCGAAGAGGCGGCGAAGTTTTTGCGCGAGGCGAGCGTGGAGGATGCGGCGCCCAATACAGTGACGGTTCGCTGAAAAATTTCGCTGAGTTCTTCCAGTTGCTGGAACAGTTGAGCCTATCGTTATCCTTGGGTTCGGTCGAGGACTTCCGCGTGCCACGCCATCTGAATTGCTTCCAGCTTGGCTTCGTTCGACGTCGCCGGGTCGTCCTTGAAGCCGGGAAGCGCGATTACATACTTGTGCAGGTCGGTGAAACGCACCGCGAGCGGGTCGAGTTGCGGATGGGCTTCAGAGAGCAGAATCCCGATGTCTTCGGAATCGCTCCAGGTAAGTTCTTTTGGCATGAATCAGTGCTCCTGTTTGTGGTCGCGCTTAACCGATCCGGATCGCGGTTTGGCTAAAAGCTAATAGCCAAAAGCTAAAGGCGATTTGTTTAATGCTCTTCTGAAACGTAATTCCGGTTCCACGCCGGGATTTCTACGATCACCTTACCCGGTTTCTTGATTACCGTCTGACACCCGAGCCGTGAGTTTAGCTGAAGATCGGCGGCCATGTCGAGCTTGTCGGCTTCGTCATCTTCCATCTCCGAGATCAGGTCGGCGCCTTCTTTCACCCAGACGTGGCAGGTCGTGCAGGCGCAGTTTCCTCCGCAAGCATGATCGAGAGGAATGCCGAAGTTCAAGGCTACGTCGAGCAGCGACTCTTCCTTGCCATGGTCTTTATACGGCAGCTTGCCGTGTTCGAAGGTCACCGTCTTACCTTCGGGGAGAAAGGTGACCTCAACCGTGTTTTCACTCGTTGCCTCAACCGCGGCGGCACCTGAGCCCCGCCGCTCATCCTCAGCCATAATCTGCTCCTGCTCCTATCGTAGCTCTAGCTGGCCCCGACGCTCACGTGTGCGCCTTCAGAATCCTCAAACTGCGCCAGCATCCCACCGAAGTCCTGCTTGGTCGGCGCCAGGGAAAATTTCACCCCTTTGGCTCTCATGTCGGCATAGAACTGCGGTAGGTCCGGGACATTGAAGCCCAGTTCAACTTTCCCGGCTGGGTTTTTAGGCGAAGCCGGATGCAAAGCAAAGATCGTGTCGCCGGTAGAGAACTCGCTCCACCCGGGGGATTCAAATTTCAGCGAAAGCCCGATCACGTCCCGGTAGAACATCACCGCACGCTGCATCTCCGCTACAAACTCGATTGCATAATTAAGCTTAGGCACGATGTTCCCCCCTTGTCTCCAGATTGTTCTTCAAACCTGTAGGAAGCCAGCGCGGCCCATTCATTGGAATTCAGCCTTGGCCACCGGATGACCTGCCTGTGGCCCTTCCTGCAAATCGGCATCGTCCATGGCTTTACCCTTGAGAGCGGTCGAGACGGCTGTATCCATCATCAATTCCGCCAAACGCATGGTGGCCTGGTTCAGCGCATCAATGCCCGCGCGGATCGCGTGATAATCATCGCCATCCTTCACCGCAACCAGAGCTTTCTCCAGCGTGTCGACGTTGCGACGTTCCTCGCTCGTGAGTTCCTGCCAGGCTGGACTCTTCTTTCCTTTTGCGAGCGCGGTCAGGATCGTGTCCGCTTCGCGTCGCGCTTCGATGACCTGACGCTGCCGGAAATCCTCTTCTGCGTAGTCGAACGACTCGAGCAGCATGTTCTCGACCTGCTCGTCGGTAAGGCCGTAGCTGGGCTGGACGTCGATTTCTGCTTCTTTCCCGCTGCGTTGCTCGCGCGCCGAGACCCGCAGAATGCCGTTAGCGTCGATCAGAAACTTCACTTCAATGCGCGGCATGCCGGCGGGCATGGGTGGAACGCCCTTCAGATCGAAGCGCGCCAGCGACCGGCAATCGCGCGCCAGTTCGCGTTCGCCTTGCAACACGTGAATCGCGATGTTGGTTTGGCCATCCACCTGGGTCGTGTAGTACTGCGTTGCCGAAGCCGGTACCGTCGAATTGCGCAGGATGACTTTATCGGTCACGCCGCCCGCCACTTCGATTCCCAGAGAAAGCGGGGTTACGTCGAGCAACAGCATCTCTTTCGTGATGTCGGAGCCGCCGCCCAGAATATTCGCCTGCACGGCCGCGCCGAGCGCCACCACTTCGTCCGGATTCAAATCCGTGTGCGGCACGCGTCCAAACAGATCCTGCACCAAACGCCGCACCTTCGGAATGCGCGTGGAGCCTCCGACCAGCACGACCTCGTCGATTTGTTCGGGCTTCAGACCTGCGTCTTTGAGCGCCTGCTTGCAGGGACCGACGGTGCGGTCAACGATCGGTTGGATCATCTGCTCGAAAACCTGGAGCGAAATCTCTCGCTGATACTTTTTTCCACCGGGCAAATCGACATCGAGCTTCGCCGTCGACTGCGACGAAAGCGCAATCTTGGCCTCAATCACGGCTTGGCGAATGCGCTGCACGGCTTCGCCGCTGTGCCGCGCGTCGCGTCGAAAATCGAGTCCGAGCTCGCCGCGAATGTCGTCGAGCGCGATCGCGATCAGCAGGTTGTCGATATCGTCTCCGCCGAGATGCGTGTCACCGTTGGTGGCGATCACCTCGAATATGCCGTCGTGCAGCTTGAGAATCGAGATGTCGAACGTGCCGCCACCCAGGTCGTAAACCACCACGATGCCGTGCTTCTTCTTGTCCAGACCGTAAGCGAGCGATGCTGCCGTCGGTTCGTTCACCAGCCGCAAAACATTCAGCCCGGCGATGCGGCCAGCATCTTTTGTCGCCTGCCGCTGCGCGTCATTGAAGTATGCGGGGACGGTGATGACCGCCTGGGTTACGGGCGCTCCGAAAAAGCGCTCGGCATTGCGCTTCAGTTGGCGCAGCACCAGCGCCGAAATCTCAGGTGGTGTGTAGGTTCGCTCACCAATCTTGATGCGCAGAACCTCTCCCGCTTGAAGATCTTCCGCCAACTGGAACGGAAACAGCTTCAGTTCGTCCTGTATATCCTCGAGGCCGCGCCCCATCAGGCGCTTGATTGAATAAACCGCCCGCTCCGGCGTTTCGATCAGATATCTGCGCGCGGCGTTGCCCACTATAACCTGGTTGTTCTCGTCGAGCGCGACCACGGATGGCACAAGGTTCAGCCCGTCTTCCCCAGGGATGACGACAGGAGAATCCCCCTGCATGTAGGCCACGAGCGAGTTCGTGGTGCCGAGATCGATGCCGACGATGTAGTCAGAAGACATTTGTAATTTCTGATTTGTAATTTGTAATTTGGATTGCTGATGATGCGTTGCTCTCAAATTGCAAATTACAAATTACCAATTATTCCAATGCCTCATTCACGTCCCGTACCAGGTTCCGGACGTAGTTCCTACGGTTCAGCACATCCAGCATCGCGTCGAGGATCTTTCGCCGGTCGTCTTGGGTTCCGTCGGTGGTTCCTTCGTCCACGAATTTGTCCCACTGGTTCCACTCGGTCTTGAGCTCGTTGAAGAGCGCGTCGTCTTTTTCTTCCAGCGAAAGCTTGGCCTTGCCGATTTCCTCAAGTAAAGCGGGATCGTCTTCGCCCATCTTTTTCTCGATTCGCAGTTCTTCCAGATGCATGTTGAGTTCGAAGACTTCCTCCAAGAGATCGGGGGGCACGACCTGTTTCTTCAATTCGCCGGTTGCGCGAGCCTTTTCGGTGGCCTGTTTCGACTGCTCTCCGAGTTCGATGCCTTCGAGGCGTAACAGGTACTCGGTACGCTTGATCGGATCTTTCAGCGTGCGGTACGCGTCGTTGAGCATGGAGCTTTGTTCCAGGCTCCAGCTACGTTCCTGAGTGTCAGCCTGCCCGAATACGTCAGGGTGGAGCCGGCGACTCAGCGCGTAGAACTCTTTTTCCAGTTCGGCCGTGTCAAGGTTGAGCTTTCGCGGAAATCCAAAAAAGGTGAAATAGTCCACCGGGACCGGCGGCTGCACTTTGCCGCACGAACTGCAGAAGTGCACCGCGCGCATGGTGCCACACGACCAGCAACGTGGGGTCGCCTCTCCGGGCGCTTGTCCGGGAATGATCAACGACGACTTGGATTCTGTATTTGCCATACAAAATTTAGGGCGAGCGCACGGCCCGCCCTCTGACCACTGGTTGTGTGGGGACGGGCCTCTGGCCCGTCCAGACGGGGCGGAGCCCGTCTCCACACCATTTCTCCTACGAGAAAGAACTCCCGCAGCCGCAAGACTTGGTCGAGTTCGGGTTCACGAACACGAATCCCTGCTGCATCAGGGTTTCGTGGTAATCGAGAGTCATCCCGTGCAGATAGATGAAGGACTTCGGGTCCACAAAAACCCGCACATCTCCGAACTGAAACACACGGTCGCGCTCGCGCGGTTGCGTATCGAACCGAATGTTGTAAGTCAGGCCCGAGCATCCGCCGCCCTGCACGCCCAAACGAAGCCCACCCTGCTCCGGCGAAACGTTTTCTTTCACCATGGCTGAGCGAATTTTCTTGAGCGCGTTTTCGGTCACCTGGATGCCTTTGGCCGGAGGCGTGGGTGCGGCGGGCTTGACCGCTTGGTCTTCAATTGTTCGATCCTTGACGGCTTCGTCTTTGACTACTTGGTCCATGATTGATTCTGATTCCCCGTAGAGACGCGGCTTGCCGTGTCTCTACAGCAACTGACCTACTGCGCTGCCCGCACTTCCACGGGTTTCGCGGTTTCCTGCTTCTTCTTCCAGTCGCCGATGGCGGCTCGGATCGCATCCTCGGCCAGCACCGAGCAATGAATTTTCACCGGCGGCAAGGCCAGTTCCTTCACGATCTCGGTGTTCTTGATCGCGAGGGCCTGATCAACCGTCTTGCCCTTGACCCACTCGGTCGCGAGCGAAGACGACGCAATCGCCGAGCCGCAGCCGAAGGTCTTGAACTTGGCGTCTTCGATGATGTTGGTCTGCGGGTTAACCTTGATCTGCAGCTTCATCACGTCGCCGCACTCGGGGGCGCCGACCAGGCCGGTGCCCACATCGGCATCTTTTTTGTCCATTGAGCCCACGTTCCGTGGATTGTTGTAGTGGTCGATTACCTTATCGCTGTATGACATCTGCAATCTCCTTGGAAACTCAAAACTGAATCGCAAACCTCGGGGGCTAAAGCCCAAATTTAGATAGCTCGAAACGGCGCGGCTGAAGCCGCGCCCCTTCAAATCCTAATGCGCTTCCGCCGCCCACTTCACACTCTTCAAGTCCACACCTTCTTTCGCCATCTCGTAGAGTGGCGACAGTTCGCGCAGACGCAGTACTGTTTCGACCACGCGGTCGGCCACGTAATCGATCTCGGCTTCGGTGTTGAAGCGTCCGATGCCGAAGCGGATCGAGCTGTGCGCCAGATCGTCGCCGGTGCCGAGCGCCTTCAATACATAAGATGGCTCAAGTGTCGCGGAGGTGCAGGCCGATCCGCTCGAAACCGCGATATCGTTGATGCCCATCAGCAGCGACTCGCCTTCCACATAGGCAAAGCTGATGTTCAGATTGCCCGGCAGTCGATGTTCCATGGAACCATTGATATACACCTCGTCAAGGCGGCTCATGATGCTGTCTTTCAGCCGGTTTCGCAGACCGGCCATTTTGCAGGATTCCTGCGGCATCTCTTCCTGAGCTATGGCGCAAGCCTTGCCGAGGCCGGCGATGCCGGGAACATTGAGCGTTCCCGAGCGCATGCCGCGCTCGTGCCCGCCGCCGTCAATCTGCGCCACCAACTGCACTCGCGGATTCTTGCGGCGCACATAAAGCGCGCCCGCGCCTTTCGGCCCGTACAGCTTGTGTCCGGTGATGGACGCGACATCGATGTTCATCTTGTTCACGTCGATCGGCACTTTGCCGATCGCCTGCACCGCGTCGGTGTGGAAGACCACGCCGCGCTCGCGACACAGTTTGCCGATTTCGCCGATCGGTTGCAGGACTCCGATCTCGTTGTTGGCCGCCATGATCGTGACCAGAATCGTCTTGTCGTCGATAGCGCGCTTCAGGTCGTCGAGGTCGATCAACCCATCCTTCTGCACCGGCAAATAGGTCACTCGAAAGCCGAGTTTCTCAAGATGCTTGCAGGTGTCGAGCACGGCCTTGTGTTCGGTGACCGCGGTGATGACATGGTTGCCCTTCTCGCGGTACATCTCCGCCACACCCTTGATGGCGAGGTTGTCGCTTTCGGTGGCGCCCGAGGTGAAGATGATCTCTTTCGCGGTCGCGCCAATCAGCGTTGCGATACGCTCGCGCGACAACTCGACCGCTTCTTCCGCTATCCATCCAAACGGGTGATTGCGGCTGGCGGCGTTGCCGAACTTCTCCATGAAGTAGGGCAGCATCTCATCGAGAACCCGCGGATCCATGGGCGTGGTCGCGTGATTGTCCATGTAAATGGGCAGCTTGATCCCAGCGGGAGCCACGTGCTGCGCATCGTGATTGGTCGGGGTCGCCTTCTTGCCATTCGTGCTCATGATTGCTTTGCTCCTTAGAAAGCCTTAACTCGCGGGCAAAACTGCTGCCGTTACGAAATCGTTATCAACTCTGCCGGCCTCTTGGTCTCCAGCTGCTTGACCTGGATGACTTCCGGCTCTTCCTTCATCTGCGAAATCATGATGTTCTTCAGCACCTGCTCGATGCTTTCATTCACTTTCCGCAGCGGCTCGCGAATCGTGCATCGATTGCTCTGACCGCATTCGCCGCGAACGGTCACGCACGACGTAATGAACAGCGGCCCGTCAATGGCCTTGATCACTTCGAAGGCGGAAATCATCTTCGGATCGCGCGTCAGCGTGTAACCGCCGTTCATGCCATGCTGGGACCGTATCAAACCGACCTTCGCCAGCCGTTGCAGGATTTTTGCCAGCGCTTCCTGCGGGATGCCGTAGGCCTCGGCTACATCCTTGGCGCTGCATGCGCCCCGGTCGGCGTGCTCGGCCAGATGCTTCATGGCCATGAGGCCGTAGTCCGCTTTTTTAGTCAGTTTCAGCATGCTGCCGAATGCCGACCTTTATAGTCGGATTCAATTCCGACTGTTTCGGTCGCACTTTAATTCTAACCTCAGCGGCGACTTCGCGCAAGGCCTGTCAGGCAGTGGTCAGATTCGGCGACCGAACGGTAAGTTTCAGCAGGTAAACGGCTTAGGGGTTGGGTCGTTCCCCTGGTTGTGGTGCAGTTCGCGGCAGGTTTCAGCGCTCCCTAATTTTTGCCGCGCGGACGGCGTTTCAGACCCTGCAGCACCAACCCGCAAATTTCGTCGGCGAAGCGTTCGTCGAGCTTGTCGTGCCTGATCAGAAAGCGCATGTAGATCGGGCCGTAGAGCGAGTCGAGGATGAGGTCGAGGTCGCTGCCAGCGGGTAGTTCGCCGCGGTCGATGCCGCGTTGCAGAGTTTGATAGGCCTGTCTGCGGCGGGGCCATAGGAACCTGTCGCGAAAGGCCTCGATCAACTCCGGGTCCGATTGGCCTCCGGCGAGCAGCGCCGCCACGACCTTGCCGCGCTTGGAGCGGAAGATGCGAATCACGCGCCTCATCTGCAGGCTCATGTCAGTTTGTACGGAGCCGGTATTCGGGAAACGCAGTTCCTCGTCGGCACTGGCGGAGAATGCGTCGGCGACCAGGGCGGCCTTGGTCGGCCACCAACGGTAGACAGTTGTCTTGCCAACATTGGCGTCGGCGGCGACAGCTTCAATGCTCAGTTCCGCGAATCCACCGTCCTGCTTGAGGAGTTTCAGAGTGCTCCGCAGGATCGACAGACGCGATTCCTCACTGCGTGGCCGCCCGGGCGGGCGCTTCCCGTCAGTTCCGTTACTTCCGCTGGCTCCGTTACTTCTGTTCCGGGCCCCGGCGTACCGAGTATGGTTTTGAGCCATGGCTAGAGTGTAATATAATTTAAATTCGAAACGTACTGTTTTGAATCTTGGTTGGAAGTTCGCAGGCCGGCGTGGGGGACGCGGCTTTGGCAGTATCGGTTTCCGCTAGTATCGGGTTTCAGCGTTACCTGTTTTCGCCAGTTTTATGTGGATTGTTGCATTAGCGCTTCGCCGCCCTTATACGTTCGTGGTGATGGCACTGCTCATCATCATTCTTACTCCGATCACCATCCTGCGCACCCCGGTCGACATCTTCCCCGACATCAACATACCCGTGGTCAGCGTGGTGTGGAACTATGAGGGTATGTCGCCGAGTGAGATGGCGGACCGGATCGTGTCCAACTCCGAGCGCGGATTAACGATCACCGTCAACGACATCGAGCACCAGGAATCGCAGTCGCTGAACGGAAGAGCCGTGATCAAAATCTTCTTCCGGCCTGGTGTCAACATTTCCATGGCGGTGACGCAAGTGACGGCGATGTGCCAGACTATGCTGCGCACACTGCCTCCGGGCACGACCCCGCCGCTGGTCATTACTTATTCGGCATCCACGACGCCGATTGTGCAACTGGGCTTGAGCAGCAAGACGCTGCCGGAACAGCAGTTGTTCGATCTGGGGAACAATTTTCTGCGTACGCAGTTGACCACGGTGCAGGGCGCAGCTACTCCGTATCCTTACGGCGGTAAGCCGCGCCAGATCCAGGTGGACCTCGATCCCGCCAAGCTTCAGGCCTACGGTTTGGCGCCGATCGACATCGTCAACGCAGTGTCCGCGCAGAACTTGATTCTGCCGGCCGGTACGACCAAGATCGGGCCGACCGAATACAACGTGGAGATGAACGGCACGCCGGAGACCATCGCCGAACTCAACGATCTGCCGGTGAAGACCTCGAACTCGTCCACGCTTTACCTGCGCGATGTGGCGCACGTGCGTGACGGATTTGCGGTGCAAACCAACATCGTGCGCCAGGACGGCACGCGCGGCGTGCTGATGTCGATCTATAAGGTGGGCGGAGCTTCCACGTTGGCTGTCGTCGATGGCATAAAGGCGATGGTGCCGCTGGCGGCACAATCTCTGCCGCGCGACCTTACTATCAAGGCCCTGTTCGACCAGTCGCTTTTCGTGCGCGCGGCGATTCAGGGAGTTTTGCGGGAAGGCGTAATCGCCGCCTGTCTTACCGCCGTCATGATCCTGATCTTCCTGGGCGATTGGCGTCCGACCTTGATCATCGCGGTCTCGATTCCCTTGTCCATTTTCGTCTCCGTGATTCTGCTAAGCGCGCTCGGCGAGACCATCAACATCATGACCCTGGGAGGACTGGCGCTCGCCGTCGGCATCCTGGTGGACGATGCGACGGTGGAGATCGAAAACATCGAGCGCAATCTGGCCATGGGCAAGGAGATGAAGAAGGCCATCCTCGACGGCGCGCAACAGGTCGCCGTGCCTGCGTTCGTATCGACGTTGAGCATCTGCATTGTGTTTGTGCCGATGTTCTTTCTGGCTGGAGTCGCGAAGTTTCTTTTCGTGCCATTGGCGTTAGCGGTGAGCTTTGCCATGCTGGCTTCGTACTTGTTGTCGCGGACCCTGATCCCAACGATGGTGATGTTTATCATGCGCGGGCATGAGCATCGCGCCGCCGAGCCGAAAAGCTTCCTGGGAAAATCCCAGCGCAAATTCGAGCGCTGGTTTGAAAGATTCCGCGGCAGCTATCGGCAACTGCTGGAAACCACGCTCGAGCACCGGAAATTGTTCTCCCTCGGCTTTGCGGCTTTCTGCTTTCTGTCGCTGGGGCTGGTGTTCTTTCTGGGGCGGGACTTTTTCCCGCAAGTGGATGCGGGCCTGATTCGGCTGCACGTCCGCGCCCGGCCCGGCCTGCGCGTGGAAGAGACCGCGCGTCTGTGCGATGCAGTGGAGCGCGTGTTGCGCAGCGAGATTCCGAAGGAAGAGTTGGAGACGGTGCTGGACAATGTCGGGGTTCCCTACTCCGGCTTGAATCTTTCCTACAGCAGTTCGGGCGTGATTGGGACGGGTGATGCGGAGATCCTGATTTCGCTGAATTCGGAACACCATCATCCGACGCCGCAATACGTGCGCAGGTTGCGCCGCGAACTGCCATCGCGTTTTCCGGGCGTGGAGTTCTTCTTTCAGCCCGCCGATATCGTGTCGCAAATTCTCAATTTTGGATTGCCCGCGCCGGTCGATATTCAGGTAGTGGGCTCCGATATGCGCGGAAACTACGACATCGCGCAGGGAATCGCAAATCGGCTGCGCCAGATTCCCGGCACCGCCGACGTACATGTGCAACAGATGATGGGTTTGCCCACTCTCTACCTCGACATGGACCGCACGCGCATCAATCAGGTCGGACTGACTGCCCAAAATGTCGCGCAAAGTGTGCTGGTCAGCTTGAGTGGAAGCTTCCAGACGGCCCCCAATTTCTGGCTTAATCGAAAGAACGGTGTGAGTTATCAAATCGCCATCCAGACGCCGCAGTATCGCATGACATCGTTGCAGGACTTGATGAACACACCGGTGACGGGCGCGAGTTCGCAGACGGCTCCGCAGGTGCTCGGCAATCTGGCGCAACTTACGCCAGTGGCGCGTCCCGTAGTTGTCAATCATTACAACGTGCAGCCGGTCATCGATGTATATGCCAGCACGCAGGGGCGCGATCTGGGCGGGGTCGCGTCGGACATCATGAAGGCGCTCCGACCATTCCAGGACCCGCATTATCTACCGCGCGGAACGCGTATCGTGGTTCGGGGGCAGATCGAGACCATGCAGTCCTCGTTCTTCGGGCTGGGGGTTGGCCTTTTGGGGGCGATCGTGCTCGTCTACTTGCTGATCGTGGTCAACTTTCAGTCGTGGCTCGATCCCTTTATCATCATTACAGCGTTGCCGGGAGCGCTGGCGGGAATCTGCTGGTTCCTGCTGATTTCGCGCACCACGCTCAATGTTCCGTCGCTGACGGGCGCGGTTATGTGTATGGGGGTGGCGACCTCGAATTCGATTCTGCTGGTTTCGTTTTCTCGCGACCGCATGAATGCGGGAGCGCCCGCGCGGCAAGCGGCGCTCGAAGCGGGCCACACGCGCATACGGCCTGTGATTATGACGGCTCTTGCCATGATTATCGGCATGGTGCCGATGGCGCTGGGCTTCGGAGAGGGCGGTGAGCAGAACGCACCGCTGGGCCGGGCCGTGATTGGCGGTCTGCTCTTCGCAACGGTAGCTACCTTATTCTTTGTGCCGAGTGTATTTACGATTATTCATGGCCGCCGCGAGGCACAGCAGCAGTCGGAGCGGAAGTAGAGAAGAAGAGAAGCAGAGAATTTGTTTTGGAGACCGCAATCATGCCAATACAACCGCCGCCCGTAACGACCGAGCCGAACGAGACGGAGGCCGTGCGCCCAGATGACTATCAGCCTTCCGATCTGGGTCCCAATCCGGCAGGCCGGGCCAAGCTTCTGATTGGCGCCGCGCTGCTCGTTCTGATCACCGCGGGCGCAGTTACGTTTCTGAACCGGAAGAGCGAAACCGACGCGCTTGCCAAAGAAACCGAAGCCGTTTCGGTTCCGAGCGTCGCGGTGGTGCAACCCCAAGCCGAGCCCGGAAACGATGAACTGGTGTTGCCCGGAAACTTGCAAGCCTTTATAGAGTCCCCCATTTTTGCCCGCACCAACGGCTACCTCTTACGCTGGTACAAGGACATTGGAAGCAAAGTTGAGAAGGGGGAACTGCTGGCAGCGATTGACACTCCGGAAGTTGATCAGGAGCTCTCCCAGGCCCGAGCCAGCCGCGAGCAAATCAAGGCGGCGCTGGGGTTGGCGAAGATCTCCGCCGACCGTTGGGCGAATCTGCTCAAGTCCGACTCGGTTTCGCAGCAGGAAGCCGACCAGCAAGCGAGCGGCTACCAGCAGGCGCTCGCCAACCTTGCGGCAGCGGACGCGAATGTTCGCCGTCTGGAAGAACTCGAGTCTTTCAAGAACGTATACGCTCCATTTTCCGGCGTGCTTACCCGGCGCAATGTCGATCCCGGCGCGCTCATCAATTCCGGGGCGCAAGCGGCTGGCAGAGAGCTGTTCGATATGGCGCGCGTCGACCCGCTTCGCGTTTACGTGAGTGTTCCGCAGGCGTATGCGCCGAACATAAAAGCCGGGATGAAGGCCAACGTTACGCTGCAGGAGTTTCCCGGCCAGAAATTTTTGGGAACGGTGGTTCGCACCGCTGAAGCCATCGATCCTGCGACGCGCACCCTGAACACGGAAGTGGATGTTCCCAACAAAGATGGCAAGCTGCTGCCCGGTTCTTTCGGCCAAGTGCATTTTGCGACCGGGACGTCTGTTCCAAGGATTACGATCCCGGTAAACGCCATGCTGTTCCGCGCCGAGGGACCACGGGTCGCGGTTGTCGACAAGGACGGCAAGGTGCATCTGCGCCCGATCAGCATTGGGCGCGATTTCGGCGCTACGCTTGAAATTCTGGGCGGGCTCGACGTAAGCGATCAGATCATCATCAATCCGTCCGACTCACTTGAGGAAGGGCAGAAGGTGCACGTCGCCAAGCCGACCGCAGGAGATGGCCGCTCGTGAAGCGCTTGCCGCCAGTCATCACAAGTAAAAGCGAATCGACCATTGCCTTGCTGGCCGCTGCGTTGCTTGCGGGCTGCAGCTTGGTGTGCACTCTGGGCTGCACCGTCGGGCCGGGATATAAGCGCCCCACCGCGCCGGTTCCCGACACGTGGAAAGGCGAAGGACCGTGGCAAACGGCTGCTCCGAAGGATGCAATTCCCAAGGGCACGTGGTGGCAGATATTTCATGACGCGGAACTCGACCGACTGGAGCAAGAGTTGCTTCAGGCAAACCAGTCGCTGGCGGCGGCGCAGGATCGCCTCTCGCAGGCCCGGTCGCAGGCGCGGATCGCGTCCTCGGCGTACTTTCCCACGCTCAGCACCGATCCCAGTGGGCAGCGAATGCGCCTCTCCGGCAACCGTCCGCTTGAGGGCGGCACGCTTCAGACCGTCAAGACCGACACTGAGAACAATTTTACCGTTCCATTCTCCGTCAGCTACGAGCTTGATTTATTCGGACGCGTGCGCCGCAATCTTGAGGCGGCCAACGCTTCGCTGCAAGGCAGCGCGGCCGACCTGGAAAATGTGCGTCTGGTGTTGACCGCCGAACTCGCCGCTGACTATTTCAACCTGCGCGAGCTTGACCGTGAAGCTGGAGTGGTACGGCAGTCGGTTGAAATCCAGCAAAAAGGATTGGACCTGGTCAACCATCGTCACGAGGGCGGAGTTGCGAATGGACTGGAGGTTGCGCAGCAGGCCGCGTTGCTGGATTCGACTGCGACGCAGCTTCAACTGGTGCTGCAGCAGCGCGCGCAATTCGAACACGCGATCGCCGTGCTGACGGGGAAGTCCGCCTCGGTTTTCAGCGTGGCTGAAGCGCCGTTCGACGCCACCCCGCCGGCGATTCCCACCGGAGTTCCCTCTGAGATTCTGGAGCGCCGGCCTGACATCGCTAGCAGCGAGCGTCAGATGGCGTTCGAAAATGCGCAAGTCGGCTTAGCGATGGCCGCGTTTTATCCGCATATCACCCTGAGCGGGAGTGGCGGATGGGAAAGCCGCGATATCGCTACACTGGTGAACGCTCAAAGCGCTCTCTGGTCGCTGGGTGGCGATCTGCTGCAGCCGATTTTTAATGGCGGCCGCAATCGCGCCAACCTGGCGTCCAGCCGCGCGGCCTATGACGAATCGGTCGCCAATTATCGCGAATCGGTAATGGTGGCATTTCAGCAGGTGGAGGATGGGCTCTCCGGTCTAGCACTGCTTGACCAGGCTGCGAAAACTCAACGGGCAGCGGTCGCCGACTCGCGCCGCGCGCTGGACATCGCCAACGACCGTTATGTCGGTGGCGTCACAACTTACCTTGATGTAATTACCGCGCAATCCACGCTGCTGAGCAATGAACGCCTGGCGACACAGTTGCTCGGTCAGCAGATGACCACTTCGGTTTACCTGGTGAAGGCTCTGGGCGGCGTGTGGGACGCCTCTGAAATTCGGCGCGAACAGGTTAGGCCGGCGCTGGTTCAGGCCGTACAGCAGTAACTCCGCCGTTGGCATTTCAAACCCAGGTTTGAGCGGGGGTCGTATCGCGCCCGGCGCACCGCGCCAGTAGGCGATCTTCGGTAGGCGATCTTCGGCGCTCGCCGGAATTCAAGGCTCGGACCTGCCCGGATCTACGCCGTCGTGTGACGTGCCAATCTGCCGTGGCGCGAAAGGATCTCGCGCTCCGCAACCAGCCAATCCTGGTTCTCGTTGCCGTTGACGTTCTCATTGCCCGCAGTCGCTCTGCGCTGCAGGTAGAGTTCATAAGCGCGGCGGCGAATCTCTTCTTCGAGATTGACAGGGGGATCGACAAGAACGAGATTGGCCGGCTTCCCATTCTTCGGAACTTCGGGCGCAACCTGCACAGCGGCAGGCTGAATCGAGGCTGCGGTTTTCTTGCTGCGACTGGTGGTGCCGTTTCCGGTTGTCTTGCGAGCCATGCAGTACTCCTTACAGATACCCAACTCCAAAAATGGTCTTGCGTAATGAATAAGCGACATTCGCGTACTCCGATTAGCCGCTATCCGACTAGTTGCGAAGAATGATCTGTCTAACTATATCGCGAATGCCTGTGGAATTGTGCCGCAAGGCATCGAAAAATTCGTTCCGCCGTATAAAAAAAGTTACTCTCTGGGACAGGGCCAAGATTGCGTTTGCCGGAAGGCTGCAAAAGTACCCTGGTAACTTGTCGAAAAGTTGCTGGTGCCCGCAGGATATGGGTACGGCCTAAAGGCCACAATTATGTCATCGACTGGCAATCAAGGTTTTGCAGCCAAGGCCGCCAAGGCCAAGGTCAGCGAATTGGAGAGCATGCTTTCGGAATCTCCAAGTTCGGATCGAGTCTGCCTGAAGCTGGCGCAGGCCCTGCATGTGCGCCGCAGCGAAGTGGCACTGCTCAGGTTAGAAAAGGGTAGTCTGCGATTTATCTTTCCACCCGAACTGCGATCCGCGGGCGTACTGCCGCTGACCGGATCAGCGGTTGCAGCCCGGACTGCAGCGACTCGCACGCCACTTCTGTCGAATACCTTCATGCGCGTAAAACATGTCAGCCTATTTGAAGCGGTCAAGCTGGGAGCCGAGGAAGAAGATCGAAGCCAGGAGCAAATGCCGATTCAGAAAATCATGTCCGTTCCCGTGGTGTGCTCCGGCGGAAATGTGATGGGAGTGGTGCAAGTTTCGCGCAAAGGGTTGGATGCTTCGCTCGCGGGCGCAGACTTCACCGGTGAAGACCTGCAAAAACTGGAGCAGGCCGCGGAAATTCTCGCCCGCATGCCCTTCATGCAGGAAGGCGCGGAGATTTAAAATTTGTGATTGGTAATTTGTAGTTGGTAATTGAAAATCAATTGGCCATTGTGTGAAATTACAAATCACAAATCACAAATTGCCAATCACCAATTGCCTCACATCGCCTGTCCGGCGCAAAATCCGGACGCCCAGGCCCACTGGAAGTTGAAGCCGCCGAGTTGGCCGGTGACGTCGACCACTTCTCCGATGAAAAAAAGGCCGGGCACTTTCCTGGATTCCATGGTCTTGGCGGAAAGTTCGCCGGTATCGACGCCGCCCGCAGTCACTTCCGCTTTTCCGTAACCCTCGGTCCCTTCCGGCTTGACTTCCCACGCATGCAGTCGATGTTCGGCGTCAGCCAAGGCGCGATCGGAGTTGCCGGCTAAAGGATAGGTTTCGAGCCAGCGATCCGCGAAGCGGCGAGGCAGGACTTCTCTCAGCAGCAATTTCCAACTCGATTGGTCGCGCTGGCCACGCGTTCGCAAATCGGCGATGAGATTGCGGTCTGGCGCAAGGTCGAAGCAAATCGGCTCCTTGCCGTCCCAGTAAGAAGAGATCTGGAGAATCGCGGGCCCGCTGAGGCCGTGATGAGTGAAAAGCATTTTTTCACGGAACGCTTGTTTCGTGCTGCGCGTGGAAGCAACCACCTCGGTGGAGACTCCCGCCAGATCGCACCAGCACTTGCGGTCCGGTTCGCTAAGGATGAGGGGGACCAGGGCGGCGCGTGGGGGCTCGATCTTCAGGCCGAATTGCCGGGCCAGATCGTAACCAAATGAGGTGGCGCCGATTTTCGCGATGGACAAGCCTCCGGTGGCGACCACCAGGCGGGGCGCGCCGAAACTGGCGTTCTCGGCTTGCACGGTGAACTGGTCGTTGATGTGCACCTCGTTCTTGCGCACCTCGCTCACTTTCGTGTTGAGCCGGATTTCTACTCCGGCGTCGCGGCATTCGTGCTCAAGCATGGCGGTGATATCGCTTGCCGCTCGATCACAGAACAACTGGCCGAGCTTTTTCTCGTGGTAGGGGATGCGATGCTTTTCGACGAGGCCTATGAAGGCATCCGGAGTATAGCGGGCGAGCACCGACTTGGCGAAGTGTCGGTTGGCCGAAAGAAAGTTCTCCGGGCTGGTGTGCCGGTTGGTGAAATTGCAGCGGCCGCCGCCGGAGATCAGGATTTTCTTGCCGATTCGCTCCGCGCGTTCGAGCACCAGAACACGCCGGCCCCGCTTGCCGGCTTCCATGGCACACAGCAGGCCGGCAGCGCCGCCTCCGAGAATGATGACGTCGCATTTCCGATTCACGCAGGAATGAGCTTAGCAGGGCTGGCGAGCCAGTGGCGCTAACGCGTTCACCCCGAACATGGTGGAGCTAGTCGGGCTCGAACCGACGACCTCATCGTTGCGAACGATGCGCTCTCCCAGCTGAGCTATAGCCCCATATGGCGGCGAGTTTACTTTCTTGATTTTAGCAGCCGTCGCTCGATTTCGCCTATCCACAGGTGATTTTGCAACTGTGTCCGCCGCGCGCAGTGGAACACTCAAAGCATCGACCATCGAGACATTGAGCACTCGAAGCGGTGTGTACCTGAAATCGAAGGCTATAATTTAGTGGTGAGTTCTTTAAAGGTAAAACAAGTGGCGTCCGCGGACTTCCCGACGCGCTGGGGACACTTCCTGATTCACGGGTTTGCGACCAGGGCGTCAGCAACGGGCGACGGCGCCAGGACCGAAGAGGCCGTGGCGCTGGTGATGGGCGAGGTGCACTCGGGGTCGCCGCTCGTGCGCATCCACTCGCAGTGTCTGACCGGCGACGTATTTGGCTCGCTGCGCTGCGATTGCCGCCAGCAACTTGAAATGGCGCTCTCGATGATCGCGCGTGAGGGAGCGGGCGTCCTTATCTATGAACAGCAGGAGGGCCGCGGCATTGGGCTGATGGCGAAACTGCAGGCTTATGTGCTCCAGGACAGCGGATTTGACACGGTGGAAGCGAACGAGCGCCTTGGTTTTAAGCCCGACCAGCGCGAGTTCCTCATGCCGGTCGCGATCCTGAAGGCGTTGGACATCAAGCGGGTTCGCTTGCTTTCGAATAATCCTGACAAAGTCGCGGCGCTCGAAAACGCTGGTATCCAAGTGATCGAGCGTGTGCCGTGCGAAGTCGCGCCCACGGAACATACCGAAGAATATTTGAGGACGAAGCAAGAAAAGCTTGGACATCTGTTCAGCAGTCGCCGGACCCGGCATTAGAGATCACGCGACCGGCGAGCTTCGCTCGCGGACAGCCGAGGGCGGTGGTCTCGGCTTAAAAGTCTCAGTCGTGCAGCAGCCTCTTTAGTTCATCCTGGTTCTTTACCGGCAGGCCGCGCATTGCGGCTCGCGCCAGCGCCACGTAAACCTCGCGCGCTCCGGGATGCTGCTTCAGCACGGCCAGGTGTTTCGCCACCGTTTCCGCGTCTCCACGAACCAGCGGCCCGCTAAAAGACTGCGCCGGACCGAGGCGCGAGTAGTTTGCCAAAGTCTGCCGGATGATGGGCAGGCTCTTGTGGCGCGCATCCTCTCGCGTGAGTCCGGCGGCACGAGCCATTTCTTCTAGCGTCACGAGGAATGCCAGCAAGAGCGGCGAAGTCATTGTGGCCCACGCGTGGTATGCGGCTTTGCGCGCCGCGGGCAATGAAAAACTCTCGCCGCCCAGCTCGCGGACGATCCGCCTTGCAACACGCGTAGCCTCGTCATCGCCTTCCATTGCAAAAGGCACACCTGTCAAAGAAGGATGCGCTCTGGCAACGAACGTCATCAGCGGATGCACCGACGCGACCGCGGCGCCTGCTTTGCGTAGAGGATCGAGTTCGCGGCTGGAGAGCGCCCCGCTGGAGTGCAAGGCGAAACGGACGTTAACTTTCTGCTGAGTTAGCGAGCGAGCAACCAGATGATCTGACAAAACCCAAGCCGCGCCGCGAATCTCACGATCTGGAACGCAGAACCACAGCAAGTTGGCGTCCAGCGCGGCGGAATTTGCGGTGACGATCTGCGCGCCCACCTTCGCGGCGAGCGTGCGCGCGCGCTGGCGCGACCGCGGCGAATCGCGTGTGACGATCTCGGTAATTGGGAAACCGGCGTCGTTCAGTGCCACGGCCAGAAAAGTCGCCAGGCTCCCAGCCCCGACGATGGCTACGGAGGGCTTTCCGGTCATTGTTCTTCTGGTCATCTTTGTTCTTCCGGTCATGTTTTCGGTAATGGGCTTTCGGCTGACCGGCGCAGCATACCTTATATTGTTGTCATGGCGAAATCAGCAGGAACGAAATCAAGGCAAGCGCGTGTCCTCTCTTCCCGCATCAGTTTCCGGGGCCCGGTGTTCAGCGTCACCACGGATGAAGTGGAAGAGCCTGGGGGCGTACGCGCCCGCCGCGACGTTATACGGCATTCCGGCTCCATCGTTGTTCTGGCCGTCGATGATGCGGAAAAAGCAGGCCGTAAAACCGAGCCGCGCATCCTCCTCGAGCGCCAGTATCGCCACGCCGCGCAGTCGATGATGTGGGAGCTGCCCGCCGGACGCATCGACGATGGCGAAACGTCGCTCACCGCCGCCAAGCGCGAGTTACTCGAAGAAACCGGCTACAGCGCTCGCCAGTGGAAGAGAATCCTGCATTTTTACGTGAGCCCCGGCTTCCTCGACGAAACCATGACCATCTACCTGGCCCGCGGCCTCCAGGCTGGCGAAGCCCAGCCCGAGCCGGACGAGAAGATCGCAACCAGGTTTTTCACTTTATCGGAGGCGAAACGGATGGCGCTCAATGGACGCATCCGCGACGCCAAGACTATCTCGGGGATCTTGTGGCTGGCTCAGACGCCGCGACCAGCGCGCTAGAGAGCCGTCCCGGTGACAACCTCCTCACTCCCCAGGCCCTTGCCCACAACCGCGGATGTGTGACGATGAGCCTTGACAGCACCCCCAGTGAGCAGCACAATTCCTACACATTTTTTTGCGGGCCCTGAAATCGCGCCTTTTCGGGGAAATCCGCAAGAAAGAGGGGCGCACGTGGAACGTTTGAAAGGCACCGTCAAGTGGTTCAACAACGCCAAGGGATACGGCTTCCTCGGCCGAGACGATGGACCGGATGTATTCATTCACTACAGCTCAATCACCACCGAAGGCTACAAGAGCCTGCAGGAGGGCGACAAGGTGGAGTTTGAGATCGTCCAGGGACAGAAAGGGCCGCAAGCGGCCAATGTGACCAAGGTTCCCTGATTTGAGGCCGCTTGAGTCAGGCCGGTTTTGCGGATCAAGCTGTGTGTGCGCTCGATGCCCGGGCTGGCTGTGTCCTCCGGACCGTACTAACTCCCTGCTGCGACCTTTTCATCAGCGTTACAATCATCCTCGTTACAATCATCCTCCTGGGCCGAAACCCTAGCCGCTGCGGAAGAAGTCGATTTTCGATGCCCCAGCCCCTAAAGGGGCGGCTGATTTCGAAGAGCTTACGGCATCGCTAAAGCGATGCCCTGATGCGAACCTGAGTTTTTCAGCAGCCTGCTAGATCGACAACTTTGGATGGACAACAAAGCCATCGCCGGGATTCTCTACGAGACTGCCGATCTGCTGGAGATCGACGGGCAGGACTCGTTTCGGGTGCGCTCTTATCGCAACGCAGCGCAGGCCATTGAAGCGCTGCCGCAACAGGTGGCCGACCTGATCCAGGAGCCGAAGAAGCTTCTCGAAGTGCCGGGCATTGGCAAAGGCATGCTGGCCAATCTGCAGATGCTTTTGAAAGAGGGCAGCATCGAAGCGCACGCCGAACTCCTGAAAAAATACCGCCCCTCGATGCTCGAACTGCTCAAGATTCAGGGTCTGGGGCCGAAGACGATTGCCTTGATCTGGAGCGCCTACCAGGTCAGCGACCTCGAGGGCGTAGAGAAGTTGGCGCGCGAGGGCAAGATCCGGACGCTGCCGCGCATGGGTGAAAAGCACGAGCTGAAGCTGCTTAAGGCGATTGAAGACTACCGCCGCATCGCCGGACGATTCCTGCTCGACACCGCCGAAGAACTGGCCGAAAAACTGGTGGAGCATCTGCTAGCTGCTGCAGGCGTCGAAAAGGTTACGCCCGCCGGATCGCTGCGCCGCGGACGCGAAACCGTCGGCGACCTCGACATCCTCGTCACGGGCAAGGCCTGCATCGAGGCAGAACCGCGTCAGGCAATCATCGAACATCTGCTCCGTTTCCCTGGCCTGATGGACGTTATCGCGCAAGGAGAGAACAAGGTCAGCTTCCGCCATCGCAACGGCATGCAAGTGGACGTGCGCCTGCTGCCTCCCGAATCTTTCGGAGCGGCCATGCAGTATTTCACCGGCTCCAAGGCGCACAACGTGGCCTTGCGGCAGCGCGCCCTCAAGATGGGCTTCACGCTCAACGAATATAGCCTCGCTAGAGTCGAAGACGCGAAGCCGGTCGCGCGCAAGACCGAAGAAGAAATCTACGCCAAGCTCAAGCTCGACTTCATCCCTCCCGAACTGCGCGAAAATCTTGGAGAGATCGAAGCCGCCGCCGGACACACGTTGCCCGTGCTGATCCAACTATCCGACATCCGCGGCGACGTGCATATGCATACCGTCGAAACCGACGGCCGCAACACCATTGAAGAGATGGCCGAGGCGGCGCGGGAACGCGGCTACGAGTACATGGCGATCACCGATCACTCGAAGAATCTTGCCTTCGCCAACGGGCTCACCGACAAACGGGCGATGGCGCACATCGCAAGGATTCGCGCGGTTGAAAAAGAGATGAAAGGCATTCGCATTTTCGCGGGGATTGAAGTCGATATTCTGGGCGATGGCTCGCTTGATCTCTCCGACTCGGTGCTCGAACAGATGGACATCGTCATCGCCAGCGTGCACTCGCAGTTCAATCAGGATCGCGCCACCATGACCGAGCGGCTGCTGAAGGCCATCGCCAATCCCAATACCTCGCTGATCGGGCACCCCACGGGACGCCTGCTGCTGCGCCGCGACGCCTACCAGTTCGATCTCGACGCCGTGCTCAAGGCGGCGGCCAAACACAAAGTAGCGATGGAACTGAACTCCTATCCCGACCGGCTCGATCTCAGCGACGTTCATCTGCGCCTGGCCAAACAGCATGGCGTGAAAATCGTCATCAACACCGATTCCCACCACACCTCGCACATGGAGAAAATGCGCTATGGAATTCTGCAGGCGCGGCGGGCCTGGCTCAAGAAGGAAGATGTGCTGAATACCTTGCCTGTGGCGGAATTTACCCGGGCCATGAAGCGTGTTTGGTAAGCGGCCGGGGCAAGAAAAGGAAACAAATTACCCACAATAGATGGTCCCTTGCCCAAGAGATTTCAGTGCCGCTTCCTACCAACCGTAAACATCCATTAAAATCAAACAGTTAGACTGAGGTACTGGGGCGGTTTTGGACTCCGGTTTGCTGGATCAGGTCGCCGGGGAGGTGTGCATCTTGGACGAGCGGCAACAACCTCTGGTGAGCGTCATCATTCCTGCGTATCAGGCGGCGGAACGTATCCGGGAAACGCTGGATTCCGTGTTCGCGCAGACGTATCCGAACTTTGAGGTCTTGCTGGTGAATGACGGCTCGCCGGATACGGAGGCGCTGGAACAGGCGATCCGGAGCTACGGCGCGAGGCTGATCTACATCCGGCAGGAAAACCGGGGCCCATCGGGGGCGCGCAACACGGCGATCCGCACGGCGCGAGGCAAGTACATCGCCTGCCTCGATAGCGACGATATCTATTTGCCCGAGCATCTGGCCCGTCTGGTTCCGCTGCTTGAGGAACAGGCGCTGGATCTGGTTTACTGCGATTCCTACTTTATGAAGGATGGAGTGCAGGTCGGCCGGTCTTTCGAGCGGCAACCGCAGAGTCCACCGGTGACGTTCGAGAAGCTGCTGACGGAAGAATGCGCGGTGACGACTTCGGCCGTGGTGGCCTCGCGGCAGGCAATGATCGACGCCGGACTGTTCGACGAACACTATCGCCGCTCGGAAGACTTCGACCTCTGGGTGCGCATGTCCTTTCGCGGGGCGAAGATGGATCTTCTGCGGCAGGTAGGGATTGAACACCGGTTGCTCCCCGACGGGCTCGCAGCCGACAGCTATCTCCTCAAGCAGGCGCAGATCGAGATCTACAAGAATGTGCTGGCGACTTTGCCGGTTTCAGCAAAGCAAAAAAGGCTGATCCAGGAACTGATTGCGCGGGTTGAGGGGCTCTGCCAAATGGATCTGGTGAAGCGCTACTTGCGGGAGGGTCGATACCCTGAAGCGCGTCTCGCGGCGGGCCAAGCGGCGGCACTGTTGCAAGACTGGAAGAGCCGGCGAGTAGCGCTGGCGGTGCAGATTGCGCCTTGGGCAGCCCGCCGTTTTCTAAGCTTGCAGGAGGCGCGGTTGGCGCGGAAAGGCAAACAGAGAGCGGGTTCTAGCGGGAACTTGCCAATCTAAGGAGGGGATCGTCTAGCTATAATCTATAATCAACAAGTTGGGAACAAAGCAAACTTGAAGTAGTAGGACGCCCCAACCGGCGCGGTCACCCCCGGATACAAGCCGCGTCTCCCCCGAAGGTCCTGGAGGTAGTCGATCAGAAACAGCGAGAGGTTCGACCTATGATGCAGTGGCTGATCCGCGGAACGCGGCGGGCGCTGGGCTTGCACCACCCAGGACGCAATCTGGACGTTTTCCCAGACGATGTTTTTATCGTTTCTTACATAAAGTCGGGCAATACTTGGACCCGGTTTCTGATTGCCAACCTGGTGTATCCGGAAACCCCGGCGGATTTTTCCAACATCAATCGGCTGACGCCGGACCCGGAGGCGCTCTCGAAACGCGAATTAGCAAGAATGCCGCGGCCACGGGTCATCAAGAGCCACCAGTATTTCGATCCACGCTACCCACGAATCATCTACATCGTGCGGGACCCGAGGGATGTGCTCTTGTCGGGATACTACTTTCAACGCAAGCGCCGCCTGATCGACGACCAATATCCGTTCGAAAAATACGCAGCCCGGTTCATGGCAGGAGATTTCAACCCGTACGGCTCGTGGGGAGACAATGTAGCATCCTGGCTGGTAACCCGGCACAACCACCCCGGGTTCCTTTTGCTGCGCTACGAGGACATGCTGGCCAATACCGCTCAGGAATTGGCTAAAGTGGCAGTTTTCCTGGGAATCGATCCAGATGCGGAGCGGATCGCAACCGCAGTAAGCCGGAGCGAAGCCAGCACCATGCGGAAGCTGGAGAAATCGCAGGCCCTGTTGTGGAGTTCGACCCGGGAGACGCGCCAGGACATTCCTTTTGTGCGGGCCGCCAAATCCGGAGGCTGGCGCACCGAGGTGCCGGAACCGGCCATTTTGCAACTGGAATCTCAATGGGGAGACCTGATGACTTATTTGGGATACGAGCTGCATTCTCCCGCGCAAGAGACACATTCCGGTTCGCACCCTGTAAGCGCTCTACTCGGCGAGGCTTTGCGGTAGCTAAGAGCCGTTTCCGGTATGCTGATGGCGGATGATTCGCAATCTATGCGACAGGTTGGGGAGCGTGGGGAACGGGGGGAGCAGCGGGAATGACGGAGCCGATCCGGCTGGCCATTCTGGGCTGCGGAGCAATCACTCGCAGCGAGCACATTCCAGCCGTCAGCGCACATCCCGGCGTGCAACTGGTGGCGCTCGTGGACACCGACCTGCCACGGGCCAATGCACTGATCCGGAATCGCGGGCTGAGTTGTAGGGCAGTCGCGGATTATCGCGAAGTGCTGGGACAGGTGGATGCGGTCGTCAACGCGCTGCCCAACCATCTGCATGTGTCCAGCAATATGGATTGCCTGCGTGCGGGCGTGCATGTGCTCTGCGAGAAGCCGCTGGCAATTACGGCGGCGGAGGCGCGCTCCTGCACCGAATTTGCGGAAGAAAAGAAGCTGGTGCTCGCCGTGGGCATGAACCGCCGCTTTGCCGCGAGCCATTCCCTGCTTAAGCTGGTCCTCGAAGAGAGCCTGCTAGGTTCCATCCAAAACTACGACTTCCAATATGGCGGCGCGTTCGATTGGCGCAGCGCGTCGGGCTTCTATTTTGATCGCGCCAAAGCCGGCGGCGGGGCGCTGCTGGATTTCGGCGTCCACATGCTGGACAGCGTGATCGACTGGTTCGGGCCGGTAAGTGCGTTCGACTATCAGGACGACGATTGG
>Ga0316363_10001155_pt1 | contig 24885 bp, 25 predicted proteins | sample Sb_taG_3_FD_200459 | JGI IMG/M metagenome (GOLD analysis project Ga0316363, IMG submission 200459) | Peat soil microbial communities from Weissenstadt, Germany - Sb_50d_a_PC metaG (v2) (version 2) | ecosystem: Environmental > Terrestrial > Soil > Wetlands > Peat | place: Germany: Weissenstadt...
GCCGTGTGCCTTGCAATACCAGGGAAAATCCTAGAAATTCAAAAGCTGGGTGAGATGCGTGCGGCCCGCGTGCAGTTCGGCGGGATCGTGCGTCAGGTTTCCCTGGACTTTGTCCCCGAGGCTGGCCTGGGCGACTATGTGATGGTTCATGTTGGCTTTGCCATAAGCCGCGTGGACGCGTCCGAAGCTGAGCGCACCTACCAACTTCTGCAAGAAATGGGAGCACTGGAAGCGGAATTACCGCCAGCGGAACCGTAATTCTCGCCCGCACTCACGCCAAAGCTTGCCGGGCTTCCCTCGGACTGATCGTTCGTACTGTCCCCGCAAGCCGATGTTTTCGCTGGCGAACCTTCCCGATTCTGGCCCACATCACGATTCTGGGCTCACATTCGGGTTCCGGGTCACATTAACGTGTGATCTCTATCACCGATAGGCGGTTTGCCTCTGGTAGAGTCATGCCTGTGGCGTTCGCGCTGGGATTCAGTTTATGAAATACCTTGACGAGTACCGTGACCATCGCATTGCACGGGCCTTGGCGGCTGAGATCGTCCAGTCGACAACCCGGCCCTGGGTGCTGATGGAGATCTGTGGCGGCCAGACCCACACCATCATGCGCTACGGCATTGACGAACTGCTGCCGCGCGGTATCGAACTCGTGCATGGCCCGGGGTGCCCAGTCTGCGTCACGCCGCTGGAAACCGTGGACAAAGCCATCGCGTTAGCGCTGCATCCCGAGGTGATCCTGGTTTCCTACGGAGACATGCTGCGGGTGCCTGGGTCCCGGTCGGATCTGTTTCGCGCCAAGGCCCAGGGCGCGGACGTTCGCATTGCGTACTCCCCGACTGAGGCGGTGAAGATCGCCCGCTCGAATCCCGATCGTAAAGTCGTGTTTCTGGCGATTGGTTTCGAGACCACGGCTCCCGCGAATGCGATGGCCGCATGGCAAGCCAAGCGCGAAGGTCTCACCAACTTTTCCATGCTGGTTTCGCACGTGCTGGTCCCGCCGGCGATCCGCGCCTTGATGGTTTCCGGCACCAACCGGGTGCAGGGTTTCATTGCACCTGGGCATGTTTGCACCGTGATGGGGTGTAAGGAATATGAGTCCCTGGTTCGCGATTTTCGCGTACCGATTGTGGTCGGGGGATTCGAACCGGTAGATATTTTGGAAGCAGTCCTCATGCTGGTTCGTCAACTTGAGGCGGGTGAGGCGCGGCTGGAAAACCAGTATGTGCGATCGGTGAGCTACCAGGGGAATGTTTCGGCGCAGCAGATCATGGCCGAGGTGTTTGAAGTCGCGGATCAGAAGTGGCGCGGCATTGGGTCGATCCCGCAGAGTGGTTTGCGTTTGCGCGAAGAGTACGCCGCTTATGATGCGGATCGAGTCTTTGATTTGGGCGAAATTACTGTAGACGAGCCCGCCGAGTGCATCAGCGCCCAGGTTTTGCAGGGATTGAAGAAGCCGACGGATTGTCCGGCATTCGGCATGCGATGTACGCCGGAGAATCCATTGGGAGCACCCATGGTCTCTACGGAAGGGGCATGCGCCGCCTACTATCACTATCGGCGCCATGCGGTCGCGAAATAGGAGAGAGCGTGTCCACGAAAACCCCGGCCGACATAAATTTCGAACTCAGTTGCCCGACGCCGCTCCCGGCTAGAGACACAATTCTGCTGGGGCATGGCAGCGGCGGCAAGTTGAGCGCCGAGTTGATTCGCGACATCTTCCTGCCTGCGTTCCAGAATCCGGTGCTGGCGCGTCTGGATGACCAGGCAATCGTGAATGTGAACGGCCAGCGTCTCGCCATCACTACCGATTCGTTCGTAGTGAAGCCTCTGTTCTTTCCCGGCGGCAACATCGGCTCGCTCGCGGTTCACGGCACGGTGAACGATTTGGCTATGGGCGGCGCAACGCCGCTATTTCTGAGCGCCGCCTTCATCATCGAAGAGGGCTTCTCGATGGACGAACTCCGGCGCGTGGTGAATTCGCTGCGCCAGGCGGCGGCGGAAGCGGGCGTGCAGGTGGTGACTGGCGACACGAAGGTCGTCGAGAAAGGTAAAGGCGACGGGCTGTTCATCAACACGACCGGAATTGGACTGGTGCCAGAAGGAGTCGACCTTTCCGCCGACCGCGCCCGTCCCGGGGACAAGGTGCTGCTGAGCGGTTCGATCGGCGATCACGGCATCGCGATTCTGGCGCAGCGCGAGGGGCTGGAGTTCGAGACTCAGATCCAGAGCGACAGTGCTGCCTTGCACACGCTGGTGGCGGAGATACTTGGCGCAACTTCCACCGTAACTCCCGCCATTCGCTGCATGCGCGACCCGACGCGAGGCGGCGTCTCCAGTACGCTGAACGAAATTGCAGAGCGTTCGCGGGTTGGGATCGAACTGGAGGAAAGCTCCCTTCCCATCCACGAAGAGGTACGAGGCGCGTGCGAGTTGCTCGGCTTGGATCCTCTCTATGTCGCCAACGAAGGCAAGCTGATCGCAATCGTGGCGCCCGAGGCCGCCCACACGGTGCTGCAGGCGATAAGACGTCATCCCTTGGGAGCGGAGGCGCAGATCATTGGCACGGTAAACAATGAGAAGCCGGGGCTGGTGACGATGCGTACGCCGTTTGGTACGACCCGTATCGTGGACATGCTCGCGGGCGATCAATTGCCGCGCATCTGCTAAGGAAATATGCACGAGATGGCAATCGCGAATTCGGTGCTGGAAGCGGTCAGAACCGAGATGGGCCTCCATCCGGGAACATACCCGTGCAAAGTCGGTCTCCGGATTGGCGAAATGGCAGCCATCGATCAGGACGCGCTGCGCTTCTGTTTTGAAGCGATCGTTCACGAGACCGATCTGGAGTCTCTTGAGCTGGGGATCGAGGTCTGTCCCCGCCGCCATCGTTGTCAGGTCTGCGGACGGGAGTTCGTGGTGCGCGACTACGACTCCCGCTGTCCGCAATGCGCGAGCCTGGACACTACATGCATCAGTGGAGATGAGCTGGAATTGGCCTATCTGGAGGTGGAAGAATATGGACCGAGTACCGTTGGAGCGAAAAGTTCTCAGTGAGAACGACCGCGTCGCGGCTGAGTTGCGTGCCCGATTTCAGGAGCACGGCATTCTATGTCTGAACTTAATAAGTTCTCCCGGTTCCGGCAAAACCAGTCTTCTGGAGCGCACTCTCGAAACCCTGCCGCGGCATGATCGCGTGGCCGTTCTGACGGGCGATATTCAGACCGAAAACGATGCCAACCGGCTGAAGCGGTTTCATTTCCCGGTAAAGCAAATCACGACCGGCGGCACGTGCCATCTGGACGCTCGCATGATCGAACGCCACTTGGCGGACTGGAAACTCGAAGACCTCGATCTTCTGTTCATCGAAAACGTCGGCAACCTGGTTTGTCCATCCAGTTATGACTTGGGTGAAGCGGCTAAAATCGTGGTGTTGAGTGTGACCGAAGGCGAAGACAAGCCGCTGAAATATCCTTCCATATTCTTCAAGTCCGACTTACTCGTGCTCAGCAAAATCGATCTGCTTCCCTACGTCCCATTTGACATCGAGGCGGCGGCAGAGAATGCCCGCAAAGTGCATCCGGGGATGGAAATTGTGAAAGTGTCTTGCCTGACCGGCAACGGTTTGCACGAATGGATGATGTGGCTGGAGGAGCGACGCAAGGCGCGGAAGTCGCTGGCGCAGCAGCCTGTGAGCGGATGATGCATGGAAGTTCGCCGCCAGATCGAAGTTTCGGGCATCGTGCAGGGAGTTGGATTTCGGCCGTACGTCTATCGTCTCGCTACCGGCAGGCACCTTAGAGGAACGATTCGCAATACATCCGCCGGGGTCACCATTGAAATCCAGGGGCCGGCAGAAACCGTCCAGGATTTCGTTGAGCACTTGCCCGCCGAAGCGCCGCCCCTGGCGCGGATCACGAGCTTGGCCGTCCATGAAGTCCCGTGCGTTGTTGTGCAGATCGGTGGCGATCAAGATTTCCGCATTGTTCACAGTGCTGAGGGAGAGGAAGTCCGCACCCTCATTTCGCCCGACGTTGCGATATGTCCCGACTGCCTGCGTGAAATGTTCGACGCGAATGACCGGCGTTATCGCTATCCGTTCATCAACTGCACAAACTGCGGGCCGCGCTTCACCATCATTCGCGATATTCCTTACGACCGGCCGAGCACTTCTATGGCGGTTTTCCCCATGTGCCCAGCCTGCCAGGCGGAGTACGAAGCCCCATTAAATAGAAGGTTTCACGCTCAGCCCAACGCCTGCTGGGAGTGTGGACCTCGGGTGGAACTCTGGGATAAGGCTGGAAAGCGGACCGAATGCCGCGATCCCATCGTCGAAGCGGTCTCCGCGCTCCATGCAGGATTGGTCGTAGCAGTGAAAGGTCTTGGCGGTTTTCACTTGGCCGTCGATGCGACGAACTCCGCGGCGGTGGCTCGGCTGCGTCAGCGGAAGCGCCGGGTTGAGAAGCCGTTCGCCGTGATGGTTCCGGATCTGCGGGCCGCCGAGGAAATCTGCGAATTGGATGATGCGGCGAGCGCGGCTCTGCAATCGATACAGCGGCCGATTGTATTACTACCGAAAAAGTTGCGGCCGGGCGGGGACGCCCGGCTCTCCATAATTCCCGACGAGGTTGCGCCCTTCAACCGTTATCTGGGAATTTTTCTGCCTTACACGCCGCTTCATTACCTGCTGCTCTCCGAGGGAGGGTTCAAGGCTCTGGTGATGACCAGCGGCAACCAGAGCGAGGAGCCGATCGCGATTGATAATCGAGAAGCAGTCGATCGATTGAATGGCCTCGCCGACTACTTCCTCGTGCACAACCGTGACATCCTGCTGCGCTGCGATGATTCCGTGGTGCGAGTTGCAGGCGGCGTCACCCGGCAGTTGCGGCGTTCCCGAGGTTTTGTTCCAGTGCCGGTTTTCCTAAAGGACGATCAGCCTTCGGTGCTGGCCGTCGGAGGCGAACTCAAGAACACCATCTGCCTCATCAAAGGAAAGAACGCGTTCTTGAGCCAGCACGTTGGAGATTTGGAGAACGCAGAAAGCTATAGTTTTTTCCACGAAGCTATCGAGCATCTGGAGCGGATTCTCGAGATCCGACCGGAGATCATCGCCTACGACCTCCATCCAGACTACTTCTCCACCCGATGGGCGCTGCAACAGAGTGAAGTGCAGTTGGTTGGCGTGCAGCACCACCACGCACACATTGCCAGTTGCATGGCGGAGAATCACCTGGAAGGCCGGGTGATCGGATTCGCGCTGGATGGGACCGGCTACGGCACCGACGGAAAAATCTGGGGCGGAGAAGTGCTCATCGCCGGATATGAGGACTTCGAACGTGCCGCTCATTTTGAGTATGTGCCCTTGCCCGGTGGAGCGGCCGCGATCCGTGAACCATGGCGGATGGCGGTAAGTTACCTGGCACATCATTTCGGGCGTGAGTTTCTGAGGTTGGATATCCCGTTCGTACGCCAACTTAATCGGCCAAAGGCGGAGCTTCTCCTGCGCATGATGGAACAGGGCGTGAATTCGCCTCTCACGTCCAGCTGCGGGCGTCTGTTCGATGCCGTGGCCGCGCTAGTTGGAATCCGTCAGCAGGTCAATTACGAGGCCCAGGCTGCCATCGAACTGGAGATGGCGATGGGATCGTCAAAGATTGTATCGTCAAAGACTGCATCGCCAGAGAAAGACACTGCCTATCCGATGAAGCTTTTGCCGGAGCTAGTGCCGGAAGATGACCACTGGATCATCAGCACTCGGCCGCTGTTTGAAGCACTGCTGGAAGATCTCGGCCGCAATCTTTCTGTCGGAACGATCAGCCGGCGTTTTCACAACGGGCTGGTCGAGGGGTTCGTCCAGTTGGCAACGGTGCTACAACAGAAAACCGCTCTCAACCGCGTGTGCTTGAGTGGCGGGACCTTTCACAATATCTACCTGTCCGAACGGCTGGAAGCACGGCTGTCCGAAGCTGGATTTGAGGTGTTCACACAGAAAGAAGTGCCCTCCGGGGATGGCGGTTTGAGCCTGGGACAGGCGCTAGTAGCGGCAGCAAAACTTCACGCGTAGGAATGCGTGGTTAACCCAACGCATTGGAGCGCTACCGCTGCCGCCTCGCTAAGATCTTGTAAACCGGCTTGTTGTCCGCGAACACCCGCCATTCCATCACCTTGCCGTCACGAACCACCGCCTTCCAAGCCGCGGGCGTCCGCCATGACACGCCGTCTATAGTCCCGCCCGCCTCCCCCACCGCTAACACCACGCCATCTTCACTCATCACGTAATCCGTGTGAATCCAGTAGTCCGGACACATTGCGAAGTAGCCGCGCCATCCAGATTCCATGGATGATGCGCTGTGCGCCCGATTCCCCACTGAGTCTACGAACACATGATCGGTTGTCATGAGTGCCGCCAGGGATTGTACGTCGTGATTATTGATGGCACTTACGAATTGCATGAAAATTTCGGCTGAGTCCATTGTGGTCACCCGATCCAGAAAGTCACAATCGGAGAGGCGATTTTTCTAAGGATGCGAAAGATAGGTGGATTGTGGCAGCCGGACCTGTAAGCCGAATTCTGTCTGCCGTTTCCGGCAGGACGGTCATTCCTCTGGGCCGCGCATTACTGCGCGGCTCAAGCGACCTACCCGGAGGTTGTGGCGCACCGAGCCAGCACGCGCCCCCGACGAAGCCCGAAGGCTTGCCAGGAAATCCCTCCCTATTTGGTCTTGCTCCGTGTGGGGTTTGCCCTGCCCGCCGCATTACTGCGCCGGCGGTGCGCTCTTACCGCACCTTTTCACCCTTACCTGAGCCTTGCGGCCCGGGCGGTATGTTTTCTGTGGCACTTTCCGTCCGACCGGCTTAAACCGGCCGTCCCGGACGTTATCCGGCACACTGCTCTGCGGAGTTCGGACTTTCCTCCCGTCTTGCGACGAGCGACCGTCCGGTCCGGCTGCCAACAAATTCATTATAGTGCAGGCAGACAGTGCAGGCAGAGAGTGCAGGCTGGAAGGCGTTTCTTACTCCTGCGCTTTGGGTGCGAGCAGTAACGGATACAGCAGCAGGGCCACGCCGATCAACAATGGGATCAGTCCGGCGAGATAAACCGGCTCGTCGTGCTCAATCCCATGCAGAAACACCATGACACCGATGCCGACGGCTGCCGTCACCAAACCGCCTATCTTCATGCCCTCGAGGCGGCGTTTTACAGCGTTCTTCTCCTGCTCACGCAACAGTTCCAGAGCGCTCTTGGCTCCCTCCCCTGAGCTCTCCGCGATTTTCTTCAGTGTTTCGCTCCGGTAGTACGCTTCTCTCTCTTTGCGCCGAGCTTCGGCCCATGTCGCCACAGCCAGAAACGAGAACAGCGCTATGCTTCCGACGATAGGGACTAGAAAAACAGAAACGCCTACGACACTCTCTCCGAGATTGGTGTCCATCAGATCCTCCTCGTACAGTTTTTCCGCTTACGTCGGGTAGGACCGGTCTTCCACGGTTCCGGTTGCATTTTTTTTGTTCCGGTGCCACTTTTGAAATAATGCAACCGTGCGTAACGGCGTCGTGTCATACCATTGAGGCAGAGTCCAGCGTGAGCGCGAGCGACGATCAGACCGATATCGAAAGAGTCCTGGCTGGCGACATTTCCGCCTTTGAAGGGATTGTCCGGCGCTGGCAGGGGCCGCTGATCAACCTGGCCTACCGCTTTTGCCGCGATCATGGCCGCGCCGAGGAGATGGCCCAGGAGGCCTTTCTTCGTGCCTACCGCGCACTCGGCCAGTGGCGAAGGGATGCGGTCTTTTCCACTTGGCTCTTCGCGCTGGCGGCGAACCTCTATCGTTCGGAACTGCGGCGCATTCCGGCGCGCACGGTGTCGTTCGAAGACATTGCCGAACCTAGGGACGTGCGCGCTTCTGACGGAGGCCTCGAAGATCACGACCGTGATTTAGCGGTGCGGCGCGCGGTCGGTGCTTTGCCGGCGAAGTATCGCGAGGCCTTGATTCTTTTTTACTTTCACGACATGGACGTGACCACCGCGGCGCGCAGCCTCGGACTGCCCGAGGGCACGCTCAAGGCGAGGTTGTTTCGCGGGCGGGAAATTTTGCGCAGTAAACTTCCGCAACTGTTGGCTATGCCGCGCCTGAAGGAGGCTTAATGAGACGCTTGACTGAACACGACGAGGGCGAGATTAATCGCATTCTTTCCCGAGAGGATGAAATCCTCCCGTCGTCGGGCTTCGCCGTCTCCGTGATGGATGCGGTTCGACGCGAGGCTGCGGCGCCGCCGCCGATTCCGTTTCCCTGGAAGCGCGCTCTGCCCGGCCTGGTGCTTGGGGGTTTTGCGCTGGCACTGGTTTTCGTTACGGTAGTTGTGGCCATCGCGCAGTTGATTAGAGCGTCAACGAGCGCACAGTTTTCCATGTCCTTACCGTCCGTGATAACGCCCATCTTCGGATTACAGCGGAACCTGGAGATTGCGGCGATCTGGACCGTGCTGGTGCTCCTGGTGACGTTTGTATCCGTGAAACTCTCGATGCGCCTTGCTTCGGGCAGGGCATGAGACTGCAGCCGGGGTCGCAGGTGCCGGGTCTCAGATCCTAGTTTATAGGCCGAATGGCCATCGACGCGATCCATCCAAAGGAGATAGACGTGAGCAGGGCTACGCATTACGGGGCTGCAATCACTGCACAAGTTGTGTTGCTGGCCTACTTCGAGCTGTGCATCCTGATTCCGCTGGGCAGATGGAATGATCAACCCGGAATCAGCGTACCATTTAGCTCCGGCAACATAATTCTGGGCGCGGCGATCGGGGGTGCGCAGCTGTTATTGTTGATCGGCACCGTTCGGCGGCTGAAGCCGTTGCTGTGGTTCGGACTGCTTGGTGACACGGTTTGGCTCCTTCTGCACATCTACAGCCTATGGTTACCCTATATTCTCGGTGCTTCGCCGCAGTACGCCAAGATGTATGCGCGCGTCTTCGGCCGCACTACCAAGCTGCTGCCGAACTTCGGGAATCATCTTGCGCCGGACGCGATGCACATCTTTATTGATGTGTTTGTGGTCGCAGTGATCGTGACGCTCGTGTGGTACCTGCGTTCTTTGCAAGCGGCAGGCACCTCTATCGAACAGCCACTGCGAGTGGCCGGGTAGTCAGCAAATCGGAAACTATCCCACCGCAATGCAGCCCCACGTCTGACTTCCGATAGTTGACGCAATATCGCCATAGATGGGATGAGAAGGTCGATCCCCGCCTAGAGAGCAGCGCCGGGCTGTTAAACTGGTAGCCAAGCAAAGGGCTCCGGGGTAGGACCTCTGCAGCCTGAGAGCTGAGACCTAACGCCTGCGACCTGACACCTGCGACCTAGCCCATGAACATCACCGAGGCGATCAAGATAGCGTTCCTGTCGTTGTGGGCGAACAAACTGCGCTCCGCGCTCACCTTGCTCGGCGTGGTGATCGGAGTGGCCGCCGTGATTGCCGTGGTCACGTTCGTCAACGGCATCAATGGCTACGTGGCGACGAAGATTTTCAATCTTGGCGCCGACGTTTTCATCGTCTTCAAAGTTTCGCCCGCCGTCACCAACATCGACAAATTTCTCGAAGGTGAGAAGCGCAAGAACCTCACCGTGGAGGATTACGAAGCCGTCCTCGAAGCCTGCAAGCATTGCGAATGGGTGGGAGCCTCGATAATTAACACTAGCGGACATGTTAAGTACAGCGAGCAGTCCATCAGCGATACGCTTGTCCGCGGCCTGACGCCTTCCATGGTGCCGATTCTCGATATTGACCTCACTGCCGGGCGCATGATCAACGACGTGGATGTGAGGAACAACTCCGCCGTCGTCGTCGTCGGACGCGATATCGTAGATAACCTGATGCCCGGCGTGGATCCCATTAACAAGGAGATCCGTGTCGACGGCTGGGTCTATCGTGTGATCGGCGTCGGCAAACGCAAAGGCAAGACGCTCGGCCAGACCATGGATAACTATGCGCTCATGCCGATTACCGCGTTTCAGAAACAGAATGGTTCCCACGAAAGTGTCCGCATCTCGGGCAAGGCCGCTGCCAGCGGCGCCGGATTCGAAGAAGCGATGGACGAAACGCGCGCCGTGCTGCGTGCCCGCCGCCACGTCCACCCCGGCGACGAAGACAATTTCGACATAGTAACCAATGACAGCCTGCTGAGTATCTGGTCGAACTTCAGCGGCACGTTCTTTTACGCCATGATTGGAATCGCCGCCATCTCGCTGGTGGTGGGCGGTATCGTGATCATGAACATCATGCTGGTTTCGGTGACGGAACGAACTCGGGAGATCGGCATCCGCAAGGCCATGGGCGCGCGTCGCAGTGACATCCTGCTGCAGTTTCTGATCGAATCCGTCGCCTTAGCCCTGCTCGGCGGCGCTATCGGCGTGCTGTTCGGAATTTCCATCGCTAAAGGCGTCACGCTCGCAATCGGCATGCCCTCAGAAATTAAACTCTGGGCAGTAGTGGCAGGTGTGTCTGTGGCGGCGAGCGTCGGGATTTTTTTCGGCGTGTATCCCGCGCGCCGCGCCGCCGTACTGGACCCCATCACGGCGCTGCGATTTGAGACGTAAAGAAACAGGTTTTCTCGGCGCACTCCGCGTCTCGGCGGTGAAGTCATGCTAGTCAAAGGCGAACTCGGCGAAGGCCTGAACATGGCGGTCGACACCATCCGCAGCAATAAAATGCGTTCGTCGCTGACCGTGCTTGGCATCGTAATTGGGGTTGCCGTCGTCATCGGAATTTCGTCGATCGTGCGCGGCCTGAACGACAACGTTAGTCAGGTCATCACCAGCCTGGGCTCGAATATCATTTTCGCTTTTCACCTGGAGCCTTTCACCTTCGGACGACCGACGGAAGAAATGCGCACCCGCAAGGAGCTGACCTTCGACGATGCCATGGCGATGCAGGATCTCCCGCACGTGAAAGCGGTCACCGTCGCCGTGCAATATGTCCGGCCGGAACTCGGCACCGGCACTTATGCCGTCAAATACAAAGACCGCAAGGCCAAGCAGACCATTCTGGAAGGCGACACGAGCTCCTACAAAGATGTCATTGACGTCGCCCTCGACTCCGGCCGCTGGTTCAGCGATATCGATGAGGAGCGCCGCGCCCCAGTCATTGTCCTCGGCCACGATACCGCGGAAGAACTCTTTCCGAGCGAGCAGCCGTTGGGCAAAGAGTTGGACATCGAAGGCCAGTTGTTTACCGTGATCGGTGTGGAGAAGATCCGGAAGAGTGTATTCGGCGGAGGGAAAAATCCCGACGACAACAAAGTCTCATTCCCGCTGACCACGTTCCGCAAATTACACCCCGAGCTGAAGCAGTACTGGATCAGCGTCAAGGCCACCTCGCACGCCGACATCCCCAAAGCAATCGACGAAATGCGCGAGCTGCTGCGCCGCCGCCGCAAGGTCCCGGCCGAGAAGCCGGACAACTTCGCCATCTTCACGCAAGACTCGATTTCCGATGTGTGGAATCAGATCACGGGTATGATCTTCATCTTCATGTTTGCGGTCTCGAGTGTCGGCTTGATCGTAGGCGGTGTCGGCGTGATGAACATCATGCTGGTTTCCGTGACCGAGCGCACGCGCGAAATCGGAGTGCGCAAAGCCATGGGCGCCCGCAAGCGCGACATCCTCGTGCAGTTCACGCTCGAAGCCGTCATGCTCACGGCCGTCGGCGGAGTGATCGGCCTGTTGCTGGGCGCCCTCATCACTGCGATCGTCCCGGTTGCGTTTCCATCGCTACCGGCCACCATGTCGGTGTACTGGTCGATATTTGCCTTCGTTGCCTCGGCCGCGGTAGGACTGATCTTCGGGATTTATCCCGCGTGGAAAGCGGCCAACCTCGATCCCATCGAGTCGCTGCGCTACGAGTAACATGCTACTCATGCCGCCACCGCCATTAACAGCAAGAGCAGTGCTCGAGGCTGTGGCCGTGATTGGAACCGTCGGCAGTCTGTTTTTCTATTTCCTGTCCGCGCTCTCGCTGGCCAGTTTCCTCAGAGATAAGCGCAAGAGAGATAGGCGCAAGAAACTCAAGGCTGCTCCGCTGCCGGAAAGCCAGCTCCCCCCAGTTTCCATCCTCAAGCCCTTGAAAGGCGTCGACCCCGAAATCTGGGAGAGCTTTTGCACTCATTGCGAACAGGAGTATCCCCAATTTCAATTGATCTTCGGGGTCAACGATCCCGGCGATCCCGCCATCGAGGTTGTGCGTAGGCTCCAGGCAAAATATCCCAACTGTGCGATCGACCTGATCGTGTGCGATCGCGTTCTGGGAGCCAATATCAAAGTCAGCAATCTGGTGCAGATGTTGCCCGCAGCACGCCACGAACTCCTGCTGGTGAACGATAGCGACATCCGCGTCCCTTCGGATTATTTGCGGAAGGTGATCCCGCCGCTCGCAGACGCTTCTGTGGGATTGGTGACCTGCCTCTACCGCGCTGTCGCCAGCCCGACCCTCGGCTCGCGCCTCGAAGCGTTGGGCATCAGCACCGACTTTGTGCCTGGCGTTCTGAGCGCACGGTTCCTCGAGAAAGGATTGCGCTTCGGATTGGGCTCAACGCTGGCCTTTCGCCGCGGTGACCTCGAAGCCGTCGGCGGCTTCGAAGCGTTGCTGGACTATCTGGCCGACGACTATGAACTCGGCCGGCGCATCGCCGCAGCCGGAAAGCGAGTCGAACTCAGCGCCGCGATCGTCGAAACATTTCTGCCCGCCTACACCCTGCGGCAGTTTTTTCGCCATCAACTGCGCTGGTCGCGAACCATTCGCGATGCCCGCCGCTGGGGATACACGGGACTGCTTTTCACCTTCGGACTGCCATGGGCATTGCTGACGCTGCTGGCGGCCCGCGGGGCTCGGTGGGCGTGGCTGCTGTTTACGCTGACGTTGGCTGTGCGGCTGGCCGTCGGGTTCGCTGCTGCGCGGGTCGTGCTCCGTGATCGCCAGATTTTCCGCAGCGAATTGCTCCGCAATATTTTCTTGCTGCCGTTGCGAGACCTGATTGCGCCGCTCGTCTGGGTCGCAAGTTTTGTGGGCAACCGCATCCATTGGCGAGGAGATTCGTTTGTTCTGAAGGATGGGAAGCTGATCCGGACAATCGCTCCGAGTTGAGCTCATTGCGGCGATGATCCGGGGCCATGATCCGACCCCGGGCTTTACTGTGAAAGCAATTCGAATCGCCCGTCGGCGCGAAGAAGATATCTGCGGCCCCGCCAAACCACGGTGTTGCCGAAAAATCCGGAGATCCAGAAAATGAAGCCCAGCAGATCCTCTATCGGCACGAGCAGCCAATTGATCCTGGTCCGCAACACGCGCGCGGAGACAACATAAGCAGCTATCGCGCGTACCGCGACCGTCAGCAGCGAAACCGGCCAAAGGCGGGGAACGACCGTGCATGCGAGTAGTGCCAGAGGAATTGGCATGGTGAAAAGCTGTCCCGTGTAGCCCGAGGGCCGGGATCGGCGGGTGCTGCGCGCCCAGCGCAGGCGGTGCGCGATGTTCTCGACCAAAGTTGAGTCCCCGATGTGATGCTCAATCACATAAGACGACAGGATGACCCCGTGCCCGGCTTCCGCCGCAAACTTGCCGAGCACAAAATCTTCCGCCAGATAGTCTTTCAGGCGCTCGAAGCCGCCGATGGATTGCAACACCGAGCGCCGCGCGACGATGGTGGGCCCGACGGCAAACTTCATGCCTTCGAGCATCCGCGCCACGAGAATCCCGGCTATGAAGTCCGTGTTCATGCCGGTGGCCTCGAGGCGTGACCACAGACTTGGACCGGGCACGGCGCGATACGGGCACGTCGACACTCCCAGATTTCTGCCCACAAATTCCGCCGAGACGGTACGCAACAGGGTCGGAGTTACGCGTGTGTCGCTGTCGCTCATGACCACCAGATCGTTCGCGGCTGCCTGCAACATGCGACCGAGGCTGAACGCCTTGGCATTGGGATAGGGCGGTTCGCCGGTCACAAGCAGTTGTGCGGGGATGTGGGCATACTCGCGACGCAGCTTCTCCACCACGCTGACTGCGGGGTCGCCGGCCTCGCGCACGGCAAATAACAATTCAAAGGCAGGGTAATCCTGCTCGAAAAATGTTCGCAGGTTGGATTCGAGGTCGAGGTCAGCACCGGCCAACGGCTTTAGGATGCTGATGGGCTCGGAACTTGTGGCTGCCGGGCGCGCGACCGCGAGATACCGATACGCCGCAACCACTGCGAGCAGAGAATAGACCACGGCCCCCGCAAGCAGGGCCAGCGGGATGACGGTGATCAGGCTAGTCATGAGGCGGCCGGTTGCTGTAGATGGATTTCCCCCCGCTGCGCGCCAATAAGAAGGACGTCAATCCACTCAGTTCTTTCGGATACTCCTGGTCCGTCCACAGGAACACCTCCGCCGGACCTCTCCACAACACCACCAGCGATTCCGGTGTCTCGAAGATATGCGGCGCATCCGGGAATTTCGCGCCGTACCACAGGTTCCCGCTCGGTTCGTGCAGAACGTGTACCTGGACACCGGTGTAAAAATTCAGAGTGGAGGCCTGATGGTACTGCCCATCGATCACGATCACATCGCCCGGCCGAAACTGCTTTTGAATCGCCACCGCGAGTTTGTAAGAAGAAAGAATCGGCGAGAAAGTGCTGAAGGAGGAATGCACACATGCGAGCAACCCGACCATCATGACGGCGAGCGCAACGTTGCCTGCAAAAGGGCGGCCGCGCCGTCGCAGAATCCAGTTAAGTCCGGTGCCGAGAAACAGTCCGAGGGATGCCCCCAGGAGCGGCCCGCGAAACGCGCCCAGCGCCCGCGGCGTCAGATCAAGCATGTGCCCTAGCGAGAAATCATAATCCTGAGGATTCTTCTTGAGCAGGTCTGCCAGATCGGCTCCGGGAGCGGGCGGATGGGAAACAGACAAAAGGTAGATCCCGGCCGCGAACGCGAGTACACCGAAAGCAAACAGAACCGTCGAGGAAATTCTTCCCGCCCGGCGATCCGATTCGCTCGCCGCCGGTCCGGACTCGCGAGCCAGCCAACCGCCCACCAAAAGCGCCACTCCCGGTAGCGCGGAAATCGTGTAGTACTCCTGTCGCGTCGAGAAACTGAAGAATCCCACGATCACGAGCGCCCAAAGGAAGAAGAGCAGATTCGCGCGCTGAGGCCGGTCTAGCTTAGTCGCTGGCTTAGTCCCTGGCTTGCTCCAAAGTTCCCGCCACCGCAGCGGAACGTAGCGCAGGGCCTGCGGCAGGAACACGCTCCAGGGCAGAAGCCACGCCAGCAGGAGGCCCCAGAAGATCAGGAGCGGTACGGTGTCGTACCCCGGCGGCACGCGCTTGTTCAGGAAGCGCATCACGTGTTCATTGATGAAGTAGAACCACAGAAATCCGCGCGCCTGGCCCTGCGCCGGATTGCGCAGTGCCGCCAGTATGTGCCACGGCGCGGCAATCGCTAAAAACACCAGCGTGCTCGAAACCAGACGCAGCTTCAGCACGTGCCGCAAATTCCCCGTGAGCAGCAGATAAAGCCCGATCGCTCCCACCGGAAACACCAGGCCGATCAGCCCTTTCGTGAGCACGTTCAAGGCGCACGTCGCGGCGAACCCCCAGCAAACCAGGCGCGAGGGCCGTTCTTCTTCGAGCGACTGCAAAAAAAAGCAGTACCCGAGTGTAAGCCACAGCGCGACCAGCACCTCGGGAATCAGAAAACGCGTGAAAATAAACAGGCCGAGCGAGGTCACGAGCGCAACTCCCGCATACAGGCCGCCCGCTTCCCCGTAAGCGTACCGCCCCAACCGGCAAGTCGCGAAAACCAGTGCCAGCACGCCGAGCATCAGGGGTAGTCGCGTGCTCCAGTCGCCAACGCCAAAAATCCGGTAGCTCGTCGCCAAGCCCCAATACATCAGCGGGGCTTTTTCCAGATAGCGGATGCCGTTGGTGTACAGCGTCACCCAGTCATGCCGTTGCTGCATTTCGCGCGCCGCCTCGGCGTGTACCGTGTCAACGTCGTCGAGCAATGGCGGCCGCGAGAGCCCGGCCATGTAGATGACCGCCCACAGCCCGATCAACGCCAGCACGGAAATCCGCCAATCTGAAAGCAACCGGTTCGGATGGGTCGTGGTGGGAGGGGCCATTGTCGGATGGGTCATTGTTGGATGGATCTTGGTCTCAGTTGCCGGCGGTTCGAGATTGCGCGCAGCGCTGGAATTCATCGCGGAAATTTTCATTATACGGGAGTGAGAACGCCCTCAGTCCGCGGCGACTCCGCGGGAAACACGGTCGCCCGCCACTTCCCGGTAAATCTCAAGGATTCTCGACACCGAAGTGGTCCAGGAGAATCGCTGCGCCTGCTCATAGCCGCGTTGTTTCATTCGTGCGCGGAGTGCCGGGTCCAGCAGCGCTCGCTGCAAAGCTCGCCGGATCTCAAATACGTTTTCCGGATTCACCAGCAAGGCCGCGTTCCCCACCACTTCCGGCAGGCTCGAAGTGTTCGAAGTGACCACTGGAGTTCCGTGCGCCATCGCTTCCAGTGGCGGCAATCCAAATCCTTCGTAGAGCGATGGAAACACAAAAATCTTGGCTACATCATAAAAAATGCGCAGCACTTCGATGGGCACGAATCCGAGGAAACGCACGTCGTTCTGCACGCCGCTGCGCACCACGGTACGTCGCAGCCGCGGATGGCTCGAAAGATCGTCTCCGATGATGATGAGCTTCAGATCCGGGAACTGCTGTTCCTTCTGCAGTTCGCTCTTCAGCGCCGAAAACGCTTCGATGATGCGCACCACATTTTTGTGGGGCCGAATCGCGCCCGCATACAGAATGAACGGATAGTTCACCAGATAGCGCTGGGCGATCAGTTCGCGATCCGCTTCGGTGGCATGGCCGCGGAGAAAACGCTCGTCAATCGCGTTGTACACCACCTCGATGCGCGCATCCGGAATGGCCAGCAGCTTTTCGATTTCGTTTTTGGTGAATTGCGACACTGCGATCACGCGCGCCGCCTTGCGCAACACCCGCCGCGTCAAATAAAAGTGCAGGCTGCGCCGCAAACTGGAAGCGTTGCGCGATCCATACATGTGCTCCAGCAGGTCGTGCACGGTCAGAATATAAGGACAGCTAAGACCGCGCGGAATCCAGAACAGGTGCGGAACGTGAACCACGTCGCACTCCAGGCGCCGCACGACCGCCCGGAAAGCGAGATTCCCCTTCAGCGTGTCATCGCCGCCGTCCAGCGCAACCGCGTGGAAGTTCGGCGGCAGCGCGCCACATTCCGCCACCTTCGCCGGCGATCCGATGAGGAAATACTTGCTGTCGCGGTCCAGGCGCGCAAGCGTGCGGACCACGTTCCGGATGTATGTGCCAACCCCAAATTCCGTCATGCGACGGATGTCGATGGCTACTTTCACGAATGGAATTTAACCACAGAGGGCACAGGGAACACAGGGAAATCGCCAGATTGTTTGTCATCCTTCGCTTCGCCCAGGACGACAACTCAGAAAATGTTAAGCCCTGACTTCGGCCTGCGCCCGCGCCCGTCGCTCGGCATACAGCGGAAACTCCTCGGCCATCCCCAGCACCTGCTTGCGGATTTTCGCCAGCACCGCGGCGTCCGTCCGATGATCGAGCGCCTCCGCGATCCAGTGCGCGATCTGCCGCATCTCCGCTTCTTTCATGCCGCGCGTGGTAACGGCCGGAGAGCCAATGCGAATGCCGCTCGGCTTCATCGGCGGATTCGTATCAAACGGAATCGCGTTCTTGTTGACCGTAATGCCGGCCACACCGAGCGCCTTCTCAGCCTCACTTCCCAGCATGCCTTTCGCAAACACGTCTACCAGCATGAGGTGCGTATCCGTTCCCCCGGAGACGATGCGATAGCCATCGGCCGCCAGCGTCTCGGCCATTACCTTCGCATTGGCCACGACTTGCCGGGCGTAGTCGCGGAAACTCGGTTGTGACGCCTCGAGGAAGCACACTGCCTTGGCGGCCATGATGTGCACCAGCGGTCCTCCCTGGATTCCGGGGAAGACCGTCTTATCGATCGGCGCCGCAAATTCCTGCTTGCTCAGGATCATGCCCGCGCGCGGCCCGCGCAGCGTCTTGTGCGTGGTCGAAGTCACGATCTGCGCGTGCGGTACGGGCGAAGGGTGCGCGCCACCCGCCACCAGGCCCGCGAAGTGCGCCATATCCACCAGATAGAGCGCGCCAACTTTGTCCGCAATCTGACGCATGCGGACGAAGTCAATGATCCGCGGATAAGCGCTGCCGCCGCCGATAATCAGCTTCGGGCGCTGCTCGGTGGCGATCCTCTGCAGGTCGTCGTAATCGATCGTCTCCGTTTCTTTGGTCACGCCGTACGGAATTATCTTGTATGTCTTGCCCGAAAAATTCAGAGGATGCCCATGCGTGAGGTGCCCGCCATGAGCAAGATTCAGCCCCAGAATCGTGTCGCCCGGCTGCAGCACAGCCGCGTAAGCGGCCTGATTGGCCTGCGATCCCGAGTGCGGCTGCACGTTGGCATGCTCCGCGCCAAAAAGTTTTTTGGCCCGCTCGCGCGCCAGATTCTCAACTACGTCGGTAAACTCGCATCCGCCGTAATAGCGCTTGCCGGGATAGCCTTCCGCGTATTTGTTGGTGAACACGGAACCGGCGGCCTCGAGTACAGCCTCGTCCACGAAGTTTTCCGAAGCGATCAGCTCCAGCCCTTCGTGCTGACGGCGGACCTCGTTGTCGATAGCGTTGGCAATCTGCGGATCAACTTCATACAGCGGGCGGGACATGTCAGAATTTTTCATAGGGACTCCGGGTTATTTTACCCCGAGCGAGGGCAATTGAGGCGAGCGACTTGGCAGGCTGCGGGAAAGCTCGGATTGCGTTTTCTGTCCTCTGACCTCAACCATTTCCCCACGACCGCGACGATCCTCCTCATTTAATTTGACAAGAAAGTGACAGTTCTTTGACAGCTCAGCAGGGGCCGCAGTCTAGATTCTCACTTGCGAGGCCGTGGTCTTCTCGACTGATCGGCCCGTCTATCACTGGAGGATGCCCCATGAAACGTCCCATCAAGATTACTTTCTTCGCCGCGCTGGTTGCGCTTGTGCCGGCTTGCACCGTTCCCGCCACGGCGGGCGACTGGTACAACAAGCCCGGCAACATCCTGATCGCCGATCAATTCAACAACCGGGTTCTGGAAGTCAATCCGCGGACCAACGAGATTATCTGGTCGTTCGGCGACGGTTCCTCGACCGCCGGCCCCACTTCCGTGGTCGCTCCTAATGACTTTCAACGCGTTGGTGAGGTCAACCTGGTTGCTGGTACAGGCGCGCCTCCGGGAAGCGAGCCGAGTTGCCCGAACGGTTGTGCCGACAACCGGGTCATGCTGATCAGCAATAACGGCCACATCGTGTGGCAATACGGACAGGCGGGCGTCACCGGCTCGGGCTTCAACCAGCTGAATACGCCGGTGCAAAACACCTACCTGCCCAACGGTGACATCCTGATCACCGACCAGGGTAACCAGCGCGTGATCGAGGTCACGCGGGCGAAACAGATCGTCTGGCAACAAGGGATGACCGGCGTTGCTGGATCTCTCTACAACCAGCTCAATAATCCCAACAGCGCCGAGTTACTGGATAACGGACACATCCTGATCGCCGACGAGAGTAACAACCGCGTGATTGAAGTGGATCGCGATCATCGGATTGTGTGGCACTACGGAACGCCGAACAGCACGAAGCTCAACGGCGCAGCGTTCGCGAGCCGTTTGCCAAGCGGCAACACTTTAATCACCGATTCGAACAACAATCGCATTCTCGAGGTGACCCCGGCCGGCAAAATCGCATGGGAGTATGTGACCAACACGCGTGCCGGAAGCGTGGCATCGCCCCAGCCGACACGGGCCGTGCGCTTGAAAAATGGCAACACCCTGATCAGCGACCAATTCAACGATCAGGTGATTGAAGTCGATTCAACGGGGGACATCGTTTTCAGCCAAGGGCAAATTGGGGTTGCGGGAACCGGCTTCAACGAGCTCAACGCGCCATATGACGCCAAAGTTGTGGGCGACTATACGGGGCTAACGGCGCCGTAATGACGAGTAGAGTCGCGGAGCGGAGAACAGGGGCCGGTCCCACACCCGGCCCCTGAGTTTGTTTCTTTTGCTAAGCGCGGCCCCGGCTGCGGCTTTCGTAGTCCCGCCAGGGAGTCAGCACTCTGTAGCGCGGCGTGGCCGTAACGGTTTTCTTGGTCGAGGCCAGTAACTTTCTTTTGATGAGCCAGGCGACCGCGGCTTGCGCCGAACTTTTTGACACTCCGATGCACTCGGCAATCTGCCGATAGCTGGCCTCGACCACATTTCCTTTTCGCTGTTCCCCGGTAAACCACAGATAGACCAGAAAGCTGACGACGCGGCGGTCATGGCCGACCAGGTCGCGCATCAGCACGTCGATTACATAGTCATCTATCGCAATCATGGAGCGGAATCATGCTATACCGACTGTAAATATAGCATTAACTAGGCGATTGCATCTTCGTGCGCGCTTTTCTATTCTCAGACGGTTTCACTACTTTCCAAGGAGACTGAAAATGATTCGTGGTATCAAATTCGCTTGCGTTCCGGTTCGCGATCAGGATCGGGCCTTGAAGTTCTACACCGAAAAACTCGGCTTCCGCGTAATGACCGACCAGCCCTTCGGAGCGCAACGCTGGATTGAACTGGGCATCCCCGGCGCCGAATCGCAGCTCGTTCTGTTTACCCCGGAAGGGCACGAAAACCGCATCGGTGGTTTTCAGCCGCTCGCGTTCTGGACGGATGACGTGTTCGCCACCGCCAAGACGCTGAAGTCCAAGGGAGTGGAGTTTGCGGTAGAGCCGAAGAAGGAGCCTTGGGGAACCACGTCGATTTTCAAGGACGCCGACGGGAACCAGTTTGTGCTCTCCAGCAAGTGAGCGTGCGAGCCACATCTTTTCATGGATTGAAAGGTGTCGCACTGGGGCTACGCCCGGCGGCGATAGTAGATGTTGAATTCGAATCCCGGATTCGGCGGGAAGATTTCGGCGATCTTGCGGAGCCGTTCGGCCATCGGAGCTGGGGCCAGCAGTGGATAGTCGCGCTCGCGCAGATCGTAGTAATCGACGTCGAGGTAGAGCGAGAGGAGGTAGATCGAAATCGCATCCGCGAAGCTGGCCGCAAGATACTCGTTTCTAAATTTCTCCGCGTCCGGACCGTGGGCGGTGGCGAACCTGCGCGCCTCCCATGCGTCGAGCGAAGTTTCGCCACGCACCCCGGACCCCACTTGCTGCCAGGCCAGGTCGGCGAAATTCTGGGATACGCCGGCGCGTTCGACCAGCGCGTGCCCGACGTTGATGTAGAACTCAAACGCCACCGAAAATTTGTCGTCCATCAAGCGGGTGGAGATGAAGACGCACTGCGCATCGCCGAGGTTCAGGTTGCGATGGCAAACTGCGTTGTCACTGAGCGCCACGTCGTAGCGGTCGGCAATCACAGTCTCATCGCCCTGGCTCACGGTCAGCGGCACGAAATAGTACGCCTTACGGCTGAGGGCGGCGGCCACCGGCACTGGCACCGCGGCAATCATGCGGTCGAGATCGTTGTCGGTAATGGTGATTTCGCCCGAGCGCGCATAGCAGATGCCGTTAGGCGCCTGTGAAACCGGGCTGTTTTGCACGATCTCCGCGGGCCTGCGGGTGATCGCGGAGGCGGTTTGCGACATGGCAGTATTGTAGCGTATGGGCGTGCGCTGGCGACGGACGACTGCCGCCTTGCCAGTCGCGATGGTCTGGACCGACGATGGCCTGGACCGATGGTGTAGCTTAGAAGCATGGCGCAAACGAGCTCGGGCGGGCTGCGCTGGATTGGAATTCCGGCGCGCGTATTCGCGATGACGTTTCTTTTCACCTTGCTGTCGTTCGCGGTGGCGCTGCTGCTGAGCATTATGGGGACCGTGGTGTACTCGCAGGTGAAGCACGTCGCGCCCAATCTGACGTTCGCTTACCGGCACATCGCGTTTCCGTGCGCGATCACTGCGGGTGCGATCGTGCTGGTGCTGTCGCTGGCGATGGAAATTCGCAACTACCGGCAGCGGAAAACGCTGGAAGGGATCGAGCGGGTAAGTTGAAGATGTCTGAATCGAAAAGAAATGCGCCGCGTATTGCCATTCCCGTGCCGCATTCCGGGGATCGCGAGGACGATCGCGAGTACGCCGCGCGCGCGCTGCCGCCGTATGAAGAAGCCGTGCGCGGGGCGGGTGGAGAGCCGGTGCGCATTGAATTGGACCTGACACCGGTTCAGGTGATGAAGCAGATCGAGCGCTGCGACGCCGTTCTGCTGCCCGGCAGCCGAGCGGATGTCGATCCGCAAAAGTACGGCGCGCATCGCCACGAGAAGACGGCGCCGGCTGACGCCAAACGAGACACGGTCGACGAGTTGCTGTTGCGGGATGCCTACAAAATGCGCAAGCCCGTGCTGGGCATCTGCTACGGACTGCAGTCGTTGAATGTGTACCGGGCGGGGACGCTCGTGCAGCACATCGAGTCGGCGATCAACCACCGTGCGGGACGGGAGGTGGCGAAGGCGCACACGGTTAAGATCGAGCCGGAATCGCGGCTGGCGGAGATTGTCGGCGCGAGCAAAACGCTGGCCGTGAATTCTTCGCATCACCAGTCCGCGGACGCGGTGGGCGATGGCTTGCGCGTGGTCGCGCATTGCGCGGAAGACGGAATCATTGAGGCCCTGGAAGGGACCGCTCCCGGACATTTTGTGCTGGCGGTCCAGTGGCATCCGGAGCGAAGTGTGAACGATGAACCGGAGGTGGCGGAGTCGGCGCACGCGATTTTCCGCGCGTTCATTGAGGCGGCGAGGGCGAAGCACGCGGAGTTGGCGGGGAAGTTTGAGACTGCCAAACGCTAGTAGCTCTATTGCGAATCCGGAGTCGCTGTGGCGGCAGGCAGCTGCCGAGCTGCGCTCGGCTTGGACGGGCGAGGGCGCCCGTCCCCACACGGGCTTCTAGAAGCGTTTCAGTAAAACCGCTACATTCGCGATCGCAGCGTTGTCGGTGCCCATGCCTTCCGGCGTTTTTGCTTTGATCCCTACACAGTCCGCGGGAATTCCGCACAACTCGGCGACGTGTTTGCGAATCGCGTCCGCGTGTGGGCCGATTTTTGGGGCGGACAGGATCAGTGTGGAATCCAGGTTCACGAGTTCGTAGCCCGCGGTCTTGATGCGCTTCAACGCCTCTTGCAGAAATAAGGCGGAGTCGGCGTTTTTCCACTGCGGGTCGGAAGGCGGAAACAGCGATCCTATGTCGGGGCCGGCGATGGCTCCGAGCAGCGCGTCGGTGATGGCGTGCAGCAGGACGTCGCCGTCGGAATGGCCGCCGAGACCTTTGTCGTGCGGCAGAGTCACACCACCGATTCTGAGTGGAATGCCGGTCTTGAACTCGTGCGAGTCCCAACCGTGGCCGATGCGCATTTCAGGCTTCAAGATTTGATCCGGTCAGCCCCTAAAGGGGCGTCTGATTTTCGAACTTACGGCATCGCTGAAGCGATGCCCTGATACGAAACAAAAAGGCCGGCTACTGGGTTTCAGTTTTCAAATAAAACTCTGCCAGTTCCATGTCGGCTGGCGTGGTGATTTTTATATTGCGCGGCGAGCCCATTACGACTGCGACCGGTAGGCCGGCGCGCTCGATCAGTGAGGCCTCGTCGGTGCCGAGGAAGCCGTCGGCGAGGGCGTCATCAAAAGCTCTCTTCAGGATGTTGTAGCGAAAGCCCTGCGGAGTTTGCGCCATCACGATGCTCGCGCGCGGGATGGTGGCTTTGATGAGTGCGCCGTCCGCAGTCCGTTCCACCTGTTTTACGGTGTCCACGGCAGGCCAGCCCGCGATCGCGGCTCCATATTTGTGCGCGGCCTCGATCACATTGCCAATGATTTCTGGCGTAACGAACGGGCGAACGGCATCGTGCACCAGAACGATGTCTTCCGGATCGGCCGCGGTGCGGGCCATAGCGCTGGCCACCGAGTCCTGGCGATGCTCGCCGCCTTCGACCATCTGCAGGCGCTTGCCCAGGATTTCCGGGTACTGCTTTTCGACTTGGGTGCGAAAGCCGGCAATTTCGTCCTTGCGCAGCGCGACGATGATTTCGTAGACGGCAGGGGTAGCGGCGAACTTACGCAGCGTGCGGACAAGAATAGGCACGCCGCCCAGTTCTTTGAACTGTTTGGTCGGCGCTCTTTTCTTGGACTTCGCGCCCGAGGGCGGGGCCATGCGCGTGCCCAGTCCGGCTGCCGGAACAATGACAAACACCTTCATAGGGGCGATCAGTATAGTACAGGGAATCAAAGTTTCGTTGAATTTCTGGATTTCTCTGGGAGTCCCTTGGTTTTTTGGTGCCTATTCACCGTTACTGGCTATTGTTTCTGTTTCGGTTTGGTTTTCGCCGCGGCTCTTTTTGCTTGGGGTAGTCCGGTTAGCCCAGGGTTTTTCGCCTCGGGAGTCGCAGTTCCCCGAGAATTTAACGGGACAGGAGGGCCAACGCGCATAGCCTTGCAAGCAGGTCCCACTTAAAGCCCAGAGACTAGTCGATTGCGCGGTCGGCCACGGCTGGGGTTTGCTTTTTTGCCGGGTCGGAGGGCGGTGCGCCGGTTGCTGACGCCGGAGGCACGGCCATCGAAGACGGCGCCACTGCTTTGGCGTCGTGGCGGGCGGGCCCGCGCTCATCCCACTTGCCAAAGATCATCTTGCCTGCGGTGGTTTGCAGGACCGAGGTCACCGAGATGTCGATGGTCTTGCCGATCATCTTGCGCGCGTTATCGATGACCACCATGGTGCCGTCATCGAGATAGGCGACGCCCTG
>Ga0316363_10001156_pt1 | contig 24881 bp, 20 predicted proteins | sample Sb_taG_3_FD_200459 | JGI IMG/M metagenome (GOLD analysis project Ga0316363, IMG submission 200459) | Peat soil microbial communities from Weissenstadt, Germany - Sb_50d_a_PC metaG (v2) (version 2) | ecosystem: Environmental > Terrestrial > Soil > Wetlands > Peat | place: Germany: Weissenstadt...
GTACCATCGCACCCACAAGCAAGTGTGTTCGTAGTGAAAACCAGTTCTCACGCACACACTTCAGCGCTGGGAAAAGTGGGAAGAATGATTCAAGTCCCGGAGGGACGACCGAGTTCTCACGCACACTCTTCAGCGCTGGGAAAAGGGGGAAGAATGACCTAAGTCCCGGAGGGACGACCCAGTTCTCCCGCACACCCCTTTAGGGGCTGGGCATCGAGAATCCACTTTTTCCGCAGCCGCTTAACAGCTTGCGGAAAAAACCGGCGCTGCCCTCGCTTTTGGGTGGCGCAGCGGTTGCCCTCGCTTTTGGGTGGCGCAGCGGTTTACCGCTGCGGTAACTGCCTTGTTTTGAATTCGGCTTTAGCCGCTGAGGGCGCGGCTCTCGATCAGGAATTACTTTTTCCGCAAGTTGTGAAGCGCTAACTTAGCAGCCTGCGGAAAAACTCGGGTTTCGCATCAAAAAAACTCGGGTTTCGTATCAGGGCATTGCTTCACAGGCTGCGGAAAAAATTAAAGTTTCGTATCAGGACATCGCTTTAGCGATGCCGTAAGTCTTTGGAAATCAGACGCCCCTTTAGGGGCTGGGGCGCGAAGTTAGACTTTTTCCGCAGCCTCTTAGGGCCAAATCGCTTTGCGGCCGGCAATCTGTCGCCCGGCGGAAATCGCCAGAATCTGACCGAATTTCCAACTTTCCAGAAGGCGGGTGGCCCAGCCTTCCGCTGACACTACCACAACTGGGGGTGCCCCATCCTTCGCGGCTTTTTGCGGAGGGTGGGAGGCAAACTGATCGCACCATGGGCTTTGCCTCTCACGCCGCCAGCGCCCGCAAATCGAACTGATCCAGCGCCAATCCTGGTATCAGCAGCATCGTGGCCCACCCTTGCAAAAAGCGCAAGGATGGGGCACCCTCGTTCCATTGGAAAGGAAGAACAGAGGTGGAGATAGGTGGGCCACCCGCCCACGAAATTCCTCCTCGGGATCGAAAAACGACCTCGAGTCACTCAACCGAAATCCGTTCTCCCGTGACATTGCCAGCCACCTCTGTGAGGAACTTGCCGGTGGGGTCATAGAAATCCAAGGTGAAGGAACCGGTGTGCCTATTGCCATTGGGACCGAGAGTAAGTTTCTCGCTGAGATTGATGGTTCCCATGAAGTTTCCGTTAGTGTCGTAGTTCCACACGCGGTGAGCGAGTTTGTAAGTTCCTGGCGCGGCCGCCCGCTTCCACACCCCCAGGCAGACATTGCCCGCTCTCGGATCGACATTTGGGTTGTGCACCTCGGTCCCACCGGCACTCCAGATTTGGTAGGCCTCCTGGATGAGGTTGCCGCCGATAGTGAACTGGACGTGCCAAAGGCCAACTATAGATGGGTTGCTGGCTTTGTCTTCGGAAGTCTGTGGGTCCTGTTGCACCGTGCGGGATTGACTAACGATGCCAGCTGCCCCCGCTGCCATCGCGGACAAAGTATCACCGCATGACGCAAATGCGCTAGCACTGAGTCCAACTACCAGGACCATGTAGGTGGCAAACTTGACGAAGTTCAAATTCTTAAATTTCATACAGCCTCCTTTGTGCGAGGCATCCTGCCCGGAAAGGCGAGCCGGCACAATGCAGGCTGGATAAAGATTTGGTAAAGGACAGGTAAATTCGTAAGTGGTTGCAGGCAGAGCAAGTTCGATGCAAATTCCGCGCATCAATGTTATAGTTTGCCCGACTGCCTTAGGACTCTTGTGTGCCTGCCTGTATCTACAAGTTCGGCGACTTTGAGCTGGATCCCTCACGCTTCGAATTAAGGAAAAACACCCGCGTCCTGAAGCTGGAACGCATCCCGATGGACCTACTGATCCTGCTGGCTGAGAAAGAAGGCAGTGTCGCCACCCGCCAGGAGATCATCGAGCGCCTTTGGGGCAAAGATGTCTTCGTCGATACCGAACACGGCATCAACACAGCCATTCGCAAGATCCGCCAGGCGCTGCGGGATGACCCCGAGCAGCCCCGCTTTGTTCAGACCGTGACCGGCAAGGGTTATCGTTTCATTGCGGAAAGGACCGAAGATCGAAAATTTCCTGGCCGGGGCACCGAAATCGCTGAAGGTACAAGAGCTGAGCGTCGCTCCGAAGAGAGAACGATTGGCCCGGTCGAAGACGAAATTTCCGCCAAATCCTGCAGCCAGATTTTGCCCGCACCGCCGATTGTTTCCGGATCTCGGCGATCCATATTCATGATCGCGACTCTCGTCCTGTTCTTTTGCGCTGCGGGATTGCTCGCCTCGAATGCCGGCGGAGTTCGAGATCGCCTCTTTCCACCAAATCGTGCCCCTCAGATCCATTCCATCGCCGTGCTTCCGCTCGCCAATCTCTCCGGTGATTCCGCCCAGGAGTATTTTGCCGACGGCATGACCGACGAACTCATCACCGCGCTCGCCAAAAATCACTCGCTGCGGGTCGTCTCCCGCACTTCCGCCATGCAATATAAAGGAGTTCAACGCCCGGTTCGCGACATCGCGCGCGAGCTCGGAGTCGACGGCGTCCTCGAAGGTTCCGTTTCCCGCGCCTCCAACAGCGTCCACATGACCGTGCAGTTGGTCTACGCCCCCACCGATTCGCACGTCTGGGCTGAGAGCTACGACCGCGATTTGAACCAGGCGATCTCACTTCCCGAGGAACTGTCAAAGACCATCGCCATGGAAGTGAAGGCCGCGATCTTGCCCGCTCCAAGCAAACGCTACATCAATCCTGAAGCTCACGATGCTTATCTCCGCGGCCGTTTCTTCTGGTTCAACGGCGATGACACGCACAGTCTTATTTACTTTCAGAAGGCTATCCAGCTTCAACCCGATTACGCCGCTGCCTGGAGCGGTGTCGCCGATTCTTACAGCATCGGCGCGATCGGCAACGTACGTCCCGTGCGGGAAGTCGCAGCAAAGTTCGAAGCCGCCGCCCGCAAAGCTGTGGAACTCGATGATTCCTCGTCCGAGGCTCACTGCTCACTGGCAGCCTGGTATTTCTTTTTCGCATGGGATTTGCCGCACGCCGATGCGGAATCAAGACGGGCGGCAGAACTAGACCCCGACTATTCCGAGGGGCGCCACCTTCGCTCGTACGTTCTGGCCGCTATGAACCGGCCCGAAGAGTCTTTCCAGGAGGAAAAACGATCCATTGAACTGGATCCCTTCACCCGCCCTTGGGGGTTAGGGTACGCTTATCTACAAAGGCGCCAGATGGATGCTGCAATTAACGACCTGCGAATGCGGGACCAAGCCTACCCCAAGGACCTCTACATACACTTTTATCTGGCGGAATCCTACTGGCTCAAAGGCATGGGGAAGGAATCTGTAGAGGTGTTAGAAAAGGCTCTTCAACTGATGGGCGATCCGGAGAAGGCAGACGCCATCCATCGGGCGTTCCTACGAGGCGGGCAAAAAGCTGTCGCACAGTGGAGAGTCGAGAACGTTAAGTCCCGGGCTCGCAAAGAATATGTTTCAGCCTATGACGTTGCCAAGCAATACGCGTACCTTGGCGACAAGAATTCTACATTGAGGTCTCTCGAGCTTGCTTACCATGAGCGCTCCCCTTGGCTCATCCTGGTAGAGACGGAACCGATCTTTGATTTCGTCCGTTCCGATCCGCGCTACCGCGCGCTGGTAAAAAAAATCGGCTTGCCGCCCGCAGACTGAATCGCGGAGATGTGCGTGACTTTGCGATTGCAAGAATTTGGATGCCTCGACTGACACTTCGGGCAATGGCGATTGCGGCAACTGTTGTACGAGATGGTGGCACGATGTCCGCAACGGACGCACTCATCGATGTGACCGCCGAGAGCGGCGGTGCGACAGCGCGCGATAGCGAGCAGGACCTTGATATGGGTCCAGCGGATCCAGGCTCGGTTGCGCTCGAGGAATGTAGTTCCTGCAGTGCGAATCAGGTCGGCCACCTCCAGGGGCGGCCGACTCATCTATTCCTCCGGCTGTGATCTGCTTTTCAGCACCAGCGAGTCCAGAGGACTGAGTGCAGTAATTACACTGTAAACTTTATATTGTTGTGCCTCTTTTGCCACACTGTGCCCCTAGCATTATCAATAACTTGCACCAACCCCGAACGCGAAATTGGTGACCAAGGGACACATCTGGCGCCCACTATACGTACGTCCGTGTACATACATTATTACCTGCACAAGTGTTCCACGTGGAACATTGTACGTACACCTGAGAACCGGACCGTCCCTGTTCTCTGAAATGAGACCTTCAATAGAACAGGTACTTCCTCCACTTATCGTCCGAGTGCCCCATCAAGCGCATGATGTGGCGGCTGGTGTGGAGATTGAAGGAGCGCGGTTCGCGCGCGGGCTTCATGTTGGCTTCGTGAGGAAGCTGGTTGCCTTTGCGGCGGTTGCAGAGATGGCAGCAAGCGACCAGGTTCTCCCAGGTAGAGAGGCCGCCGCGCGAGCGCGGAATCACGTGGTCCAGCGTAAGTTCGCCGGAGGGAAGCGCAGTGCTGCAATACTGGCAGGTGTTGCGGTCGCGCAGCAGGATGTTTTTCCGCGACAGCGCCCGCGACTGGTGCGGGATCCGGCGATATTCCAGCAGACGGATGACCGAGGGCACACGCACGGCAACGCGGGCGGCGTGCAGGAAGTGTCCGTTTTCTTCTTCGGTCATGGCGACGCCCTTCAGCACCAGCACGATGGCGCGGCGCGCGGCACAAACGTTGATCGGCTCGTAGGAGGCGTTCAGCACCAGCACGGGCTGATGCAGCGCGTGGCCATCGCCTTCTTGATGCATGCCGGAAGCCAGCATCGAAGCCGGAAGGTGCGGCCGCATGCCAGCGAAATTGTGCAAGCGCAACGACATGATTTCTACCCCTGAGCCGCCATGCCCAGGCGATCTTCCCTCCCCTCCTCCAGCAGATCCTCCGGCAGATTTCCCGCCAACGAGAAGACATCGGAAATGTTCAGCTTCAATGTCCGCGCCACTGTCGCCACCCAAACCCGCGCCGCCCCCGCGCGGAGAAGAACCCGTGCGCACTCCGAGCCCGTAGTCCCCGTAGTAAGGACGTCATCGATCAATAAGATGTCGCGTTTCAATATTCGCGTTGGATCGCTCACCGCAAAAGCGCCCCGCAGGTTCTCGCGCCGTTGATGACGAGTCAGAGCGATTTGGCTTTCGGTGTTGTGTTCGCGCAGCAGAACCCCGGTGCACAGTTCAAGCCTTTTCGGACGCGCCAGTTGCCGCAGCGCGCCTCGTGCGATCATTTCCGCCTGGTTGAATCCGCGCTGGGCTTGCTTGCGCGTATGCAGGGGGACAGGAACCACCGCGATCCTCCCAACCGGCATCGCCTGTTCCAGGTTGGCAACCGTCTCCGCCAGCATGCGCCCCAGAACTGCCGCCGCGGGACGAACCTGCTGGAACTTGAGCAAATGGATCAGGTCGCGCAACTCACCGTCATAGCTACCGTAGGCAACCGCCCGTTCGTAGGGAGGATCCACGCGCTGACAGAGCAGGCACCGCGACTCGCCGCGATCCGCCTCTAAGGGATCAATGCAGGCTGGGCGGTGCAAGGCCTCTCCGCAAACGGAGCAGTACGACCCCTTCAGCGGTCGAAGCGCGATCAAACAGGTTCCACAAACGGGAAGCCGGGAAACTCTGAGCAGGGGGAAACCACAGATACGGCAATCGGCAGGAAAAAACGTGAAGAATAAAGTCGCAGCCGCGCGCTCGGCCCAGCCGGCGAACGTATGGTCCGCCGCTTGGCCCTGGGCAGCGCGTATTCGAAACCCAGTACTGCTGAAGACAGCCTCCCGCACCCGGCAAACCGATGGCGCTTCGCCGGGCAACACTAAGCCAGTATAGCTGCGGTGCACGCCCTATGCAACGCGGCTATCGGACTGGCAGTGGGTCAACACGACAAACTGACCCACCACCGATATTGACATTCGCTTTACCTTCGCCTATGCTGCGCGTATGGCGATCACTCGGCGTCAACGCGAGCTGTATGACTTCATTTCGCGCTTCGTGGCGGAGAAGCAATACTCCCCTTCGTTTGAAGAGATCAAGGAAGGCATGGGGTTGAGTTCTTTGGCCACGGTGCACAAGCACGTTACCAATCTGGAGAAAAAAGGGCTGCTGACGCGAGACTATAACCGCAGCCGTTCGATTGATCTGCTGCCGCCGAGGGGAAAGTTGAAGCAGTCGATGGCGGTGAACACGGCGGTGGTTCTGCCGCTGGTGGGAAGGATTGCGGCGGGGCGTCCGATTGAGGCGGTGGAGCACAACGAGACCATCTCACTGGCGGATTTTGTGCGCTCGAAGGATGTGTTCGTGCTCGAAGTGCGCGGCGAATCCATGCAGGACGAAGCGATTCTCGATGGCGACTACGTGCTGGTCGAGAAGACGAAAACGGCGCACAACGGGGATATTGTGGTGGCGCTGCTCGAGTCGACCGACGCAACGCTGAAGCGGTTCTTTCGCGAGGGAGAAAACATTCGTCTGCAGCCTTCGAACGCGGCGATGAAGCCGATCATTGTGCCCGCGGCGTCGGTCGAGATTCAAGGACGGGTGATTGGCGTGTTGCGGAAGTACTGAAAAGCAGTTGTCAGTTGCCAGTACCCAGTAAAATCGAGCTTGCGCATGGCGAAAAGGCCCGGGTGTTCGCCCGGGCTTTCGCATGTTTGAGAGCTGGTCGCTAAGAACTGACAGCTGAGAGCTGACAGCTTACCCTACGTGGCGGTCCAGGGCTTTCTGAATGTCGTCTTTGGAGCGGTAGCCGACGAGTTGTTCCACGACCTGTCCGTTCTTGAATACGAGCAGGGTAGGAATGCCGGTGACTTTGTAGCGCATGGGCGTGGCGGCGTTACGGTCGACGTCCATTTTGCCAACCTTGACTTTACCCTTATATTCGCCGGCGAGTTCTTCGACAATAGGAGCGATCGCGCGGCAGGGACCACACCAGGAGGCCCAGAAATCGATCAGCACGGGCTTATCGGACTTCAATACATCGGAATCGAAATTAGCGTCGGTGACTTCGACGGTGGTGGTGCTTGCCATTCATCCTCCAGGATTCTCAGCTAGCTAACAGTTCCGCCAGGGTGGACCGTTTGGTACAAGTAGAGCCTGACTTCTATCCTAGCACTGTTGGTTGGATGCGTCGCAAGCGCGGAGGTCGCAGGAGCTGCCCGGAGTGGGTAGGCGGGGCAGAGCGCCGTAGAATGATGGTCTTAGATGAATGACTGGGATGAATGACTGGGATGAATGACTGGCGATCAATTTCTGGCGATCTCGATAATCTCCGGGTCGTGCTCGTGGCGGCGCGGAATCCGCTAAATATTGGAGCGGCGGCGCGGGCCATGAGTAATTTTGGGGTTAGGCGATTGCGGGTGGTGAACCCCTACGAGGTGGCGTTTCGCGAGGCCAAATCGGCGGTCGGCGCAGCGGGGCTACTGGCGAAGGCGGAACAGTACGGGAGCGTGGCCGAGGCAGTCGAGGACTGCAAGCTGGTAGTGGGAACAACGGCGGCAGGGCGGCGAGAGTTGCAGCATCGGTTGCGACGGCTGGATGAGGGCGCGCGGGCGATCAAACGGCAACTGAAGGCGGGACCAGTGGCATTGCTGTTCGGCTCGGAAAGGGTGGGCCTATCGAATCAGGAGCTGAGCCACTGCCATTGGGTGATGCGGATTCCGACGCGAGAGGAACACGGTTCGATGAATCTGGGGCAGGCGGTGGCGGTCTGTCTGTACGAACTGGTGCGAGGACAGAAGACAGCGCCGGCAAAGACTGCGCCAGGGAAGAGAGAAAAGAAGTCCGCCGCGTCCGGAGACGTAGAGCGGCTGACGCGAGTGATGCTTGAGGTTCTGCGCATCAGTGGATACGTGAAGCCGCGGGCAGTGGCAGCCGAAGAAAAGTTGCGGCGCCTGGTCCGGCGCCTGGAGTTGAACGCCGATGACGCCGCGGTATGGTTGGGAATGCTGCGGCAGATAGCGTGGAAGCTGGGCGCGGACGAATAAGGACGACGAGTAACAGGTAGGAATGCCGTTTACGCCAGTTCGGATCGGCTCACCGAGAGCGGCCCATCGATTTCACGATCACCGTGCCCAGAGCCAGCACGCTCAGCAGAGAAATGATCCCCAGCGACATCACGCAGTAGATGCACCATACGCCCAGCACCGCGGACTCAATGTGGGCGAGATAGAGCGCAAAGCCAAGGCCACCAAGCGCGGCCACCAGCATCACCCGGTATGCTTTCATGAAGGCGAGCAGGCCGAGGAGCAGATATCCGGCGATGCCAAGCACGGCCACGGGAACTCCGAAGAGCATGGCGTACGGACTGTGATTCACGATGCCGCAGTCCCAGCGTTCATTGATGCTGCAGGGTGAAGTGTCGGTGCGGTAATGCTCGCGCAACGCGAGTGCAGAAGCGGCGATACCGGCGACGGCGAGCACAATCAGCACCCATCTCATGCAGGACTCCCACCCCAATGTAAATGAAGTTGCATTCCAAGCAGAAAGTTAGAGCATTTCCATTGTTATCACAACCCGGAAGTGGGTAGCCCTATTTCACTAGTCCCACAATCAGGCTGCTAGGCCCGGGTAGGTTGATCCGGCATACCTCGGTGAAACCCGCAGCCTTCATCCAGTGAGTGTATTCGAACTCGCTGTAACTGGCGCCTGCATCGGTGTTGACGAGCATGTTCAGTGAGAACAGTGCCGCGTGTTGCGGGCCGGTTTTTTCGGGATTGAGGATGAAGTCTTGCACGACGAGGCGGCCGTTCGGCGCAAGTGCCTGGTGGGCACGGCGGAAGATGTCCCGGTTCTGCTCCTCGGAAAACATGTGGCAGATCGCGTTCAGCATGATGATGTCGTAGCCGGAGCCGAAGTCGTCTTGGAGCATGTCTCCAGGGCGAAGGCTGACTTGCGTTGAGACGCCGGCCTGTCTGACATATTCAGCGGTGAGCGGCACGACCTCTGGGACGTCAAGAATCTCGCACTGCGCATCGGGACAAGCTTTTGCGAACGCGATGGAATATGCGCCGGAGCCGCCGCCGAGATCGAGGATGCGGCGAACACCGGCTGTGCCCAGGGCCTTCACCACCAGCGGGGCGCGATCTTTGGCGTGGCGTTGCATGCCGGCAATAAAGTTGCGCGTCCATTCGGGGTTGTCGTCGCGACTGGTGGGGACACGGGTACCACTGCGCACCACTTCGGTCAGTGTGCTCCAGCGATGCCAGATGTTGGCGGTGTGCAGCAGACCATGGCGGTGGTTATCCTTGGAGCCCTGCACGAAGAAGCGTGCCGACTCCGGCGTGTTCTTGTAATCGTCGCCGCTCTTCGAGAGCAGTCCGAGGGCTACGAGCGCGTTAAGCAGCATGCCTGCGGCGCGGGCATTCGCGTGGATCTTCGTCCCGATCTGCTCGGCATTGGCTGCCTCGCCGACGGCGGTAAAGATGTCGAGTTCAAGCGCCGTAAGAATGCAACGACTCGGCATGAAGCCGCGGATCATCTGATCGAGGCGATCGGGCAGCGTCCCTGCTTTCTCGCGGGCAGCCATTGCCGCGCGGAACTTTTCCCCATGCTCGACCGCCATAGCCTTCATCGCAGGGGCATCGTTCCAGATAAGACGATCGACGGGCTTGCCGTCGCCGAGATGCGTATCGACGATTTCGGATACATCCGACGCTTGCACGCGCCGGTACCACACCCCTGCCGGATAGACAACCATCACTGGACCTTCATCACACAGTCCCATGCAGCCGCAGGTAGTGAGTTGCACATCGTTGTTGAAACCGCGCGCCTGAATCTCGCGATCCAGCGCGCCGAGCACAGCGAACGACCCGCTGACCGGGCAGGAGGGGACGCCTTCCGGCTTTTGCTGCGTGCAGACGAAGAGGTGAAAGCGGAACGGTTCCATGGCGTCTCCGATCGTAGGTTAATGTTAGCGCTTTATTCTCGGCGCCGCAGAGGTGTATGGTGCATAATTCACTGCCGAAACATATTTGGAAATTTGCGATGCCAAGACGCTGCCCACGTTTGCCTCGGATGTTACTGGTCTTTTTCGCTCTGTTGTGCGGGACACACGCACAAACCACCACCCCGCCTGATTTAACTAAACAGCCGACGCTTTACGTGGTCGGGTATGCCCACTTGGATACGGAGTGGCGATGGGAGTATCCCCAGGTCATCAACGAATACCTTCGCAAGACGATGGAGGACAACTTCACCCTCTTCGACAAATATCCCCACTATGTTTTCAATTTCAGCGGCGCGAACCGCTACCGTTTCATGAAGGAATATTATCCGGCGGATTTCGCAAAGTTGAAGAAGTACGTAGAGGCGGGGAGATGGTTCCCGGCGGGCTCCTCCATGGAAGAGGGCGACGTGAACGCCCCCAGTGCCGAGACCATCATCCGCCAAATTCTTTACGGCAATGACTGGTTTCGCCATGAATTCGGCAAAGCGAGTGCGGAATACATGCTGCCTGACTGCTTCGGCTTTCCGTCTTCGCTGCCGACGATTCTCGCGCACTCCGGCGTCAAAGGCTTCTCCACACAGAAGCTGGTGTGGGGATCCTCCGCGGACGGCGGCGGTCCGGAATCGCGCGAGAAGACGCCGGAAGGCACGCCGTTTAACGTTGGCGTCTGGGTGGGACCGGACGGCGAGAGCGTGCTGGCCGGTCTGAATCCGGGAGCCTATGACGCGGGCATCGAAACCGATCTCAGCCAGCCATTTCCTGCGGCTCCTCCGAACGCGGCGCTCGAAGAGATTCGGAAAAAACTCAACCCGCTGCGCCAGAAAATACGCCAGCTCGAGAACGCCAATCTACCGCTCGATCCGCAGGACGTGCAGGAATATTATGCGCTGCGTGCACAAGAGAGAAGCCTCGCCAAGGTCCAATCGGATCGGGACCAGGATCGTTACCAGAACGATTGGGCTGCTCGCGTAGAGCAGAACGGCAAAGTTAGTGGTGTGTACACGGACTATCATTATTACGGCACTGGCGACATCGGTGGAGCTCCGGATGAAAACTACGTAAAGCGGCTCGAAGCAATCGTCACGCAAGGGTCGGCAAGCTTGCCGCCGCAGAACGAAGACGGATCTTACCGCGAGGGACAGGCGCATCCGGAGTGGCCTTCGGTCAAAGTGGGCGATGGCCCTGTCCACGTGGTCTCGGCGAACGCGGAGCAAATGTTTCTCGACATCACGCCCTCCCAAGCAGCGGGGCTGCCGCGCTTCACCGGTGAAATGGAGCTGACCAATCATTCAGCCGGCTCGCTGACTTCGCAGGCCTACCAAAAACGCTGGCTGCGGAAAGAAGAGTTGCTGGCGGACGCCGCCGAAAAAACTTCGATTGCCGCTGAATGGCTGGGGGCACGAACCTATCCGCGGCAGCGGCTGAACGATGCCTGGACGCTCGTCATGGGTGGCCACTTCCACGACATCGCCGCCGGGACCGCCACTCCTAAGGCCTACGAATTTGCCTGGAATGACGACATCATCGCGATGAACCAATTTGCGGGCGTGTTGAACAACGCATCCGAAGCGGTCGCAGCGGCGCTGGACACTCAGGCGAAAGGCGTTCCGATCGTCATCTTCAACCCCTTGAACATTGCCCGGGAAGAGGTGGTCGAAGCCAGCATCGAATTCCCGGGCGGTATGCCTAACGCGGTTCACGTGATTGGACCGGGCGGCAGAGAAACTCCAGCGCAGATATCGCACGGTAAAGTGCTGTTTGTTGCGCGAGTGCCGTCCGTGGGCTATGCCGTTTATGATGTGCAGCCCGGAGCCGCGTCGGGACTTGCATCCACTCTGCAGGTGTCCCAGAACTCGCTTGAGAATCAGTACTACCGCGTGAAGCTGAATCAAGACGGAGACGTTTTCAGTATTTTCGATAAATCGCTCGGTCGGGAATTGCTCGCCGGTCCGGCGCGCCTTGCCATCTCCTACGATAATCCCGAGCAGTGGCCGGCCTGGAACATGGACTGGGACCAGGAGCAGGCAGCGCCCAAGGTGTACGTCAGCGGGCCGGCCAAGATTCGTATAGTGGAAAATGGCCCTGTGCGTGTGGCCGTGGAAGTTTCACGGGAAACCGCGGGCTCACGATTTGTGCAGACCATCCGCCTTTCAGCGGGAGACGCGGGCAAGCGAGTGGAGTTCGCAAACGCAATCGACTGGAATACGCGAGAGTCGAACCTGAAGGCGACGTTCCCCTTGGCAGCCTCGAATCGCATGGCTACTTACAACTGGGACATCGGAACCATCGATCGCCCCACCGCAGAGCCGAAGAAATTCGAGGTCCCGTCGCACCAGTGGATCGACTTAACAGACATGAGCGGCGTTTTCGGCGCGACCATCCTGACCGACTGCAAGAATGGATCGGATAAGCCGAGTGACAACACGATCAGGCTAACCTTGATCCGGACGCCCGGTACTCGCGGCGGCTATGCCGACCAGGGCACGCAGGATATTGGACATCACGAGTTCATCTACGGCGTCGCAGGGCACGGCGGCGACTGGCGCCAAGCGGGGAGTGACTGGCAGGGACAGCGCTTGAATGATCCGCTCATCGCTTTCCAAACATCACGGCATGCGGGCGCGCTCGGCCGGGAGTTTTCTTTGCTGAAGGTCAGCAGCCCGAGGATTCGACTGTTGGCGCTGAAGAAGGCTGAGCAGGGCGATGAAATCATCGTGCGCCTGGTGGAACTCGATGGCAAGCCGCAGCCGAATATCAGAGTTTCATTCGCAGCGCCGATCACTTCCGCTCGCGAGGTGAACGGACAAGAGCAGCCGGTCGGAGCCGCCACGGTTTCTGGTGGAGCGCTGGTGACCTCGTTCACCGCGTACCAACCACGAACGTTTGCGGTAAGGCTGGCGGCGCCGCCGGCCAAAGTTGCGGGTGTGCACTCCGCACCGGTGCCGCTGAGATACGATGTTGCGGTCGCCAGCAACGATGGCACTCACTCCGCCAGTGGATTTGATGGCAAAGGCAACGCGCTGCCGGCGGAGGCGCTGCCCGCGCAAATCGTTTTCAATGATGTGCAGTTCCGCCTCGCGCCGACGGCCGCCGCATCGACGACAAGCGCCGCGCTCAACGCGGTCGTGGCCAAGGGCCAGACGCTCGAACTGCCCACTGGCCGCTACAACCGCGTCTATGTGCTGGCGGCATCGGCAGAGGGCGACCAGAAAGCGAGCTTCAAAACTGGAAGCAAGAACGTCGACCTGACTGTCCATGACCTGACGATTCAGGAGTGGGGCGGATTCATCGGTCAGTGGGACGACCGGCAGTGGATCGCAAGAGACATCCCGATCCAATCGCTACCTGGAAAAACTGAGCACGATGATTACGCCGAAATGACCGGAATCAAGGCCGGCTATATCAAGCGGGCGGACCTGGCCTGGTACTGCTCGCATCACCACAATGCCGCCGGAGAAAACGTGCCGTACGGTTATTCGTATCTCTTCGCATATCCGATCGACCTGCAACCGGGCGCGAAAACCATTCAGTTGCCGGACAACCACAAGATCCGCATTCTGGCAATATCGGTAGCCGAGGAGAACCCGGGAGTGAAAGCGGTGCAGCCCCTGTACGATGTGCTCCCTAAGCCTTCACGGTAAAGATTCGGCCTTACTTCGAAGTGCCGTCGCAAAGAAAAGCTGCCACTTGTGTGCCATTTCTGCCCGATTCTCCACAACCTTCCACCGGCTTGCTACTTGCATTCCCGCACACAAGTTCCGATAATCATGGCGAGAGTCTTGACAGCCGTGTATCGCTATAGCCGCGCAGACCTGCTGCGCATACTCCGGCTCGTTCCTCGCCAGCTTCAAACCTGGGAGAAGGCGGGACTGGTCACGACGGGCGAAGACTATTCCTTTTTCGATCTTGTGCAAATCAAGAAAGTGCGCGACCTCTGCGCCCAGCGCGTTCGTCCGGCCGTCATCCGGCAATCGCTCGAAGCCATGCAGAAACAGGTTGCCGGCATGGAGAATCCACTGCTCGAAGCTGGCGCCTATCGGAGCGGACACCGCATTGCTTTCCGGCACCAGGGGCGGCTGCTTGAGCCCATCGCCGGACAGTTCATGTTCGATTTCTCGTCCGAAGAATGTAAAGTCGTGACCAGCCCGCCGCGGAATGGACCGGAACTGGTGGTTACCGACGTTGCCGACTTGTTTGCGCGCGGGATCGTGCTGGAAGAAAATCCCTCCACGCAGAGCGAGGCGATCACAACTTACTTGAAGGTTCTCGACATGGATCCCATGCACGCCGCCGCGCACATCAATCTGGGTACGCTCTACTACAACCGTCAGGAATACGCGCTCGCCGAAAGGCACTACCGTTCGGCGATTCAGATCGATCCACGCTACGCGCTCGCCTATTTCGACCTGGGCAACGTGCTCGACGAGACCGGACGCGTCGAGGAAGCCATCGACACTTACAAGACCGCCATTCAACTCGCGCCCACTTATGCGGACGCGCATTACAACATCGCGCTGGCCTACGAGAAGATGCGCGAGCCCCGCAAGGCGCTGCAACACTGGCGCGCTTATGTGAAGCTCGACACCACCGGGCCCTGGACGGTCCACGCCAAACATCAGATCCAGCGCATTCTGCAGAGCGACAGCCTGAAGCTGGTGCACTCCCGCAAGGCGAACTGAAAAACGCTGCGTAACGCGTTGTGGTCGCGGCTCGGGGAGAGTTGTTTCCATTGTTATACTCATATCTCACCCTTCAGGTGCAGGAGACCATACATGAAGCTCTATCGGCGGATTTTGACGCTGACTCTCGCGACCGCGGTGGCCGCGTCCAGCGCGGTCTGCTTTAGCCAGTCGGTCAAGAAAGAAAAAGAAATTTACAACGAAAGCGCCGATGCGCGCGCCGAAATCAAAGAGGCTCTGGAGAAGGCCACGGCGGAACACAAGCGCGTTATTGTCGTGTTTGGAGCCAACTGGTGCTACGACTGCCATGTGCTCGATGCAGCTTTTCATCGTTCGGACCTGGCGCCGATACTCGCCGCCAACTATGAAGTTGTGCATGTGGACATCGGAAAGGGAGAAAAGAACCAGGACCTGATGGCGAAGTACGAGGTCCCGATGAAGCGCGGCATTCCAGGGCTGGCCGTGCTCGATGCCGATGGCAAGCTGGTTTACAGCCAGAAGAACGGCGAATTCGAGAATGCGCGAGCGCTCAACCCGGAAGATTTTCTGGCATTCCTGAACAAGTGGAAACCCGCAGCGCAGAGCCGGTGAAAATCTAGATCCTCAAGTACTCGGATAAAAAAAGGCGCGGCTTGCGCCGCGCCATAGGAGAGAAAGCAACTGCTCGGTCGTTCACCCGTTAGTCGTTCACCCGTTAACCCATGCCAGTTAGTTCACCACCAGCTTGTTCTCAACTACAAGCGGGCCAAGAGGTAAAATATCAATATGACCACTGACGAACGCTTGGATCGGCTGACCGAAAAACACGAAGCTCTGGCGGAGAGTTTACAACTGCTCACGGCGGACGTGCAGAGCCTGGCGCAGTCGGTCAAGGAACACGACCGACTTCTGCGGGGGCACGCCGATCTCATTGGCGACCTTGCGAGGATTGCGGCAGGACACGAACAGCGCATCGACCGACTGGAAGGCCGGCAAGGGTGAACGAAACAGAGACCAGGGGCGTCAGTTTCCGGTTCCTTTTTTCTTGACTCCGTCCACTTCCGGATCACAACCCTTTTTATCTCGGATCCAGCTCAAGACTCCCACTATGGCAAGCCCAGCGAGCGTTTGACAAATGCTTGTCATAACGACTAATCTCGGCCCATGCCTCGTGGTTCGCAAGCAAGTGGTCTGCAAGCGGAACTCAAGCAAAAAGTCCCATTCACCAGCCGCGAACAGGAAGCCTATCTATCTTTGTTGCGCACCGCCGACGCGCTCCAGGCGCAGGTCGAGGCCAAGCTTAAAGAGTTCGGACTCACCGGCACGCAGTACAACGCGCTGCGCATCTTGCGCGGGGCTGGGACAGAGGGCTTGCCGTGCCGCGAGATCGGCGAGCGCATGATCACGCACGATCCCGACATTACGCGCCTGCTCAATCGCCTGGAAGATCGCGGCTTCGTCGAGCGCACGCGTGCCCGGCACGATCGCCGCGTCATCTACGGAAAGATCACCGCCGTCGGGCTGAAGCTTCTGCGCGAACTCGATGTGCCCATCGAAAAGCACAGCCGTGAAATGCTGCACCACGTCGGACAGGAAAAGTTGAAGCAGCTGATTGAGTTGCTGGAACTGGTGCGTGGCGGAAGAGCTGTTCACCGCCGGGACGCCGAGAGCGCCGGGAAAAAACGCTCGTTGGCTTAAGAGACAAAGGTCTAAGAGACAAAGCCGACCCGCTTTGACGTTGCCAAAAAGGTGCCGGCGCTATTTCTTCCGCTTTGCAGTTTTCTTTCTTAATGATGGAGCATCTTTCTGGCCGGCAGCCTTATTCGGAAATACGCGCGCAAAAATCTTTTCGATGTTCTTGAGCTGACGGCTGAGGTCGAAAGCGCGCTCTATCTTTGCCCTTGGCACTCGTCCGCGAATTTTGGGATCGTTCACGATCAGATCGTGGAAGTCGAGATTCTCTTTCCAGGCGCGCATGGCGTGGCTCTGCACCAGGCGATAGGCGTCTTCGCGGGAAACGCCGCTTTCGACCAGGTCGAGCAACAACTGTCCGCTAAAGACGAGGCCGTGCGTGCTCTCGAGGTTCGCCCGCATGCGCTCGGGATAGACGAACATGGTCTCGATCAGGTCCGCCGTCTTGTTGAGCAGGTAGTCGGCGAGCGTGGTCGAGTCGGGGATGATGATGCGCTCGGCCGAGGAGTGCGAAATATCGCGCTCGTGCCACAGGGCGACGTTCTCGAATCCGGCCTGCGCGTTCGCTCGCACCACGCGCGCTAATCCAGAGATCTGTTCGCAGGTGACGGGATTGCGCTTGTGCGGCATGGCCGACGAGCCCTTCTGCTTTTCGCTGAAATACTCCTCGGCCTCGCGCACTTCGGTGCGCTGCAGGTGGCGGATTTCGGTTGCAATCTTGTCGAGCGTCGATGCGATCGTGGCCAGCGTTGCCAGGTAGTGGGCATGGCGGTCGCGCTGAATCACCTGCGACGACACCGCGGCAGCCTTCAATCCCAGGCGCGCACACATTTTCTCTTCGAGTTCCGGCGTGAGGTGGGCAAAAGTTCCTACTGCGCCCGAGAACTTGCCGACACGCAGATCTTCGGCGGCTGCCTTGAAGCGCGCGATGTTACGCTCGGTCTCCGAATACCAGTTGGCGATCTTGAAGCCAAAGGTGATGGGTTCGGCGTGGATGCCGTGAGTACGGCCGATCATCGGCGTGTCCTTGAACTCGAACGCCCGGCGTTTGAGCACCTCGGCCAGTCGCTCCAGGTCGCCGGCGATCAGCGACGAGGCCTGCTGGATGAGCAACGCCTGCGCCGTATCGACCACGTCGTTCGAGGTCAGGCCATAGTGGAACCAGCGGGCGTGCGGGCCCACGATCTCGGCCACGGCCGTGGTGAAGGCGATGACATCGTGTTTGACCTCGGCTTCAATCTGGAAGATGCGGTCAACGTTGAAGTCGGCGCGCGCGTGGATCGCATTGGCGGCTTCTTTGGGCACGATGCCGGCGGCGGCCAGCGTTTCGGTCGCGGCGACTTCGACCGCGAGCCAGGTGCGGAAGCGGTTTTCGTCGCTCCAGATGCGAGCCATCTCGGGCCGGGTATAGCGTGGGATCACGGGGATTTCTCCTGAGGGGGAACTGGGGATTGTAAATCAGGCGGGCGAGTGCGTGTAGTTCTCTGGTGGAGAGCCGGGCGTCCCCGCCTGGCTGGACCCTTCGACTGCCCCCTCGGCTTCGCTCGGGGCTTCGGCAAAAACGGGCAGGCTCGCGAGACGCCCGTCGCTCCACCGAATAACACCGCCTACTCCACCGTGTGCTTCGCCGTGTAGCCTTCTCGCGCATACACGATATACTTCACATCCTTGCCCTTCTGATCGTGAACCTTGAGCGGACCACCGTCCGGCGCCTGGAGTTCGACTTTCAGCTTGCGGTAGGTGCCGTCGAGCTTGGCGTTGGTGGGGTGGTAGCTGATGCTGTACTGGTTGCGGATGTCGGCTGCGACGTCGTGAAAAATCTCCGGCAGTTCGCCTTGGAAGCGTGGGAAGTACGCGCGTCCGCCGGTCAGTTGCGCGAACGTCCTCACCTGGTTATCTGCTTGCAGGTAGTCCATGGTGCCGACCGGTATCATCCCGCGGGTGCGGCAATGGTGCACCTCGCAATACTCGCGGGCCGTGAAACCGACGCTGATGGGGTAGATCGTGACGTCCTTTGTCGACTTGATCTTCTTGAGGGTCTGGTCCAGGTTAAGCTTGCTGAAAGTGTCGACTCCGGTGGTCACAAGAATGATGTATTTCTTGCCCTCGACACGATCGATTCTGTCCAGGGTGTCGAACAGCGCGTCAAACAAGTTGGTTTCGGCGAAACCCGGCATGCGTAGTTGGTTCAATGCCGCGATGACGGCGCGCTTGTCCTGGGTAAAATCCACGAGGATGTAGGGCTTCATGTCATAGGAGATCACCGACACCCAGTCATCCTTCTGCAGGGTGTTCGCGAAGGCGTACGATGCACGCAAGGCTTCGACCTCGAAGTCGTAGTTGGTCGATGCGAACTCGACCAGCAATACCGCCGTGATCGGAGCCTGACTCTGATTGAAGGTCGCAATCTTCTGTGGCGTGCCATCTTCCATGATCTTGAAATTTTCTTTCTTCAGCCCCGGGATCGTCTGGCCGTCCTTGGTGGTCACCAGCACATCCAGGTTCACAAGCGGCACGCTTACCGTGATCGAGTAGTCGGGCATGTTCTCGATCTTTTTCGGTTTTTCGGGGGCCGGAGGCGGCGGTTCTTCCTTCTTCTTGGGGATCACATACGGTCCGACGTCGTTTTGCGGTCCACCGGCTTCAGGCGGAGCCTCCTGCTGATTCGGATTCGCCGGGGGCTGCTGCGGCGTATCTTGAGCCTGGGCCGGGAAACTCGCGGCAACCATCCAGAAAAGAACAAACACCAGTAGGATCACATGCTTACGGGAAGCCGATGGCAGCCCGTTCTGCCCGCTAAATTCGCTGGAAAACATGGGGAGATCCTCGAAACTACTGTGCTAGTATAGATGCAAGAACTCTGCGGTTGGGATATTTTGCGGGCCTTAAGAAACGCCGCCTCCCCTGGCAAAACCTTCTGATAGCACGCGGAGTCTAAGCAAGTAGCAAGGTCATTTCGTGACCTCCGGGGCTATTCATGGGAAAAGCCGCACTCTCACTCGCCGCCCTTTTGTGTCTCTCGTCCTCCGTCTGCGTTAGTGCACAAGAGGTGACTGCGCACGACCGACCGGTGCCTGCCGTCATTCCTCCTGCCATCATGCCGCTCGATCAGATCCACGAAGGCATGAAGGGCACCGCGCTCACCGTGTTCCAGGGCGTGAAACCCGAATCCATGAACGTGGAAGTTCTGGGCGTGATGCGCAACGTGAACGGTCCCAAGGGCGACATTATCCTGGTCCGTCTGCACGGTACCAAACCCGAATATACCGGCGTGGTTGCCGGTATGAGCGGAAGCCCAGTCTATTTCGACGGCAAGCTGGCGGGCGCGCTTGCCTTCCGCATCGGCGAGTTCTCGAAGGAACCGATCGCGGGTGTGACGCCGATCGAGGAGATGCTCGAGATCAATGCGCTGGATCGTCGTCCGGCGCCGATGCGTGCCAGTCTTCCCGACACCACTTCTCCCCACCAGGGCGGAACCACGCCAACCGCCAGCCCGGGCGAAAGCGCTGCCCTCCCGGCGCAGAACTACAGCAACTATCTGAAGCCAATCGAAACTCCTCTCGTGTTCAACGGTTTTTCGGACGAGACCTTGCAGCGCTACGGGTCGCAATTCGCGGCGGCAGGCATCGTTCCCGTGATGGGCATTGGCTCTCGGAGCGATCGCAAGCAGCCGGAACCGATTGAGGCGGGATCCGCCGTCAGCGCCGTGCTGGTTCGTGGCGATATGGATATTGCCGCCACCTGCACCGTGACTTACGTCGATCCGCAGCGCTTGCTCGCCTGCGGACATCCGCTCTTGCAGCTTGGCGAAGTGGATCTGCCGATGACGAAGGCTACCGTGCTGGCCACGCTGCCTTCACCACTGAATGCGTTCAAGATCGTCAACACGACCGAGACGGTCGGCGCGTTCGTGCAGGACCGCCAGAACGGCATTATGGGTGTGCCGGGGCGGGAGTCGAAGATGATTCCAGTGACCGTGGCGCTGCACACTCAAGGGGAACATGGACCGGGGACAAAAGAATTCCATTACGAAGTTCTCAACAACGCGCGGCTTAGCCCGTTGGCCATGATGGCCACCGTCTTCAACGCGCTCCACGGTACCAACGAATACGGCGAAGACATTACTTACCGCATGAATGGCGTGCTCAGCGTGAAGGGGTATCCCGACGTCACGCTGCGCAACATGTTTGCCCCGCAAGACAACGGGCAGCCCGCGGCGGCTTTGGCTGCCGCAACTATCGGCGATCGCTTTGGACGCATCTATAGCAATCCCTTCGACGTTCCCGACGTTCAGGGCGTGAAGCTCGATTTCGATCTTGTCCGCGAGCGCCGCTCCGCTCGCCTGGAAGCTGCGCGCACGGACATGACAGAAGCTCGTCCCGGCGACCAGATTATGGTTGAGACCGTGATTCGTCCGTATCGGGGCGAGCGGCTGGTGCGCCAGATTCCCATACGGATTCCGACCTCCACTTCGAAGGGAACGCTGCGCATCCTGGTCAGCGACGGAGACACGCTCGACCGCATGCACCGCGGTACGCCGATGATGAACCGGGGCCTGGGCCTGGCGCCCACGATCGCATTGCTGAACAAAGAGCGCGCCAACGATCGCGTGTATGTATCGCTGATCGAGTCCCATCCCGAAGCCATGGTCGCCGACAAAGTGATGCCGACGCTGCCGCTTTCCGTCATGAACGTCATGGACAACATGCGCGGCACACAGGACATGGTCGTGCTCGGCGAATCGTCGGTCAGCGAAGCTTCCACCGAACCGCTCGACTATGTCGTCACCGGCGCGCAGATGCTGACGATTAACATCAAGTAGCTCGCGCTTTAAGTGGAGCGACGGGCGTCTCGCCCGTCAAGCCTGTACCATCACCATAGTGTTGTCATCCTGAGCGGAGCGAAGGACCTGCTTTTTGCGGCGGACTGCATTGAAAAAGGTGCGAGACTCGCGAATGTACACATTCAGTTGCGCTGGAGTTTTAGGCCTGCTGCTTTGCTCTAGTCTTTTCGCGCAAACCCCGCCGACCCAGCCAACCACAGCTTCGTCTAACCCAGAGGTGATTCTGTTGGGGACGGCGCACGATCTGCATTTCAAAGCCGAAAACCACTACTCGCTCGCCGATCTGCGAAATGAAGTTGAGGCGCTGCATCCGGATTTGATTTGCGGCGAGATCACGCCAGAGGCTTATCAGGGGCCGATGGAAGGCTATTTTCCTCCCGAGGCCGCATATCTGGCCGAAGTTGCCCCCACGCTGCGCGCACGCTTTGCCGCGACCGACTGGCGCATAACCAAAGCATGGCAGAGCCGTGCCGAGGAGATGGAGCCTAAAGAGGTTAAGGACAAGTTAGAGGCGCTGACGGAGGAGACCACCAAACAGATGCAGTCGCAAACCGAGCCGACGCTCTTTGATTTTCTGCATACCAAGAGCGTAGCCCTCGCCGATTATCAGTTTGAGCAAGTGATCGGCGAGAATACGGTCTCCGACATAGCTATGGGAGGCTGGCATGAGCGCAATCGCCGCATCGTGGAGAATTGTCTGGATGCCGATGCTGGATCCCGCCGCATCGTCATCGTCTACGGTGCTGCCCACATTCCACAGTTGCAACGTCAACTGGCAGCGCGAGGAATTACTGCCCGGATCGCCAGCCGCCGCTTTGTTCCCGCAGGCATGGGAAGCGTGCCGCTGTCCGTGATTGCGCGCTGGCAGCGCAATCTGGACAACTTGAAACGAATACTGGATGGAAGCATCGCTGTATCGCGCGATTCTCTCGACAAGGTAAAAGACAGCCATCGCGTTCAGGATCTGGAGTTGGCGCTGAAAACATACAGCGGCGGCGCGGAGAAGAAATAGCTGCTTAAAATGAGGTATGACTTTGGCTCGTAAGACGCTCGCTCTACTGTCAGTACTTATTCTTTCCACCTCCGCGCTTTCCGCATTCGCCCTCGCCGAGGGCACCCGCACCTGGGAACAATCTAGGTTCGACGAACTGACCAAGGGCACTGCCAAAGGCGTTGCGCTGCGCAGTGAGGGCGGCCTCGAACTTGCCCCGGTGTTCAAAGCGCTCGCGACCACGCCTTCGACCTACATCTGGTCGATCGCATCCGATTCGGCGGGCAACATCTACGCCGCCGCCGGATCTCCGGCCCGCGTCTATCGCATCACGCCCGATGGTCAAAGCACGGCCATCTTCGAGCCGCAGGAATTGCAGGTGCAGGCCCTGGTCGTTGATAAGAACAACGACAAGACCGGCATCGTCTACGCTGCCACTGCCCCCGACGGCAAGGTGTATCGCCTAGAACCCGCGAAAGGCACAGCCGCCGCCAAGGCTGGCGCGAAAGCCTCCTGGAGCGCGACACCCTACTTCGATCCTGCCTCCAAGTACATCTGGGACATCGTTCTGGACAATGCCGGCGCGCTGTATGTCGCCACCGGCGATCACGGTGAAATCTACAAAGTCAGTCCCAACGGCCAGCACTCGCTCTTCTTCAAGAGCGATGAAGTCCACATTCGCGTGCTCGCACTCGATCCCAAAGGAAACCTGATTGCCGGTTCCGATGGCAGCGGGCTGGTCTATCGCATCGCGCCGAATGGCGAAGCGTTCGTTCTCTACAGCGCGCCCAAAAAAGAAATTACAGCGCTCGCCATCGACGGCGCGGGCAATATCTACGCCGCCGCCGCGGGAGAGAAGCGCCCCGGCGTCACGATGCCGCCAATGGGCATCATGCTCGCGGCTCCAGCGCAGAACCCGCCCGCACCCGGCGGCAATATCACCATCGCCGCGGCTCCCGCCGCACCTATGATGACGCCGCTCTTTCCCGCTCCCGGCGCCGGCGCTACCGGCGGCTCCGAGATTTATCGCATAGCGCCCGATGGCGCCCCGTCGCGCTTGTGGACTTCCCACGAAGATCTCGTCTACGCTCTCGGCTTCGATCAACACGGACGCCTCCTTGCCGGCACCGGCAATCGCGGCCACATTTTCGCCATCAACGGCAATGAGGCTGACGATTACACCGATCTAGTCCAAGCGAGCGCCACACAAATCACGGCCTTTGCCGCCGCGCCCGGCGGAGGACTCTACGTCTCCAGCAGTAACCTGGGAAAGATCTTTGTTCTCGGTCCCGGCCCCGAGTCTGAAGGCACGTACGAAAGCGATGTCTTCGACGCGCGCATCTTTTCCCTCTGGGGACGCGCCAGCGTCCGCGCCACCGGCAATTCCAATTCCAACGTGGAGCTTTATGCGCGCAGCGGCAACGTCGACAATCCCGATCGCAACTGGAGTCCGTGGACGCGCATTAATTTCGCCCTCGCCCTCGCCGCCGGCTCCGAACTCAAGATTCCGCCAGCGCGCTTCGTGCAGTGGAAGGCCGTGCTCCATGCGGGCAATCCCGCTCCTCGCGTTGACGACGTCTTGTTGAATTACCTGCCCAAGAACGTTGCCCCTGAGATTGACGAAATCATCGTGCAGCCCGGATACCGCTATCAGGCGATTCCGCATGTGACCGGCAGCGAGCCGCCCGGGCAAGGACAGGGGCAGCCGCGCTTCGATCCTCCGCCTCCCGCTGTGCGCGACCGCGAATCGGTCGGCGTCCGCTGGGTGGCCCATGACGACAACGACGACCAGCTCGTCTACACCGTCTACTACCGCGGCGACGGCGAATCGCGCTGGCTGCTGCTTAAGAACAACCTCTCCGATCGCTACTATTCTTTCGACGCCAGTCTTCTGCCGGACGGCGGCTACACCGTGAAGGTCATCGCCTCCGATGCGCCCTCGCATTCGCCGGGAGAAGCGCTCTACGCCGAACGTGTCAGCGCCCGCTTCGAGGTCGATACCACTGCTCCGGTCATCGAGAACCTGACTGCCACTTTTGATGACAAGCAGACCGGAAAGCAGATCGGAAAGCAGATCCATGTCCGCTTCCGCGCCAGCGATTCGTTTTCGCCGATCAAGCGGGCGGAGTATTCGCTCGATGGCGGCGACTGGCAGTTCGTCGAGCCGGTTGGCCAGTTGTCCGATTCCAAGACGGAAGACTACGACTTTCGCGTAACCGTGCCGCAACCCGAAGCTGCGCCGGCTCCGATGGCCGAGAGCACCGCGAATGACCACGTCGTTGTGGTTCGCGTCTACGACCGTTTCGACAATCTCGCCACGGCAAAGGCCGTGATTCGGGGGAAATAGAGTTCATGCCGCGGCGGAGACTCGGAATTGTCTGATTGTTTCTCTCTGACTAAGTCTTCGATTTCCTGAAAACTTCGGGCTTCGTATCAGGGCATTGCTTCAGCGATGCCGAAGCCCCCGAAATCGGAAGCCCCTTTAGGGCCGCGCCGCTGCCGAGCTGCGCTCGGCTTGGACGGGGCAAAGCCCCGTCCCCACACGAGCCCTTCTTTTACTGTTGCGCGAAAATGATGGACGCATTCGGATTCGTCGCGTCCTCATCGATCATCAGAAAATCTTGTATCGCACAAACAGGATTTTGGGCGGAACTGCAACCTGAAGTGTCAAGACCGTAGATCACGTAATTCTGGACCGGCGGACCAGTCAGCGCAATCGTACCGTTGCCGGTATCCTGA
>Ga0316363_10001160_pt1 | contig 24815 bp, 17 predicted proteins | sample Sb_taG_3_FD_200459 | JGI IMG/M metagenome (GOLD analysis project Ga0316363, IMG submission 200459) | Peat soil microbial communities from Weissenstadt, Germany - Sb_50d_a_PC metaG (v2) (version 2) | ecosystem: Environmental > Terrestrial > Soil > Wetlands > Peat | place: Germany: Weissenstadt...
CGCCGCCGGATGCGGAAACTTGGGCGCGCTTCCAAATCCGCCGTTAACCTCGTCAAACATCTTCCGCGCCGATTCCAAAATCGCGTCAACCACCGTGGCAGATACCTTCCCGCCGTCCGCCGAAAAAGACTCCGCCTGCGAGATCGCGATCTCGACCATCTGCGCCTGCTCCAGCACCTCGCCGTGCTTCTCGCGATAAGCCTGAGCAATCGAAAGCAGCACACGCTTAAGACCGGGCCGTCCGTACTGGTCGGCCGGAGGGAAGTACGTCCCCCCATAAAACGGTTTGCCGTCGGGAGTAAGAAACGCCGTAAGCGGCCACCCGCCCTGTCCTGTGAGCGCGCCCACCGCCGCTTGATACCGGCTGTCAATATCCGGACGCTCGTCCCGATCTACCTTCACCGCGATGAAATGCTCGTTAACGATCGCCGCCACCTCGGCGTCGTCATAAGACTCGCGATCCATCACATGACACCAGTGACACCAAACCGCCCCAATATCCAAAAGCACAGGCTTGTTGGCCTCGCGAGCCGCGGCAAAAGCCTCCTCCCCAAACTCATGCCACTGAATAGGCTGATGCATAGCCGAACGAAGATAGGAAGAAGAAGCGCGAGCGAGGGCGTTGTGCGAGCCGGTGGTCATCAGGAAAGTTTATCGCGAGAATGGTCGAAAATGGGATGAACTATCAAGGTTTACCGGAAGACACACGCCAGTCTTGCCCCTGTTCCACCGTCACTTCCACCCGTGTCAAACCTCACTGACAAGGCTGCCGCCGTTCTTTTAGAATTCATTTGTTGCCAGCAAACAAGTCCACAGCTTCCCCACTTAGCGGAAAAAAGGAGGCACTCCTGCCATGTATTCCTCATCTTCTTCTTCCAGCAAACTGAAACTCTCCTTCGACGCCGTCTTCTACTACGTCACCGACATGGATGCGTCCATCGCCTTCTATCGCGAAACCCTCGGACTCCCCCTGGTTTCGCGTGACTACGTCGCGCGCTTCGATCTCGATGGCGTGCTCATCGAACTCGTGCCCCTTCCACCCGGAACGATGGTCCCCGGCAGTGGCAATGCCCGCCTCTGCTTTTCCGTCGCGAATTTGCAGGAGACGTTGGAGCAAATACGCGCCCGCGGGATACCAACCAGCAAAATCAAAGAGCACAAGGACGGCAAACTGGCCTTTTTCCGAGACCCCGACGGTAACGAACTCTGCCTCTGGGAATACACCAAAGTCGAAGACCCAAGGGAAATTGTGGAGTCGGCCATGATGCACGGCTAGCGCCGGGATGATCCGGAGGGCCCAGCGCGCCGGCCCTCGGCAAGATCATATTCCAAAAACTATCCATAGCGTTATGCTAGACTATCCCTATGCCTACCCTATACGTGGAAAACGTGCCCAAGGACCTCTACGAAGCCCTGCGCGCCCGCGCCCGCAAGCGCCGCAGCTCCATCGCCGCCGAGGTCATCGCCCTGCTGGAGCAGTTCGTTCCAACTCCCGAGGAATTGCGGCGCCGGAAGCGCGCCTTTGAAGAGCTTATGCGGCTGCAAGCCTCCACTCCTCCCGGCCCGGGGCCGTTTCAAAGCACAGAAGAGATGATCCGCGAGGATCGTGAACGGTGACGACCTGCGTGGTGGACGCCAATGTCGCGGCCAAGTGGCTTCTGCCCGCAGCTGGTGAAGGTCTCCTCGACCAGGCAAATCGTTTAGTCGCCTTGCACGTGAGGCGCGAGTTGCAACTGCTGGCGCCCGATTTGATCGAGGCCGAAATCGGCAATGTCCTCTGGAGAGCCGTACGCCGCAGCCGGATCAGCCAGGCGGAAGCTGAGAATTCCTTGCGGCGTTTCAGCGATCTTGCGATCCAAGTCGTCCCCACCTCCGACTTGCTGGGCCAGGCGTTGCAGATCGCGGTGGCTTGCGACCGCAGTTTTTACGACAGCCTTTATGTGGCGCTGGCACTCACGACCAAGACAGAACTCATCACCGCCGACGAGCGCCTGGTGAGCGCCCTCGGAACTCGCTTCCCCATCCGCTGGCTGGGAGTTTTCTAACCAGATCCTCGCGTCCATCTTCGCATCGCAGTCATCCCGCTGCCTGTACCGATAGCTGCGTTCTTGCTAAAATCACAAGTTGGTTCACCCCATGTGCGCCCGAGGAGCATGAGATTTTATGGCCTACGTAATCGCCGAGCCCTGCATCGGAACCAAAGACACCGCCTGTGTTGACTCCTGTCCGGTGGATTGCATTCATCCCAAGAAGGACTCCGACAAGTTCGCGACCGAGGAGATGCTGTATATCGATCCCGTAGAGTGCATCGATTGCGGCGCCTGCGTGCCGGTGTGCCCGGTCTCGGCCATCTTCGCGCTCGACGACCTGCCGGAAAAGTGGAAAGAGTACACCGAGCGGAATGCGAAGTACTTCGGGCGGTAGGGCAGCTTCTGGCTTCTAGCTATTGGCTTCTAGCTCTTGGCCTTTGGCGGGTGACGGCGGGAAGCGAACAGCCAGAAGCTAGGAGCCAGCAGCCAAAAGCGGGTCTCTTCCGTTACAATCATTCATTGACCTGTTGACCTTCCATGGCGCTGAAGGAGTCGGAAGCGATCGTTCTGCGCACGTATCCGCTGCGCGAGTCCGACCTGCTGGTTACGCTCTTCACCCGCATGGAAGGCAAGGTGAAAGGTGTGGCGCGCGCGGCCATGAAGTCGAGACGCCGCTTCGGAGGCGCTCTCGAGCCGCTCACGTATGTGCGGGCGTTTTACGACGACCGCGAGCGGCAGGAACTGGCACGGCTTGATTCCTGCGAGGTGATCGAATCGCCGCTGGCCGGCGAAGTCAGTTATTCGCGGGCGGTGGCGCTGGGACACGTCGCTGAGTTGCTCGACGAGTTGATGCCCGACCGCGAGGCGAGCGACGCGGTTTTTCGGTTGAGTCTGGCGGTTCTGCAGGAACTGCGCGGCCCGGCGTTGTGGATGCCGCTCACGTACTTCGAGCTGTGGATGACGCGGCTCATGGGATTTCTGCCGGAGTTTTCGGAGTGCGTGGTCTGCGGACGGTCATTCGATGGCAGCCGCGACGGCAGCCGGGCGTTCTACCACGCGCTCGCCGACGGCTTGATGTGCCTGGACGACAAGCGCGTGGCGTCGTCGGAACTGTCGTCGGAATCGAGAAAGATTGCGGCCCAGATGCTGCGATCGCGTGTTTCCGATTTTGCAGAGATTGACTGGCCGAAAGCGGTGTGTGCGGACCTGCGCAAGTTTCTTCTCCAGATTCTGGAGCGGCACATCGAGAAGAAGTTGGTGACGGCGGGAATGCTGGAGAAGATCAGCTACTAGCTGCTGGCTACTAGCGAGCAACCGAGCCCGTTTGCTAGAAGCCAGTAGCCAGAAGCTAGTAGCTTATTTTGGATCACGTGAACTCACTCAACTCCAATTCGCCGACCTTCCAGCAGCTCATCCTGAAGCTGCAGACTTTTTTTGCTGAGCGTGGAGCGGTCATTCAGCAACCCTACGACGTCGAAGTGGGCGCCGGGACCATGGCGCCGGAGACATTCCTGCGCGTGCTCGGGCCGGACCCATATAAGGTCGCATACGTGCAGCCTTCGCGGCGTCCGGCCGATGGGCGCTACGGGGAGAACCCCAACCGGTTGTTCAAGCACTTGCAGTTGCAGGTGATCCTGAAGCCGCCGCCGGAGAATGTGCAGGATCTCTACCTCGAATCGCTCGGCGCGATCGGTATTGATCTGCGTCAGCACGACATCAAGTTCGAAGAGGATAACTGGGAGTCGCCGACGCTCGGCGCGTGGGGCATCGGGTGGCAGGTCATGCTCGACGGGCTTGAGGTCACGCAGTTCACCTACTTCCAGCAGTGTGGGGGCGTTGACCTCGACCCCATTTCCGCCGAGCTTACCTACGGGCTGGAGCGGCTGTGCGCTTTCCTGCAAGATGTAGATTCAATCTACGACATCGTGTGGGCGCGCGATCCCGAAACGGGCAAGGAAGTGAAATATGGAGAAGTGCGCCTGGCCGACGAGCAGCAGTTCTCGGTGTACAACTTCGAAGCGGCGGATGTGCAGAGTACATGGAAGCATTTCGAACTGTGCGAGGACGAGTGCAAGAAACTGATTGAGCGCTATGCTGCTTTAACCAAGGATAAGAGCGAAGGCGATGGCTTTGCTGTTGCTCGTGAGAAGGCGCGCTTCCCCTTGCTGGGCGCCTACGATCTGTGCCTGAAATGCTCGCATTATTTCAATATTCTCGATGCCCGGGGCGCGATTTCGGTGACCGAGCGCGTCGGCGTGATCGCGCGGGTGCGGGCGTTAGCCGTGGGGATCGCCAAGGCTTGGATGGACCAGCAGCACTCTACGGGGGGAAAAACGGATAGCGACCGGGCTGCAAAGCCAGCGGCTAAGGAAAAGAAAGGGAAGCTGGCTCCGGTCGGATGAGTGCCTTACCACAGGGAGCACAGAGGTTCACAGGGGAATTCTTCTTGCCGATTGACACACTCCGATTGTGACGGGGCTCACATTCACGGTTTTTTAATTCTGAGAGCATAAACGGATTGCCTGATGCCTGACTTTCTACTCGAAATCGGATGCGAAGAAATTCCGGCGAGGATGATTGACGCCGCTTCCCTGGAGCTGCGAGAACGCTTGAGCACGCTGTTGCAGCGCGAGCGCCTCGAACCAGCCGGCGAGATTTCTCATCTCGACACGCCGCGCCGTCTGGCCGTTCTGGCTTCCGGAATTCCCGCCTCTCAGCCGGACATTACCGAGCAGGTGAACGGCCCGTCCGCGCAGGTCGCATATAAAGATGGGCAGCCGACACCGGCAGCGCACGCATTTGCCAAGAAGGTCGGCGTGGATGTCGGCAAGCTGGAGAAAGTCAGCACTCCGAAGGGCGAATATCTGGCGGCCACGGTCACGCGAAAAGGCCGCACCGCCGCCGAGATTCTCGCCGAGACGCTTCCCAAGGAAATCTCCACTATCTACTGGCCCAAAGCCATGTACTGGCGCAAGCGCGGGGAAGTGTTTGTTCGTCCCGTGCGCTGGCTGGTGGCGATGCTCGATGAGCAGGTCGTCCCGATGGAATTGTTCGGCATCCCCGCCGGCAAGACTTCCCGCGGACGCCGCATCTTTGGTAAAGAAGCGGGTAGCGAAGCGGGTAGCGAAGCGGGCAGCGAAGCCGTCGCCGTCTCCAAGCCCAGCGCCTATGTTGAAGCGCTGCGCGGCGCGAAGGTTCTTGGCGCCGCCGAGCGTGAGCAGGTGATTCGCGAAGCGCTCGACGCTCGGACCCGCACCATCCCCGGCGCGCGCTGGCGCGAAGACAAGCCGCTCGTCGCGACCGTCGTCAATCTGACGGAATTTCCCTCAGTCATCCTCGGCAGCTTCGATCCCGAGTTTCTCGATCTGCCAGAAGAAGTACTGGTCACGGTGATGCGCGACCACCAGAAATATTTCGCCATCGAAGATGCAAATGGAAAACTCCTGCCGCACTTCCTGGCGGTGCTCAACACGGCCGCCGACTCGGACGGATTGATCCGCCACGGCAACGAACGTGTTTTGCGCGCCCGCTTCAACGATGCCCGCTTTTTCTGGCAGACGGACCAGAAGCAAACCCTCCGCCAGCGGGTCGAGTTGCTGCGCAATGTCACCTTCCAGAAAGATCTCGGCAGCTACTACGACAAGACGCTGCGCGTGCAACACATGGCCAGCTGGCTTTCCGAGACGGTGAAAAAGAGCGGCATGGCCGTTCGACCCGGCGTAGTCCACAAAGCCGCGCTGCTGGCCAAAACCGATCTGACCACGGAACTCGTAAAGGAGTTCACCGAACTGCAGGGAATTGTCGGCGGTCTCTACGCGCGCGTGCAGCAACTCGATGAAGGCATGAAGCCCGACGTGCAAGTGGCGATCTCACGGGCCATCTACGATCATTACAAGCCCGAGTCGATGGAGGATGACGCTCCCGCGACTGTCGAAGGCGCTGTTCTCTCGATCGCCGATAAGGCCGACTCGATCGCCGGAATGTTTGCGCTCGGCCTCATCCCCAGCGGGTCGAAAGATCCGTTCGCGCTGCGCCGCCAGGCGAACGGCATCGTGAAGACGATTGCCGAAAAAAAACTGCCTTTTCGTCTTTCGGAGATCATGGCCGATGCGCGCGGTCGCTATAAGGGCTCCGAAGCCGAGAAGAAGTTCTCCAACGCCGCTTACGCCGAGTCTGTGCGCAGCTTCTTCCGCGAGCGCCTTGAGTTCTACTTGAAGGATGCGCGCGGCTACGCGTACGACGTGGTCAGCGCCGTACTCGCTGTCGACTCCGACGATGTGGTGGACGCCGCCGCCCGCGCCGAAGCCGTGAAGAACGTGCGCGGCTCGGCCGATTTCGAATCCATATCGAGCGCCTTCAAGCGCATGAAGAATATCCTGCGCCAGGCGGCTGAAAAGACGAAAATTGTTGCCCTTCGCGTCGATCCCGCGGGCCTGCAGGAAGAATCCGAAAAGGAACTGGCCACGCTGATCCCGCAGACCGTCGCAACTGTCGAGAAGCTACGCGCGGCGCACGATTATGAAGAGGCGCTGCGCGAGATCGCGACGCTGCGTCCCGCGATCGACAAGTTTTTCGACAAGGTCATGGTCATGGTTGACGACGACAATCTCCGCGCCAATCGCCTGGCTCTGTTGCAGACCGTGGTCAAGGAATTCTCCACAATCGCCGATTTCTCCGAGATCGTGACCGAAGGCAAGGAATCTACGAAATAGAATCTACGAAATAACGACGAGGACCTATATATGGCAACAACGACTCTCCCTGATGCAGAAATTATCGAAGCAAAACCCGCGACCACGAAATATGTTTACTTCTTCGGCGGTGGCAAAGCCGATGGCAATGGCAAGATGAAGGACGTCCTCGGTGGCAAAGGCTCTGGACTCGCCGAGATGACCAACGTCGGCCTCCCCGTGCCTCCCGGCTTCACCATCCAGACCGAGGCCTGTCGCGAATACATGCGCCTCAATGCAGTGTCGAAAGCAGCCGACCGCCAGATGGAAGAAGCGCTGGCCAAGCTCGAAAGCCTTCAGGGCCAAAAGCTCGGCAAAGGCGACAACCCTTTGCTGGTGAGCGTGCGTTCGGGCGCGAAGTTCTCGATGCCCGGCATGATGGACACGATCCTCAACCTCGGCCTGAACGACCAAAGCGTCGAAGCCCTCGCCAAGCGCACCAACAATCCGCGTTTTGCTTATGACTCCTATCGCCGCCTGATTCAGATGTTCGGCAGCGTCGTGCTCGACATCGAGAAACCGGTGTTTGAAGAAATTTTCGACGCCAAGAAGAAACAGAAGAAAACCAAGTTCGACACGGGCCTCGACGCCAAGGCGCTGCAAGAAGTGATCACGGAGTACAAGAAGGCCGTCAAGAAGCACGCCAAGCGCGATTTCCCGCAGGATCCGCACGAGCAACTGGTCATGTCGCGAGACGCGGTGTTCCGCTCGTGGCAGAACGATCGCGCCAAGCACTATCGCCGCATCAACAACATCGATGACATGCTCGGCACGGCGGTCAACGTGCAGGCCATGGTATATGGCAACCTCGGCGACACCAGCGGCACCGGCGTGGGCTTCACGCGCAATCCCGCCACCGGCGCGAAGGAGTTCTACGGCGAATTTCTGATGAACGCGCAGGGCGAAGACGTGGTCTCGGGCGTTCGAACGCCGGTGCATATCTCCGAGCTGCACAAGATCATGCCCCATGTGTACGACCAGCTTCGCGAAATCACCACGCGGCTGGAGAAGCACTACCGCGATATGCAGGATTTCGAGTTCACCATCCAGGATGGCAAGCTCTACATGCTGCAAACCCGCAACGGCAAGCGTACCGGGCGAGCCGCGGTGCGGGTGGCGATTCAGATGGTGGAAGAAGGACTGATCAGCAAGGAAGAAGCGATCTTCCGTGTGGAACCGAACCAGCTCTATGACTTCCTGGTGCCGGGGCTGGATGAGAAGAGCACGAAGGTGGAAGTGCTGGCGACGGGATTGCCGGCGTCACCGGGTGCGGCGGTCGGGCAGATCGTTTTCACAGCAGAGGAAGCGGTGAAGAAGGCGGGACATGGTGCGAAGAAGAATCCTGTGATTCTGGTGCGTGCGGAAACGACTCCGGAAGATATCCAGGGCATGGAAGTTGCCGCCGGCATTTTGACTTCGCGCGGCGGCATGACCAGTCACGCCGCCGTGGTCACGCGCGGCATGGGGAAATGCTGCGTGGCGGGTGCGGGGGATATTCAAGTCGATGAGCGAGCTGGCGAAATGCGCGCCAAGGGGCAGGTGTTCACAGAGGGAGACTGGATCTCGCTCGATGGCACCAGCGGGCGCGTGATCAAGGGGAAGCTGAACACCCTGGAACCGTCCGCCGATGATGAGGACTTGCAGAAACTGCTGGGTTGGGCGGAGCCGTTCCGCAAAATCGGGGTGCGCGCGAATGCGGACATTCCGCGCGATGCGATTCAGGCGCGGGCCTTTGGCGCCGAGGGCATCGGGCTGTGTCGCACCGAGCACATGTTCTTTGCCCACGACCGCATCCCGCATATGCGCGCCATGATCCTCGCCGACAACGAGAAAGACCGGCGCGCCGCGCTGAAGAAGCTGCTGCCCATGCAGCGCGCCGATTTCATTGGCCTGCTTAAGGCGATGGCAGGGTTGCCGGTAACGATCCGCCTGCTCGACCCGCCACTGCACGAGTTTCTGCCCAAGCGCGAGCAACTCATGGTTGCCATCGCCAGCTTGCCCAGTGCCGGGGCGAAGGAGAAAAAGGCTCTGGTAGAGGAATACCGCGAGTACGGCGCGAAAGGGGCCGGCGACCTGAAGAAAATTCTTCCCGCCCTGCTGGCCCGTGTGGAAGAGTTGCATGAGTTTAATCCCATGCTGGGGCATCGCGGATGCCGCTTGGGAATCACCTATCCCGAGATCACCGAGATGCAGGCGAGGGCCATTATTGAAGCGGCCGTGGCCGTAGACAAGGAAGGCATCAAGACCCACGCGGAGGTGATGATCCCGCTGACCGCGACCGTGAAAGAGATGGCGAACCAGGGGGCGATTGTCCGGCGCGTGGCGGAAGAAGTGTTCAAAGAAAAGGGAAGGCACGTGCACTACCTGGTGGGCACAATGATCGAGTTGCCCCGCGCCTGCCTGGTTGCGGGCGAGATTGCCAAGGAAGCGGAGTTCTTCTCGTTCGGCACGAACGACCTGACCCAGACCACGTTCGGCTTCTCACGCGACGACATCAACAAGGTTCTGCCGACGTATCTGGCGGAAGGGATTCTGAAGCAGGATCCGTTTGCCGCGATCGACCAGGACGGTGTGGGCGAACTGGTGCGGATCGGGATCGAACGGGGACGGAAGACGCGTCCGAACCTGGAGGTGGGCATCTGCGGCGAGCACGGCGGCGAGCCATCGTCGGTGGAGTTCTGCCATCGGGTGGGAATGGATTATGTGTCTTGCTCCCCGTTCCGTGTGCTAACCGCGCGACTCGCGGCGGCGCAGGCTGCGGCCAGCGAGAAGCTGCAGATTGACTCGGGACGAACGAAGTGATCAACGCAGAAGCCGCGGAGACAATTCGCGCTGAGGTCGCTGGGAAAGATAGAGAAAGGCTCAAACATCACGCGAATAGTAAATGGATTTTGATTTGGCCTTTCAGCGACCTCCGCGTAACTCTCTGCGACCTCGGCGTTTAATCAGTTGGTCCGCTGCAGCCGCGCGATCAGCTTCTGCGCCAGATTCTCCTCCGACTCGGACCAAAGCAACCGCCCCGTTGCCCCGGAGTTCTTCTCCACTTTGGCGGTAAACTCGACCAGTTTATGTACGTTGCTCCGGACGTTCCGCTCCGCCTCGGAAGTAAACTCGACTTCTTCGTGTAGGAAGGACGTGTCCAAACCGAAATCAATTTGAATGTGCCCGGTTTCTTCCGCTGCGCGCTCTTCAAATTCCATCCCTTGCGCAATCAGACGCACCAGCGACGGCTCCAGCACCCATTTCTCCGCGCCCTCAGGAGGAGTCCACAAATCCCAATAAGCCTCGAAAATGTAGGCATAATCGTCGTGGAGAAGCTCCGCGACCACCTCCGCTGCTTCTTCCGGCGGAACGCCAGGACGGAAGCGGCGCTCCAGAATCGTCGGCTCACTCCACGAGACCGGTTGGATCGCCGCGTAGGTCACCCCGTCCCGCGCCGGAGAAAACGGAATTTGCCGGACTACGCTGACCGTTCGCGGCAGAATCTCGGACTCATCAAAGCTGGGAAACCACAGGCTCAAATAAAGCGAATCCCCCATGGCAGTATTCTAAATCGCAGTCGGGTTCGGTTCGATGGTCAAGTTTGTGTGAGCGCATCTACTTTTGACGCGGGAAAAACGCCCTGTTACTATGATGTTCGGCGGCAAACAACCCTCTCACCCAGAAGCGTCCCCGTCGTCTAGCCTGGCCTAGGACATCGCCCTTTCACGGCGGTAACGCGGGTTCAAATCCCGCCGGGGACGCCAATAATTCAATGCTTAAACGGCGTCCGGGCCGATCTTCCCTCAAGTTCTGAGTTGACGCCGGGGCTGGCGGTGCCAGCGCAGCAGTGATTACAGCTATCCCGGCGGCAGCAGCATCCCCTTTTCAAGATGCCGGGTAACGTGCGCATACGAAGCTGCATGCGGATCGTGCGTCACCATCACAATCGTTTTGTGGAAGTCCTCGTTCAGTCGCTTCAAGATCTCCAAAACTTCCGTGGCGGAGTGACTGTCCAGGTCGCCCGTGGGCTCATCCGCCAGCAAAAGCGTGGGGTCGCTCACAATGGCCCGAGCGATCGCCACGCGCTGCTCCTGTCCGCCGGAGAGCTGTTTGGGTAGGTGGTTGACCCGATCTTCCAACCCCACGAGTTTCAACGCAGTCATGACGTGGTCGCGCCTCTGCTGCTGGTTGAGGCGGGTGAGAAGAAGCGGCAGTTCCACGTTTTCAAACGCCGTCAGCACCGGGATCAGGTTAAATGTCTGAAAGACGTACCCGATGTGCTCATTGCGCCAGTGGGCCGCCTGCGAGTCGGTGAAGCGGAAAATGTTCTGATTCTGCACCAGCAACTCGCCTGAGGTCGGCCGATCAATGGCTGCGATCATGTTCAGCAGCGTGGTCTTGCCCGAGCCCGAGGGCCCCATCAGCGCCATGAATTCGCCGGCCGCGATGTCAATCGAGACCTCATCAAGAGCCCTCACTTCAAAAGCCTCGCGCTTGAAAACCTTGCTGACGTTGTGAGCCTGAACAACTTTGGTTCCGGTAGCGACTTTGTTTTCAGCCACTGTACTCATGATTGCCCCTTGATTTTGACCGTGTCCCCGTCTTTCAGGTCTTGCGGCCCCTTGCTGATCACGCTTTCACCCCCCACCAATCCGTCCACGAGAAAGCCGTCGGTGCGCTGGCTCAACACGTGAACCTCACGCATGCGCGCCTTACCGTCGAAGGCCAGAAACACGATCTTTTTGCCCTCATGATCCCGCACCGCGCTGGCCGGTACAAACGCTCCCGCCGGTTGCGTGCTGGCGGCTTTTTGCTCATCCGCCAGGAACTTCACCGTGGCGTTCATTTCCGGCCGCAAGTACTCGTCCGGATTTAGCACCTGCACTTTCACTTGTACCGTGGCCTTCTGCCGATTGGCCTCCGGCGAGATCTGCGCGATTTCTCCCTTGTACTTGCGATCGGGATAAGCGTCTACGGTAACGATGCCTTTCTGTTTGGGACCGAGCCGGGCGAAGTCAGACTGCGCAATATCGAGCTCGACCTGAATATCGTTCAAATCCGCCAACGACACCACCGATCCCTGAGGGCCGCCAGCCGCCGCACTGGCAAACTGCGCCGTAATCAGTTCACCTTTTTCCGCGGTCCGGTCGAGAATCGTGCCGGTGACGGGCGCGCGGATCACCGTGGCGTCGAGTTGCGACTTGGCGTATTCGAACTGTCCCTGCGCCTGAGCCACCGATCCGCGGGCTCGGGCGATCTCTTCCTGCCGCGGCCCGATCTTCATCAGTTGGAAAGCCTTGTCCAGAGAGTTGACTCGCTGCTGGTCCGACTCGAACTTGGCGGTGGCATCGTCCAGCGCCTGATGGGAAACTACGCCGGCGGATGAAAGTTCCTTGGTGCGGTCCAGAGTCAGCTTGTCGTCGACCAGCGTGGCGCGGGCTTCATCGAGGTTATGCTGGGCCTGTTGAATCTCTTCCGGCCGGGACCCGTGCTCAAGTTCCTCGAGATAAGCGCGGGCATTATCCAACGCGCCCTTCGCCTGGTCATAGGCTGCGCGGAACTCCTGATCTTCCAGCCGCACCAGTACCTGACCCTCCTTCACCTTGTCGCCCTTTTCCACGCCAATCCACGCCAGGCGTCCAGTGACCTTGGAATTCACGTTGATCGTATGATGAGCCACGATGTAGCCCGTGGCCGAGAGCACCGTGCCGCCCACATCGCTGCTCTCCGCGGAAGCCCGTGCCACTTCGACCTCTGGCACATCGCGCGAAAGCGCGCGGTACACCAGCGCGGACAAGCTCAGCACGGCTACGATCACGATCCCAATAACGATGTAGCGGCGTGCCCAGGCGGGCGGTTCTCCATTGCTCGCGCCGCGCTCCGTGCGGTCAATTCGCAAACTCTGCAGGTCTTCGTGTTTCGCGTCAATCGGCATAAGAATGAGTACGAACTTTGTGCTGATCTGGTTTCCCAAGCACGACCAATCAATCTCGCAACGCGGTGAGAATATTCTGCCGCGCCGCATGCCAGGCGGGAGCAAATCCGCCGAGCAATCCCATGATCAGCGCGAACGCAACCGCGTAGCCCGCAACCTGCGGCGTAATGCGCAGGCTGAATACCACCTCACTAAACGTCACCGCATTCGACGTTCCCGTCTGCATTCCATTGAAGGGCAGCATCAGCAGAATTCCCGCCGCGGCGCCCAGAAGGGATAACATCAGCGATTCCAATACAAAAGATGTCAAGATCGCTCCACGGGAAAATCCTAGCACCCGCAGAGTCGCGATTTCACGTCCGCGGTAGGCCACGGCAGCGTACATCGTATTCATGGCGGCAAAGCTGGATCCAATCGCCATGATCACGGCCACAACGATTCCGATGTACTCGATCGGCGCCCCCGAACTGGTCTGCTTGGCGTAGTAGTCCGTCTCCAGCATTCCTTCGAGTTTGAGCCGCTGGTCATCGCTGACCCGGTTCTTCAGTGCATCCGCGGCCATGGGATCGGTCGCGCGCAAGTAAGCCGAGGCATAGCCTCCCTGGCGATCGAAATCCGACGCCATCTGATTCACGTCACCCCAAACTTCGGACTCGTAGGCCGAACCGCCGGCGTCGAAGACTCCCACGACCTTCCACGATCCTTTGCCGAACTCCATGCTGTCGCCGATGTTCGCGTGGGAGAAGCGGTCGCGTATGGATTTGCTGACGACCACTTCGCGCTGGCCGGTCTGGAACCAGCGTCCCTCGACCAGCTTCGCGCTGGGTCGAAGTTCGAGGCCGTCGGGCATCATGCCACGCACCGTGACGTTCACTTCGCCCGTGCCGTCCTTGCGGGGGAGCACGATGACCACAACCCACTCGCCCGAAACCAGGGGCTCCCCGTGGCTGTCCTTCGCGATGCCGGGAAGAACCTTGAGGGTGGGAAACAGCGCAGCATCAAAGCCGCCCGACAATTCCGCCTCCGATCCTTTGCGCAGCACCAGCACATTCTGCGGATTGCCGCTCGAAACGAAAGCGCGCTTCAATCCCGCCAGCAGCGCCATCAGAAAGATCGCGGTGGTAACCGTCAGCGCGATGCCCAGCGCGGTCATGATGGTGAGCCCTTTGCGAAGTTTCAAATTGCGGACGTTATAGCTGATCGGTATCGCCATAAGTGAACTCTCAAACTCAGCCGATGTGACGCAGACCCTCCACGATGTTCATGCGGGAAGCTTTGTACGCGGGCAAATAACCGCTGACGAATCCCACCGTCGCGGCGACCAGCAAGGACAGGACCACGGTGGGCAGCGTGATTTTCATGTCGAACGGAACTCCCAGCGCGACGAAGCGGCGGGTCAACCCCTGGATCACCGGAATAGCCACCACAACGCCCAGCGCTCCGCCCGCAACGGACAAGCCGACGGCCTCACTCACCAACAACGAAAGCAGGCGCCGTCGGGTGAATCCCAGCGTCTTCAACACGGCCACTTCGCGCGTTCGTCCGCGAACCGACATGGCCATGGTATTGGCTGATACCAGGAGAATTGCAAACACCACAGCACCGCAGATGCCAAGAATAAAAGCCTTCACGTTTCCCAGTGTGGCCACGAACGAAAGCTGAAAGGCTTTCTCGCTCTCAGTTTTCGTCTGCTCGGGCGAGTTGTGGAACATGTCGTCGATTTCGCTCGAGACTCGCGCCACATCCTCTCCCGAGGCCACCCGCGTGGAATACCAGCCTGCTTTTCCTTTGAACCAGCCCCAGGACTCTTCCAGATACTTGGCGTTGAAATATAGCGAGTTCTGCGGCGGATCCCGGTGGTAAATGCCGCGAATTGTCAGTTCCGGGTTGACCGGAAACATCGTCCCCTGCAGCGTGATCTTATCGCCGATTTTCCAGCCATATTTTTGAGCTAGCGTTACATCCACCAGGGCGCCGGCGCGGTCGCGCTGCCAGGCCAGTACCTGATCCGGTGGAACGATCTTGTCGGATGCAACTTTCAGATACTCATCCGGGTCGGTGGCGATCTGCGCAAAGAAGTTCTCTGGACGGTCATCCTTATAGCGGCCCCCAAACCATGTCATCGGCGCTACGGCCACCACTCCGGGGATCCCGCGAATCTTGTCCCGGTAGTACGCCGGAAGGAAGAACGCCAGTGAAACCCGGTCGCGCGTGATCATCCGCTTCGCCGCCTCGGGAGCCACCTGATCGATGTAAAAGGCGCGCCAAATACTAATCATCAGCGTCAGCAATAACAAGGAAAACCCGATGCTCGCCATCGTCAGTACGCTGCGCCGCTTGTTGCGAAACGTATTGCGAACCACAAAACTGCCTAACGTCATGATTTAGCCTATGTGCCGCAGCCCTTCCACAATCTCCACCCGCGACGCGTGGTAGGACGGCACGAGCGAACTGAAGAATCCGACCAGGGCCGCCACCACCAAAGCCACCACCAGCGTTCCGGGCGTGACCTGCATCTGGGCCAGGAAAAAGCCCATGGGCGACTGTTTGATGATCGTCAGGAGCAACCACGCGAAGCCGCAGCCAAAGAGTCCGCCCGCAATCGAAAGCGACATAGCCTCACCCACAAAAAGGCCCAGGATGGTCTGCCGCTCGAAGCCCAGGCTCTTGAGCAGGGCCACTTCGCGGGTCCGTTCGCGAATCGACATCGCCATCGTGTTGGCCGAAACCAGAAGCGTGGTGAAGACCACAGCCATGCAGATGCTGAGAATGAAAGCTTTCACGTTGCCCAGCATGTTAACGAAGCTGAGGCCGAAGGCTTTCTCGCTCTCGGTCTTGGTGGGCTGCGGCGAATTGCGAAACATATCGTCGATGGTGCTGGCGATTTTGGCCACATCGTCGGAGGAGCCGGACATGATGCTGAAAGTGCCGGCCTGGCCCTTGAACCAGCTCACTGCCTCTTCCACGTACTTCGCGTTGAAGTAGACCGTCTTGTTCGTCGTCGGCCCATGGAAGATGCCGCGAATGGTGAGCTCCGGGTTGACGGGATAGATCGTGCCCAGCAGAACGATGCGATCCCCCACTCTCCAGCCATATTTCTGGGCCAGTTCGTCATTCACGATCACGCCGGCACGGTCGCGTTGCCAGGCGGCAAGCTGATCGGCCGGTATCTGCATCTCCGGATAGACTTTCGGGAACTCGTCGGGATCGGTCGCGAACTGCGGGAAAAAATTCTCCGGCTTGTTGTCTTTATATAGGCCGCCGAACCAGGACAGGGGCACAACCGCAACCACTCCGGGCACGGCGCGGATTTTTTCGCGGTAGAATCCGGGCAAAAAATTGGTCAGCGAAACGCGGTGGCGAGCGATCAGCCGGCGGGTCGACTCGGCGCTGCCTTTGTCGATATAAAAGCCGTGCCACAGCGTCATCATGAAGGTCAGCAGCAGCAGGGAAACGCCGATACTCGCAATCGTCAGAATGCTGCGGCGCTTGTTGCGGAGGGCGTTCTTGGTGACAAATCGGCTCAAAGTCATGGTTGAACCCAGGGGAAGACGCGGCGTGACGGACAACGGGCGAACTTAGCCCAAGTAGGCCTCAAGGATAAACGAATGAGTCCGCTTCCGACAACTTGCCTGCGACCCTGCAAAATGCCACCTCGCACGATCTGCCCCGAAACGACCCGCATCCGTACTCAATCCGCACGCGATCGGACGCTAGTGGAGATCGTCATCCGGCTTACATGACAATTATCACACTCGTTTCCCGGACTGAGACCGGGCCTAGCAAGAATATGGCAGTGCCTCAGTTTGCCAGACAACTCGCAGCCCGTGCGCCGCTAGTTCTGCTAAGTCGTTAAATTGTGGGAAGAATTACGCCCGTTCACGGCGGTAACCCGGGTTCAAATCCCGCCGGGGACGCCAAAAAAATAAAGAAGTTCCAGGTTCTCGAATCTTGAGACGTGAGCAGCGGGGACGCTGCGGGGACGAAGCTTGGTCCATCTACGGGCAACACCCTCCGCGAAGGCCTAATCGCCGCTTCCGCAGGTACAAATGCCCGCGCCGCTTCCCAGTTGCTTCAAGTAGGCGCACTCATTTTCCAGAACCATCGCTTCCCCGCCCAGCGGTCCCCGGGCAAAACTTGTTTCCGTTTCTTGGAAGGTACCGTCGCCGTTGGGTTGAGCGTTAGTCTCCCATCCAAGGATTTCGCCAGTCGGGGCTAAGGAGCCGGGATCACATTGTGGATTCTGCGTGGGATCCGACGACACGACCTCGATGATTCCCGCTTGCGGTAGTTTCCCGGTCAGAGTATTTGCCGTGAGATCGTTGAGCAAGGACAATGTCAGCAACCCACTGTCCGACACCGAGCATCCACAACACTCGTTCAATATCTGATGCTGGTCGAATACGTACACCATTGCGCACAGGTCTCCGCCCGTAAGACCTGGGTTGGTAAGCCGAACGGTGCCGTCATAACCTGATGTCTTGGCATAGGCGGCATTATAGTAGTTCACGAGGAGGAGTGGCGTTACGGTGACACTAACCGATCCAGTGAGACCGCCGGCTTGTGCGAGGATCGTCGTCGAGCCCACTTGGTTGGCAGTGGCCAGTCCGCCGCTGTTCACGCTCGCTATACCCGGCTGTGCCGAACTCCACGTTACGGTTCCCGTTCCAGTCATGTTCTCGGTTGTTCCATCGCTCAGCGTTGCAATCGCCTGGAGCTGACTGCTACTCCCCAAGACCATGGATAATGTTGCCGGGATGATGTTCAAGGCGGCGGGTGGCACTACCGTAAGACTAACCGACCCAGAAAACCCGTTGCCCTGTGCGAGAATCGCCGTCGAGCCAGCCTGCTCAGCAGTCACCAGTCCGCCGCTGCTCACGCTAGCGATGCCTGGCTGCGTCGAACTCCACGTTACGATTCCTGTCAGGTTTTGCGTTGTTCCATCGTTCAAGGTTGCGATCGCCTGGAGCTGGCTGCTACTCCCCGGGGCAAGGGAGAGTGTTGCGGGGACGATGTTCAAAGCGCTGACCGGCACTACGGAGAGACTAGCCGACGCAGTAAAGCCACTGGTCTGTGCCAGGATCGTCGCCGCGCCAACTTGGTTAGCAGTCACCATTCCCTTGCTGCTCACGGTAGCAATGCCTGCCCCTTGCAAACTCCACGTTACGTGTCCACTCATTTCCTGCGTTGATTCATCGCTCAAGGTTGCGATCGCCAGGAGCTGGCTGCTACTCCCCACGGACATGAATAGTGTTGCCGGGGTGATGTTCAAGCCGATCACCGCAGCGTAAGTCACCGTCAGGTTTGCAGTTCCGGTCACGGATCCGGCGGTCGCGCTGATGCTCGAGGTGCCCATCCCCCAACCTGACGCCATACCTCCCGCTGCGATCGTCGCCACATACGGAGCCGATGAACTCCACGTCACCGATGAAGTCAGATTTTTCTTGCTGCCATCGCTGTATGTCCCCGTGGCATGAAAAAGTAACGTCTCGCCCTCCGGGACCGTCCCGTTTGCCGGAGTGACCGCGATGGATACCAGCGCCGGCGGCCCAACCGTCACCGTCGTCGAGCCACACACCGAGCCCGCACACGCACTCACCGTTGCCGTGCCGCCCGCGCCCAGGGCATAGGCCGCACCCATGTTGCTGGCATCGTCGGTGATGCTGACGGCGGCGGTGTTTGAGGAGCTCCAGGTCACCGAAGCAAGCTGCTCCGTGCTGCCGTCGCTGAAGGTGCCCGTAGCGATCAACTGCTGCGTGGTATCGAGAGGAACCGTCGGGCTGCTCGGACCGAGCGCGATGGAAACGAGGTTCGGCGGAGTCAGAGTGGCCGTTTCGTACAGCTCGGCACTGGCTAGATAACCGCTGGAGTTATAGCCACCTGCAACCAGATCCATTCCGTTGTTCAGCAGAGAAGCCGTGTGCAGATAGCGCCCGATGTTCAGGCTGCCGGTGGGGTCGAAGGTCCCGGTTGCGGGATCGTTCAGCTCCGCAGCGGTCAAATAAGCGCTCGAGCCGTAGCCGCCGGCCATCAGATCTGTTCCACTGTTCAGCAGCGTCGCCGTGTGGAGGAAGCGCGCGGTATTCAGGCTGCCGTTGAGGGTGAAGCTCCCGGTCGCGGGATTGTACAGCTCCGCACTGGCTAAGGCGTTGCCATTGGAGTCCTCGCCTGCCGCAATCAGCACCATGCCGTCGTTTAGCAGCGTCGCCGTGTGCCTATAGCGCGCGGAGTTTAGGCTGAGGGTGGGCGTGAAGGTCGCGGTCGCGGGATTGTACAGCTCGGCGCTGGCTAAATCGCTGCCGTTATAGCCTCCCGCAATCAGTACCATGCCATTGTTCATCAGGGTTGCGGTGTGATAGAGGCGCGCGGTGTTCAGGCTGCCGGTGGTGGTGAAGGTCCTGGTCGTGGGATTGTACAGCTCGGCACTGGCTAGGGCGCCGCCGGAGCCCTGGCCTCCCGCAATCAGCACCATGCCGTTGATCATTGTTCCGTTGATCGTTGTTCCGTTGATCATTGCCGCCGTTTGGAGTTCGCGCGCGGTATTCAGGCTGCCGGTGAGAGTGAAGGTCCCAGTCGCGGGATTGTACAACTCGGCACTGGCTAGGATCTTGCCGTTGTTATCGGAGCCTCCCGCGATCAGCACCATGCCGTTGTCCAGCAGCGTTGCCGTGTGATAAAGGCGCCCGGTATTCAGGCTGCCGGTGGGGGTGAAGGTTCCGGCCGCGGGATTGTACAGCTCGGCACTGGCTAAGACATTGCCGTTATAGCCTCCTGCAATCAGCACCATGCCATTGTTCAGCACCGTCGAGGTATGTGAGGCGCGTGCTGTCGTCAGGCTGCCGGTCAAAACAAAGCCTGCCGTGACGGTCAACGCAGTCGAGCCGTTGATCGCGCCCGACGTCGCCTGCATCGTCGTCGTGCCTAAGCCGGCCGTCGTGGCCAATCCCTGCGAGCCAGACGCATTGCTGATCGTCGCCACGCTCGGAGCCGATGAACTCCACGCCGCCGTGCTCGTCAGATTCTGCGTGCTCCCGTCGCTGTACGTGCCCGTGGCCGTGAACTGCTGCGTGCTTCCCACCGCAATCGAAGCATTCGCTGGCGTCACCGCAATCGACACCAGCACCGGCGCCATCACCGTCAGCGTGGTTGAGCCGGTAATACTGCTCATCGTCGCGCTGATGCTCGAGGCGCCCGTTGTCACACCCCTCGCCAGACCTCCCGCTGTGATCGTCGCCACACCCGGAGCCGATGAACTCCACGTCGCGGATTGAGTCAGATTTTGAACAGTTCCATCGGAGAAGTTCCCGGTCGCGGTGAACTGCGCGGATTCACCTGCTGGCAAAGAGGACTGGTTTGGACCGACCGTGATACTAAGCAATGCGGGTGGTCCGACGGTGACCGACGTGGTGCCGGTTACCCCTTCATAGGCCGCGGATATTTGCGCGACGCCTACGCCCGCGCCAGTGACGTCGCCTTGAGTGTTGATCGTGGCCACGGCTGACTGGGTCGTCTGCCAAGTCACCGAAGCGCCTAAGGCGTGCGTCGTCCCATCACTGTAATAGCCCGTAGCGCTGAGCTGTAGGGTTGCGCCTTTCGCAATGGTCTGGTTAGCGGGAGCAATTTTGATTTGTGTGAGTCTTGCGGGGCCTGTGCTCCCCGTTCCGCAGCTGAAGAACAATCCAAAGGATATGATCACACTAAGAGCACTGATCGCACGACCGGCTGGCCAAAGTTGCATGGCGGACTCCTGGGCAACTCGGGGGGAGGGCAGGGCACGAAGTAACCAAATAGACTATATCGACGGGACTATTCTGTGAAAATTCTCAAATCGTACTAACCCATTTGGATAGCATATCGGCGCAGGTCGAACAGCAAGTTAAAGCCGGCCGTTTTCCGACGATAGACGATAGGGGTCGCGTCGCTAGACAACAAACTGAAGGCCACTAATGTAGCTCGCAGACTTGTTTCCGCGCTTGGCAGTCCATCGCACCTGCAGGAGCGTTGGAATCGAAACCGGGCCATCGAACACAGGTAAATCGCAGCACAGGAACGTGGCCGTCTGCAGCGGACATGAACTAAGGATGCAAACGCCGCCGTGGCTCAGATTGTGAATGCGACCGTCAAATTCCTTTGCCGGGGCACTCGCCGTCTGACCCGATAGCAAACTCCGTGCATGCACTTCAAGCACCTGCGGGTAACGCTCATGCTGGCGCCGTTCTCGATCTGAGGGATAGGTCACAGTAACGCATGATGCCCGAAGTTGCGAACCCAGTAAATTCTTCAATCGAACTAATTCGCTTTTAACTTCGAATGCGGCAAACTTAAGCGTTTGGCCTTGATCCTGCAACCTTCCCAGCAATTCCAGAACGTGTTGAAACTTTCATCTTGACCATTACCAAGCGAAGGAACGCTTTTACGGTATTAGGACTGATCTTCATGCGGGTTGCGATCTCTTTGCTGGTGAGACCTTGGAGGAGTAACTCTACGGTTTCACGTTCACGCTGCGTCAGATTAAACTGTTCAGAGATTTCTGTGAGCCCAGTACTGCCCGCTGCAGTCCGCTCCAGCAGCACAGCGAAAGCGGGCTGAAGGGGATAGTGTCCGTTACAGTCGACTCGAAAGTTCTTGCACACGTAGCGGCGTTTCCCCGACTTAAACTCTTTGACGAAAGCCGGTGCGTCCTGATTCCCATGGTCGAGGAGGGTGGTGCGGACCCGATCCGCAAGAAAGACCTTGGGTTGCTTGATCCGATCCGCCCCGCTGGGGAAGCAGAGGATTTGAAGGGCGGGATCGTTCGCTGCAATCAGATTCAATCCAACATCTAGCAGCAAGAAGCCGTTGGTGCTCGGAGCCATCGACACGGTGTTCTCCTGTGGTTCGAAGCGGCGTACCCCGTCACGCCCCGAACTCTCACTCGGAGTTCTCTGTGCTGGGCGTGACCGGACACATCCCGGTCGAAACCACGATCAAGCGGACGTTCCTTAAATTGGGTTCCGGGCTTTAGGTGGGGGAGTGGCGCTCGATCAGCCACACTACTATGGCCCGAAGACAGCGCTACTAGTTTCCTTCATGAAACACGCTTTGTCAAGGAGGGATGGGGCCACGTCTGAGGGATGGCCCCCCCTCTCTTGGGTCACTCCATTTGTCCTAGCCCAGAAGGATTAACCCGCCCTGTCTTAAACGGATTGGCTAGCCCAATCGTGGCATTGCTGCCAAGAAGATTTCCGTAGTTAACTGGGTGTGCTCAGGGCAGCAATTCCATGAAGCACCGGGGGAGGACGTTCAGTCGTCAGAGCCCGAATACGCGCCATGCCAGACCGGATCTGCCGACGCTCGGTGCCGAGCGACGAAGTCATCAGGCAGCGCATCGCAAATGCGAGCACGATCCTGATCCTGCCCTGAAACCGGATCTGGCGCTGGACCGCGAGCCCGCAAAATGGCGGGAGGTGTAGTATGTATCTAGTTTGCCAACGCGGCCTTCCCCCCGGCGGTGGCGCAAGCCGCATCCACGAAGTGAATTTGCGCGCGACCGTTGGCAGCCGTCAATAGCTGCGAAACGGAAGTGAGGGGGCGGTTATGCTCAGAGATACGCCAGCAAGGTGCGGTCGCGGCATAGGTGGTTCGCGAAGACCGTTTATTCTCGAATTGCTCACTTGCATTCGAGGCGGCACGCGCATCGCAGTCGCAGTCGGCCTGCTGGCCTGTTTTGGATTGGAAGGACTCTGGGCCTCAACGCCTCCCGTTCCGGGCGGGTTGACCGTTCATCGCTCAACGCGTGCCGTTCCGCACAAATTCATCGTCCATCCAGATGGAGCCACCGTCGCAGCCAATCAAACTCAGCACTTCGAAGTTACGGACGCTCAAGGAAGACCCGTTGCCGTACATTGGAACGTCTCGGGGATCGGCTGTTTCGGCGCGGCCTGCGGGACCATCGACAAACAGGGAGTCTACCGGACGCCATCTTCACTTCCGCACCCGCGAGTCGTTATTCTGGAAGCCGTTCTAGTTGCGGACCCCAACTACTCTGTATTGACGCAGGTCCGGCTTGAGGATGCCGTCACCGCTACTGTGAGTCCTACTTCTGCCCAGGTCTCCACCGGGAAAACGCAACCGTTCACGGCCCCAGTGGTGGGAAAACAGAACGTCGCCCGCAGCACCGAACTGCCGCCGCTGCCGGATGCGGTTGCCGCAGCCCCAGTGGTCGGAAGACAGAACGTCGCCCGAAGCGCCGAATTGCCGCCGCTGCCGGATGCAGTTGCCGCAGCCCCAGTGGTCGGAAGACAGAACGTCGCCCGAAGCGCCGAATTGCCGCCGCTGCCGGATGCGGTGGCCGCCGCCCCAGTCGTGGGTAGACAGAACGTTGCCCGCAGTGCCGAATTGCCGCCGCTGCCGGATGCGGTGGCCGCCGCCCCAAGGGTGGGAAGACAGAACATTGCCCGCAAAACCGAATTGCCGCTCCTGCTGGGTGCGGTTGCCGCAGCCCCAGTCGTGGGACAACAGAACGTCGCCCGCAGCACCGAACTGCCGCCGCTGCCGAATGCAGTTGCCGCAGCCCCAGTGGTGGGAACACAGAACGTTGCCCGCAACACCGAACTGCCGCCGCTGCCGGATGCGGTTGCCGCGGCCCCAGTGGTGGGTAGACAGAACGTCGCCCGCAACACCGAACTGTCGCCGCTGCCGGATGCGGTTGCCGCAGCCCCAGTGGTGGGAACACAAAACGTCGCCCGCAGCGCCGAATTGCCGCCGCTGCCGTATGCGGTTGCCGCAGCCCCCGTGGTCGGAAGACAGAACGTCGCCCGCAGCGCCGAACTGCCGCCGCTGCCGTATGCGGTTGCCGCAGCCCCAGTGGGAAGAAAGAACGTCGCCCACAGCGCCGCATTACCGCAGCTGCCGGATGAGGTTGCTGCGGCCCGCGCTGGAACGGGCGTCGGCACACCGCAATCGCCCGTGGTCACCTATCAGGATGGCCAACTCACGATTGATGCGGAGACCTCAACTCTGGCCGAGGTGCTGAAATTGGTGGCGGAGAAGACTGGGGCCGAGATCGATGTTCCGCCCGGAACTGGCCTTGACCGCATTGTTGAACACACGGGGCCGGGACGAGCAGAAGTTGTGCTGGCGTCGCTGCTCAACGGTTCTCCTTTCGATTTCGTCATCGTGAGTTCTCTGCAACCCCCGCACGATCCGACGCAGGTCTTGCTGTTCCTGCATGAAGCAGCGACACCAAGCATCGATCAGACAGTCAGTGCTTCTGCCCAACCGAAGACCAGCTCCCCTGTGCTTTGGAAACCTCCAAGCGCGTCTCTGCTTTTTACACGTCCAGAAGATGCTTCGTCCGCACCGGTTGTGTTCCCGCCGCCAATTATGGCGCCTCCGACGGAGCCGATACCTCCAGATGTTCGCGAGCAAATGATGAAAGACTTTAGTCGACAGCTACGTGGGCAACCCCCACAATGACGACAATAGCCACACGATGGCCGCAGCCGCAAAGCGCCGCTTATATATCCCAGAGCCTTCGGGCAACTGGGCGGATCGTCCCCGCAAAGTTGCTCTACCGTATGTGCCGGATGAACTACTCCATAAGTAGTAGCTTCCCGACCTTAGTGTTTTTGACTAAGCCACGTGGGTACTTGTAAAGAACTCACAAAAGGTTGAGAGTTCCGTCAGCGCCGAGAGCTGACCCTCCCCCAGCACCGTGCGTACAACCAACAGGAGGATCCAATTAATGAAAAAGCTCGGATTGTTGCTGCTTCCAATACTGGCAATCACCCTGATGCTGGGGGGAAATGCCTTCGCTCAAAGTTCGTCAATATCACTGGGAGGTGACAATAGCTTCTATTTCGTCACCTACTACTCCAATGCAAATACCACTGGTGCTCCGGATTCAGTGCTGCGGCTCATCAACGATGGCGGCAATGCAACTGCAGCTCCAGAGGGAGTCGAAAACGGAACCCTGTGGGCGGCGATCTACGTGTTCGATGACAGCCAGGAGTTGCGCTCGTGCTGCGCCTGCACAGTCACCTCAGACGGTCTGCTTTCGGAATCCGTGAATAAACAGCTCACGTCCAACGAATTCACCGGCCGGGGACAAATTTCACGTGGCGTTATCAAGGTCATTTCGTCTTCGAGTAGTGACCC
>Ga0316363_10001167_pt1 | contig 24687 bp, 14 predicted proteins | sample Sb_taG_3_FD_200459 | JGI IMG/M metagenome (GOLD analysis project Ga0316363, IMG submission 200459) | Peat soil microbial communities from Weissenstadt, Germany - Sb_50d_a_PC metaG (v2) (version 2) | ecosystem: Environmental > Terrestrial > Soil > Wetlands > Peat | place: Germany: Weissenstadt...
CTGAAACCGCCGTTGAAGCGAATTCACGCCCCAACCGTTCCACCGCGGTTGGCTCAACGGGGCCGCAAAAGTTTGCTCTCCGCCCTGACAAGTGTTCGGCACTTCGCTCGCGGAACGCTTTGCTCCAAGAAGCTGGCTGAGCGCTTCGATCTGCGCCGGCGTCAGGCGCTCCCCTTGCGACTTCATACTGCCGTTGGTCAACGCCAGACGAATGTTCTCCGCGGACATCAGCGCCAAAGCAGCGCGATTAGGCGCGCGCGGGACGCCATGGTCATGACAAGTCGCGCACTGTTGGCGATAAAGGCCCTCTAAATCCTGCTTGGCCGTCGAATTGTCCTGCGCTACAAACCCAGCACAGACTGCCGCCAACACCAGGAACTCCAGAAAGAGCCCGGCTACTCTCCAATTGTGGTGACGCATTCGGCCTCCCGCTTCCGTCAGCTCGAAAAGTCCGTGATGTTAGGGGTTGCCGCTTCACTAGGCAAGTAGCAAGGAAACCGCCGAATTAAATTCGGGTGAGTGCCCATCAGGCGAGTTGATGATCGGCCTCTTCGGAGGCGCGCCTCGAAGGAGCTTCCGAGGGAGTCGAAAATTCCAGCGCCTTGTTATCTACCGGGCTCCACTTCAGACTCCAAGTGTCGCGAATATAATTCTGATAGACACGCCAAGGCGCCTTCGACGCTTGCTTCGGCCAATGGGCGATCGCTCGTTCCATGTATCCAGGGTTGAATCCTTCTACAAAAGGCGCGACGGCTACCTCTTGGCCGCTGCGGGGCGTGACCTGGCGCGCACCTTTCTTGTCCATCAGATTCAGCAACCGGCAGACGTACGTGCAAATCAAGTCGGCTTTGAGGGTCCATGAGGCGTTGATGTACCCGAACACCCCTGCAAGATTGGGCACGTCCGAGACCATCAAGCCTTTATAAGCCAGCTTGTTGCCGAGATCCACGGTGCGGCCGTCAACCTCGAGACCGGCTCCGCCAAATGCTTGCAGCACGAGGCCCGTCGCGGTGACCACGATGTCGGCCGGCAATTCTTCTCCCGATTGCAGGCGGATGCCGGTCTCCGTGAATCGCTCGATCTGACCGGTAACCACGCTGCCGCAGCCGTTCCTTATCGCCTGAAACAAATCTCCATCCGGTACCAGGCAGAGCCGCTGTTGCCAGGGGTTGTAGCGCGGCGTGAAGTGAGTGGCCACGTCATAGTCGGGACCCAGTTCCTTGCTGATTTTCTTGATGAGGCCGGCCTTCACGAAATTCGGGTAGAGCTGCGCCAGTTGGTAAACGTACATCATGTAAGCGACGTTCTTCCAACGGCTGATTTTGTACGCCCACGCGTCGGGCATAATGCGGCGCAGGAAATTGGCGATGCGGTCGCGTTCGGGCATCGAGACGATGTAGGTGGGAGAGCGTTGCAGCATCGTCACGTGCGCGGCGCTCTTGGCCAGCGCCGGCAGGAGCGTTACAGCCGTCGCTCCGCTGCCGATGATGATGATGCGCTTGCCGGCGTAGTCGAGATCCTCGGGCCAGGCTTGCGGATGAACGATACGGCCCGCGAAGCGATCAACGTCCGGGAAATCTGGGAGGTAACCGGCGCTGTAGCGGTAATAACCCGCGCAGGAAAATAGAAAGTTGCAGATCAAGGTGACCGGCTCTTCGTGCCCGTCCGGCCCTCGGCGCACTGCATTCAACGTCCAACGCGCATCTTGGGAGGACCACGCCGCACTTTGGACCCTGTGACGGAAGCGAATGTGCTGGTCGATACCTGCCTCGCGCGCTGTCGCAGTGACGTAGTTGCGGATATCGTTTCCGGGGGCAATTGCTTTGGGGTTGGTCCATGGGCGGAACGAATAGCCCATGGTCAGCATGTCCGAATCTGAGCGGATGCCTGGATAGCGGAACAGATCCCAGGTTCCACCGATGCGCTCGCGCTGCTCAAGGATGACGTAGCTTTTCTTCGGGCAGTATTTCTGCAGATGATAGGCGGCGTCGATGCCGGACAAGCCAGCGCCCATGATCAATACGTCGAAATATTCCGCGCCCATTGGCTTCACCAATTTGTTTCGTCAGGTGTGCAAGAGGACTTCGCTTTTGCGCTTCTGTTTCTAGCGAAGTATACATTCGGACAGCCAACTTCACCCAGTTGATTCACCTTGATTTAGGCTGTCGTCACAGATGATGGTTGCATACTTGTCTCACCGGCAAGTAGGAATCAGTCTGGTAGAGGTGGTTTGTTCCGAAGCCCCCTTACGTAGTCTGATTTAGCCAGGAGGCGTGACAAAGATTTTGGAACGCGTCAAGAGCGACAACTGATTTCCTAAACCGCGTGTCGGGAGTTCGACTCTCCGCAGGCCCACCATTCTCACTCGTTGAGATTCGTAGAGATCGGTCATTCGGTTGATCGAATGCAGGTGCGCGCCGGGTTGTAGCCGTTTGAGCAAAGCCACACAAGTGTCCACCTATTTTCGATGCGGTACGCACGCCGGTCACCGGCTCATGTGACCTGCGGCACTGACAGAATAATTTCAAGGGCTATGTTTGAGTTATCAGGAATCACGGGTTCGTGTGCGCGTTCCACATTCTGGAACGCGCAGCCGTACGAGGAAGATGCCATGATGAAGATGAGATTTGCAGTTGTCGCGCTGATATCGCTTGCTGTTGTTCTGCCGGCGTTCGGTGCCGGCGACAAAACTTACAAGACTACCTATCCCGTCCCTTGCAGCGAGGTGTGGGGCGCGGTCAAAATCGCCCTTGCTAATCCGGACAACTACAAAGATGTGCAGAGTGACGATGAAAAAATGACTGCTGAATACAACGTGAAACACTCCATTCATTGGTCTGTTATTGGAGCGGTCAACCAGGGTAAGAACCACGTCAGCTTGTTGCCGAATGGTACCACGTGCGAGATGAGTGTTGTGTCGATGTACAGCGGACTTTCGCACAACGACCAGGGTGACTTCAAGAAGCGCGTGGATGCAGCGCTGGCTACGATTAAAGCCGGGAAACCCTCCGAGCCCGCTAAACCGGCCGATCTGGCCGAGTAATATCGGCAAGCCACGCAGCATGCCGGAGTTCGACAGTCTCAAGGCAGGCTTTCGCGTTTAGAATTCGACGCGTTGACTTGGCTGAGAGCGCAGCATAAGATTCGCGTCCATGCCTGATTCTTCTCCGCTGTCTGGGCGAACGATTTCGCACTACCGCATCGTCGAGAAGCTGGGCGGCGGCGGGATGGGAGTGGTGTATAAAGCAGAGGACACGACGCTGCACCGCTTTGTTGCGCTGAAGTTCCTGCCCGATGACCTGACCAAAGATTCCCAGGCCTTATCCCGTTTCCAGCGCGAAGCTCAGGCCGCTTCCGCGCTCAGCCATCCGAATATCTGCATGGTCTTCGAGATCAGCCAGCACGATGGTCAGCCGTTCATCGCGATGGAGTTTCTGGACGGCGTGACGCTGAAGCACCGGATCGCGGGTAAGCCGCTGGACATGGAAACGCTGCTGCTGCTGGCGATCGAAATCGCCGATGCGCTTGATGCCGCGCATGCCGAGGGCATAGTTCATCGTGACATCAAGCCCGCCAACATTTTTATCACCAAGCGCGGGCACGCGAAGATTCTCGATTTTGGGTTGGCAAAACAAACGCGACCGGAAACCGGAGCGTCGCAAGCGACACTTGCCACGAATGCGCTTGGAGGAGTAAGCGAGGAGCAACTGACGAGTCCAGGAACGGCGGTCGGGACGGTTGCTTACATGTCCCCCGAACAGGTGCGCGGCAAGGAACTCGATGCGCGCACCGACCTGTTCAGCTTCGGCGCGGTGATCTACGAGATGGCTACCGGAAGCGTGCCATTTCGCGGCGAAACTTCCGGAGTGATTATCGACGCGATTCTCAACCGCGTTCCAGTTACTGCCGTGCGTCTGAATCCCGATTTGCCCGCGGAACTGGAACACATCATCAACAGAGCGCTAGAGAAAGATCGCAATCTGCGTTTCCAGCATGCGGCCGATATGCGCGCGGAACTCCAGCGCCTCAAGCGAGACGTGGAGTCAAGTAGCCGGGCGGTTCCCGCGGCAGAGCCGCAAATCGAATCGAAATCCGGGTCGGGCCGAGTCGCTCTGGAGCAGCCGTCCACGCCGAGTGGTCCCTCGATCGCGCCGATTGCCGCAGGTTCTGGTAGCACGCGTGTTCCGGTTGCGTCGCCGGTTGCCGCGGAATCATCAGCAACGATTGCTGCGGCTGCGACGCCAGCGAAGAAGGCTGTTCCGTGGAAGTTTGTCGGCGTGGGCGTGGCGATTGTTGCGCTGCTTGCGCTAGCTGGCTCGTATTTCTTCCTGCATCGCGCGCCGAAGCTGACCGAGAAAGACTCGATACTCTTGACCGATTTCACCAACACGACGGGCGACCCGGTGTTCGATGGAACGCTGAAGACCGCGCTGCAGGTGAGCCTGACGCAGTCGCCGTTTCTGAATCTTGTGTCCCAACAGGAAGTGGATCGAACACTAAAATTGATGGGACGCCCGCCCGACACGCGCATCACTCCTGAAATTGGACGCGAAATTTGCCAGCGTGCCGGCATCGCAGCCATGGTCCACGGTTCGATAGCAGGCCTTGGCAGTCAATACGTTGTCACGCTCGAGGCCGTGAACGCCACCAACGGTAATTCGCTCGGTCAGGAACAAGCGCAGGCCGGCAGCAAGGAACAGGTTCTCGACGCGCTGGGAAAGGCCAGTTCGAACCTGCGCGGAAAGTTGGGCGAATCGCTCAGCTCGATTCAGAAATTCGATAAGCCCCTGGAGCAAGCGACCACGTCTTCGCTCGAAGCTCTGAAGGCGTTCTCGGACGGTTCGGCAGAAGTGTCCAGTGGAAATAATCTGGGAGCCGTTCCCTTCTTCAAGCGAGCGATCCAGTTGGATCCCAATTTCGCCATGGCTTACAGGGGCGCGGCCGTGACTGCCAACAACATGGGGCAGTCTGAAACATCGTTGCAGTATGCCCAAAAGGCCTTCGACTTGAAGGACCGCGCCAGTGAGCGCGAAGACCTTGCCATCTCCAGCTACTATTACCAACAAACGAATCAGATCGACAAAGCTCTGGAGACTTACGAGCGATATCAGAAAAGCTATCCGCGGGACCAACGCGCCTGGATCAACCCAGGGGCCTTGCACTCCAACCTCGGAGATTTTGACAAATCCCTGGCGGAGAGCCTCGAATCGGTGCGCTTGTCTCCGGACCAGTTCATCGGGTACCAGAATGCCTCGAATGCCTACCGGGCATTGAACCGATTAGATGAAGCGAAAGCGATCTTGAACGCCGCGTCACAGCGCAATATTGGCGGCGTTTTCATCCATGATGGCTACGCGCTTTGGGCTCTAGCGGAAGGCGACCTGGCAACGATGGCCAACGAAGATGCTCTGGTAAAAGCGGATCCTCAAGGTGAACTCACTGTTCTCGAGCGCACTGCGAACTTAGCCGTCGCCCACGGACAAATGCGCCGGGCCAGGGAACTCTTCACAGAGATAGAGGACAAGGAGGTGCGGCTCGAACAAAAAGAAGAAGCGCTCAACGACGTCGAAAACTCGGCAGAGTTTGAAGCGATTGCCGGGAACCGCTCCGCGGCCACTAATGGCGCCGACGCCGCCATCAAACAGTCGCAAACGCCGACGCATGAAATGAATGTGGCTGATATTTACGCCCGCGCCGGCATGGACGCCAAAGCTCGGCAGCTCGTTGACGAGGCTACCAAACAGCGTCCCTTGGACACGTTCATCCAGTCCGTGAATGGGCCAATGATCCGGGCTGTGCTCGAAATGAATCAAGGACATGCCGACAGGGCCGTGGAGTTAATGAAACCTGCCGAACCTTATGACCGCGGCAATACCGAGCCTCTCTACACTCGCGCCAGCGCCCTCTTAATGGCCGGGCGCGGCGCTGATGCCGTCATGGAATTTCAACGAGTCCTGAATTTGAAAAATTATCTCCCACAGGATCCTTTAGTTTCTTTCGCACAGCTAGGCCTGGCGCGAGCCTATGCGGCCACGGGTGATAAAGAGAAAGCGCGCGCGGCGTATCAGGATTTCTTCGCGCTGTGGAAAGACGCTGACCCGGACGTTCCGCTGTTGCAGCAAGCCAAAGCCGAGTACGCGAAATTAAAGTAATTACGAGCGAAGCGCCGCCGTTTAGTGCGCTGTATGCGACGTGACGCAGGCTTTTGGCTTCATCGCCGCGCGACTTTCTGGCCGCGTCGTTTGACACGCACGATCACCCATTGAGTTCTGGTCCGGGGGAACGATGAAAAGTAGACGTGATTTTCTGAAAGTTATTTCTTCCTTGAGTCTTGTTGCGCCGGCTCGTGGAATTCCCGCAGTCGTTCGCTCTGTCGCTCACCGCGATGGCGCCGCGTCGCTTCGCTGGCCCAAGCCGATCGGCAGCCCGGTTCTCGAGAGCCTTCGGCCGGCGATCGAAAACTCGCGAGACGTTTTCACCCACGTCGACAAGATCGTCGAGGTCGCGGGGTGGATGGGCTACGAAGAGCTGCCCATGCCGGTGTATGCGGTAGCGAGCGGCATGAAATTGACCGATCCGAACGACGTGATTGACCTGATGCTGGTGGCCAACTCGATCGACACGGCCTTCACCGATTTCACCACACACGCGAAATTCCAGGTCGACTACGACGGGCAACATTGGTCCGACTCGGACGCCATGTTCGCCTGTCTGAATCGAGCGATGAACAACGGCCTTCCCATGCTCGACGGAAAATTCCTGGCGAAGTTGACGCGCGGCGAGCTCGACAAAATCTTTGCCGGCAATGTTGAAATGCCGATGCTCGACGAGAAATTGGAAGTACTGCACCAGATCGGCTCGGTGCTATCCGAAAAATATGATGGGCGCTTCCACAATTTCATCAAATCGTGCGCGCCTCTGCTGTACGACGGAGGAAACGGGCTCGTCGAGCGCATGGCGAAAGAGTTTCCTCGCTTCAATGACGTAAGCCCGTACGATGGCCACGAAATCAAGTTTTACAAGCTGGCGCAGCTTGGGCTGTGGTTCTGCTATGCGACTTATCCAAAATCCGGTCCCGTGCAGTTGAACGATGTCGCGAAGATGACTACCTTTCCCGATTACATCGTTCCGGCGGCGCTGCGACTGCTCGGCATCAACAGCTACTCGCCGGCGCTCGAGCACGCGATCAATTCCTACCAATTGATTCCGCGCGATTCCACGCAGGAAGTTGAAATCCGCGCCCACAGCGTTTACGCCACCGCGCTGCTGCGCGAGGAAATCAACAAGCTGCGTCTGCCGGATCAGCAAGTGATTATCCCGCAGGTGAACGAGCGTCTTTGGACGCACTATCACACGACGAATTGGCCGCATCATCTGACGCGAACGATCATGTATTAGAGAGCCGGGCGAGACCTATCAAACTCGGCGTGTGCCCGCCGATTCAGAACATGTACTTGATTCCCAATTGAATCTGCCTGGGCGGCCGATTGCCGTAAAAGTTCTCCGAAAGAATGGCGCCAAAATTTGCCGAGGGGCAGGACGTGGTACCGGGGATCGAGCCATTTGTAAGCGCACTGCAAAAAACATGATTCGGGAGATCGAAGTTCGGATGGTTGAACACATTGAAAAGGTCGCCGCGCAGTTGCAAGCGATGGCGTTCACTGCGAAGCGAAATGCTCTTAGCCAACGAGAAATCGAGGTCTTTAAAGCCAGGCCCGATTAGGGTGTTGCGGCCCTCCGAGCCAAACTGACCAGCTGGGAGTGCGAATGCGCAGGGATTGAACCAATTCTCGGGCGTTCGGACCTGAGCCGGAGCGATGCAGGCGGAATTGGCCGCCACGTTGCCGGCTGTGAATGGATTCGCGACTTCATCCGGCCGCGCTGGATTACCGAAAGCCAAGGCGGCGCTCGAAGTGCCGCCGCCAAGAACCACGGTGAAGGGATTGCCCGACTGCGCGGTCACAATTCCGCTCGCCTGCCAATTGTCCAGCAGAGCTTTGCGGAACCAGGAGCCATTTGCTGCGAAGCGGTTAAGTGGCAGATCGTAAACGAAGCTTACGGCCAGCCGCTGCGCAGCGTTGAAGTCGGAGAGTCCGCGTTCCGCGCTGAGATCCTGCGAGTTCTGGGGAAGTCCGGAGCCGCTATTGCCCGCGAAGACCGCGGAAACATCGTCGATGGACTTCGAGAAAGTGTAGGAGGCCAGGAACGATATGCCGTGGCTCATCCGTTTTTCCGACCGCACTTGCAGGGCGTTGTAGGAACTGTTGGCTTCCGATTCCACAAAAAGTATGGAGGAAAAGAAGCCGTCGGGGGCGAACTGAAATTGCTGATTGATGTCGCGCACGTCAGACAGGTTCGTGCCTTTAGAGCCCACATAGGCCACATCCACCATCCAATTGGCTCCCAGTTCATACTGCAAGTTGGCATTCCATTGCTGAACGTATGCATCGCGGAAATTGGGTGCAATGGTGTTGGCCTGAATGGAAGTTCCCGGCTGATCGAGAACGTCCTGGACCGTACACAAGCCGCCCGGGCAAACGGCCGGATTTTGCTGGAACAATCCGAGATTATAGAAAGGCGGATTGATGCGCGGAAAGATGCTGATTTGCGAAATCGGATTATCGTAAAAAACTCCGTACGCGGCGCGGACCACCCAGCGCTCCGATTTCAAAGGCCGCCAAGCAAAACCGATGCGCGGGGCGAAGTCCGTTCGAGTGGCCTTGTAAACGCCGCGGGGAATCCCATTCGTTCCGGCCAGGATGTATTGGCAATTGGGTTGTGGTGTACAGGTCGCTGACGCCGGGCTTAGATTGGGCACGCTGAAATGATTTTGCGCTTCGACGGGCGCGCCATTGTATTCATAGCGCATGCCAACATTGAGGAGGAAGCGCGGCACCACGTGGATATCGTCCTGGATGTAGTAACCCATGCTCTTGGCGCGCAGGCTGTTGGCGGTGTTGCCGCTCACTGCCGCGGCGGCGTCCGGGACTCCCGCAAGCAACTGCGCGAGAGCCAATGTCGAAATGGAAGGGCAAGCCGGGCCCGGGCACTGGCCGAAAGCCTGCAAAATTCCGAATGCGCTGTCTCCGAGGAAATTCCAATCGCCTCTGGCAACAAAGTCGATGAAATCGTCGATCCTCACGTAGCGGAATTCGCCGCCGAACTTGAACTGATTCTGCCCGTAGGTCCAAGCGACGTTGTCCGAGAGATGAACCGTGGTGTCGTGGCGGTCCTCCGGGTATTGGACCGGTTCACCAATTGGCGAGTACCCGGAAACGGAAATGTTGGGAAATCCCAGATCAATTGTGTTCGTGAGCACATCCGGGAATCCCAAGGCTGCATTTCCATCCGTGCCGGCGTTCTGCTGGAAGAATCCTGCCCGCATTCGCGTATAGCCGAAGTGAAACTCATTGAGAATGTTTGCCCTGAGGACACGCGTCCAGCCCAGGGCGGCATTCTGGCCCCGATTCATGTTATTGCTGCCGTAGCCCGGAAGATTGGTGAAGGAATTGACCGGATCGAATGGGCTGAAAAGATTCTGGTCGAATAATGAGTAGTGCGCCGAGATCCTATCCGCAGAATCCGGCTGCACGTCCACTTTGGCGGTGACCATGTTCTCCGAGTTGTTAATGCTGGGAGCAGAGACGAACGTGTTGGACGTGCCCGGAGTCCCGCCTACATTTGATTGCGGATAGAGATTGAATACGTTCTGGCCGATTTGACACGAGGGATTGAGAGGGCAGCCGAATAGCTCGTCCGCAACGGCGCCGCCCTCCGCCCACTGTTCGGTTGTGGGCACGGTCGCTTCCTGCGTGTTCGCCTGCCGCAAACGCAACCCCTCATAAGCGACGAAGAAGAATGCCTTGTCGTGTTGGATGGGCCCACCCAACGTGCCGCCAAACTGATCGCGATCGAGAGCAGGAATGCCGCCGCACTCGCCCGCAACGGAGGAGGCCGTGCAATTCGGGAAATCGAAGAAATTCTTGGCGTCCATATTCCGGTTGCGGAGAAACTCGAAGAGATCGCCGCGGAACGAATTGGTTCCGCTTTTCAGAATGACGTTCACCTGCGCGCCGCTATTGCGTCCGAATTCCGCGGAATAATCGCCGGACTGGACCTTGAATTCTTCGATGGCCTCGACGGAAGCCAGCGCCGCAAACTGATTGATATACGGGTCATTATTGTCCACGCCGTCGAGCAGAAAGACGTTCGCCTGCTCGCGCGCGCCGTTGACGCTCACAGCGCCGCCCTCGGTAGAATTTTCGGAACCCTCGGCCGGCGCCTGAGCCCCGGGGACAAGCAGAGCGAAATTCAGAAAACGCCGCTCGTTCAGTGGCAGCTCGTGCAATTGGCGGCCGTTAATCACCTGGCCCAAGGCTGAAGTGTCGGTCTGGACGATGGGAGGGGTTGCAGTGACCTGCACCTCCTCAACCGCCACGCCTATTACCAGCGGAAAGTCCACGCGCACCGTTTGATCCACGTTCACGATTACGCTGGAGATTACGCCCTTGCGGAAACCCTGCATTTCGACCGTCACTTGGTAGCGTCCTGGCGGCAGGAGCGCGACGGTGTAGTCGCCGTCGTCATTGGTTTGCGTGTCGCGAAAGAGGTTGGTGTCCTCGTTGCGGACCCTAATGTGGGCCTTTGGCACAACGGCCTCGCGGGGATCGGTGACCGTGCCAGTTATGGTTCCAGTGGAATCAGCGGCGGAGAGGGGAGAAATCAGTACGCACACAAACAGGAGCGCGGCGAGAAGCCAGCGACGGCCCAAAGGTTAAGACTCCTTTCCGTGGTGCCCCAAGGCTTACAAGGTGCTTGAAATTGAATCACAAAGCAAATCAGATGCCGCGCGTTAACCCAGAAAGCATTCGTCTTGGTCGTCGCTCGGAACGAGTTCGATCGCGTTTTCGCGCGTTGACTTGCCCCCCAGCGCGGCCTATTATGCCCCACTAAGTTCACCCTAGCATTCTTTCTTATCCGAGGAGCAGAAAACTCTTATGCGCATGGCTCCGGTTCTTGCCGCGAACTGCGCTCTGGTGCTGATTCTATGCGCTTGTAGCTCTGCGCCCGCGCCATTTACAGCCGCGAATACGTCACCGCAAGCGCCGGCAAACAGACCGGCAGCGTCAACATCCGGTAGCGGTGGAGAGAGCGCCAGCTTGGCCGGCTTTGCGTTCGTTGATTCGTCGGTGACCGGGCAAGGGTCGCGTGCCAAACTGCCGCCCGGCTCGAAAATCTATCCGCCGGGCTCGAAGATTACGGGAACGGACGGATGTCCAACGAACCAGTACAGAACCGACGGGCTGCTCGTCTTGGTGATCGATTACACGGGCCGGCCGACCGCCGCGAGTGTCGGCGTGATTCGGCATCCTGCGTCAGGCGGCGAGTTTGCCGACGCCGCCTACTATATCGACCTCGACAGCGGCCGCACGCTTCAATTTCTGGGCCCCATCTTCGACAACGGCACGTATGATGTCCACTTCTCCTACAGCTTCAATACAGGCAAGCAGAAAACGATGTCGGCCACGCTCGTGCTGGCGCGCAGCTGTTCCACGCCGAGATAACGCGAACCGGCGTTCGAGAACAGAGTCTGACTGGATCGAAAACCAAATCCAAATTTGAGCGGCGGTAACTCGGACTCGACATCTCTGCGCGTTCGAAGAACCAATCGGTCTATTGCCCTCCTCTAAACCCCTTTCCCTCGAAGAAGAAATTCGCACCGATTGAGTGTAGAATCCGCGTTCCGTCGGCGGATCGGAAAGGGGCGGATGCTCTTGCTCAAGACAATTCAGTCTCTCCCGGAGGAAAATCATGCACACGCTGCGTTCACCGTTCGCGCAGGTTGCCAGGATAGCTTTGATTTTGCTGTCGGCTCTCATATTGCCGACTGTTGCTCGGTCGCAAGTGACGACCGCCACCGTGCTGGGTTCGGTCCAGGACAAATCAGGCGCAGCGGTTCGAGGAGCGACGGTCACAGCGCGAAACCTGCAGACGGGATTGACGCGCTCCGCGCTTTCCGGTGATAGCGGCGATTACACGATCAACCTTCTGCCGGTCGGAGACTATTCCATCCAGGTGGAGTTCACCGGATTCAAGACGGACGAGCGAACTCCCGTCACGCTCGAGATCAACAGCCGGGCGCGCGTCGATTTCATTCTGCAACTCGGAGATCGAAGCGAGAAGGTCGAGGTCACGGGTGCCCAGCCCGTCCTGGATACAGACACTTCGGAGACCGGGCAAGTGATCGAGAACGAGCGGGTGACGCAACTCCCGCTGAACGGGCGGCAATTCGTGCAGTTGACGCTGTTGACGCCGGGCGTGGTGCCCGAAGTGAAGGGCACGCTGAGCAGTCCGCTGGCGCTTTCCGGCGCGTCGGTGAACGCGAACGGCGCGCGCTATGAAGATAACGTCTATTTGCTCGATGGTGTTCCGATCCGCGACGAGATCTACGACCGGCTGACGGTGTCGCCTTCTGTAGACGCGATTGAGGAATTCAAGGTGCATACGAGCAATTACTCCGCTGAATTCGGAGGTCATGGCGGGGCGCAGATCAATATCTCCACCAAATCCGGAACGAACGACATTCATGGCGTACTCTACGAATTCCTGAGAAACGATGTTCTGGATGCGAGGAATTTCTTCGATCCCACGAAACCGCACTTTCGACAAAATCAATTCGGAGCGAGCCTGGGCGGACCGGTGAAGCGGAACAATACTTTTTTCTTCGGAAACTATGAGGGCAGCCGGATCTACAAAGGAATCACAATCACTTCCGCGCTGGCGACGGACGCGCTGCGCGGTGGAAATTTCGCCGGCATGGGCCCGATCATTGACCCGACCACTGGCAACCCATTCTCGATGGACCAGATTCCCCCAGACCGGATCGTTCCTTTCGCGAAGGCATATCTGGACAAGATCCCGGCGGGCTTGGGTGACACTCTGGGCAGAAATTTTGCGGGATTTGGAGATCGTTTCGTAGACATGAACCAATTCACCACGCGAATCGATCACTCATTTTCGAGCAGCGATCTGCTGTACGGGCGCTTCGTCTACTCCAACGTGAACGACACCGAGCCGTTCCCGGCGACTGTCGATCCGACGGGCAATCCGCTGAGCCCGCCGGGATTCGGGCAGACGACTTTTCAACGAAGTAGAAATCTGGCTGTCGTGTATACGCACATTTTCAGCCCGTCGCTCTTGAACGAATTCCGGTTCGGATACAGCTTTCTTGATGTTGGGCAGCACTCCCAGAACTCAAATGTTGATTTCGTGAGTCAATTTGGCTTCATGGGCACGAATCCTCCGCCGCTCGGCGCCGGGTTTCCCAGCATCGTGATTCCGGGATTCAGCAACCTGGGCGATCCAACGACTCAACTCGCCGTCGGCAACAATGTTTTCACCTTCAGCGACAACGTGGTGCGTAACTTCTCGAAACATTCGCTGAAAATCGGCGCAATGTACAAAAAGTCCTATGTTCGCACCGACTTCGTTTTCAATAGCGCGGGCCAATACAAATTCCTCGGCGTGTTTACGAATAATCCGTTCGCTGATTTTCTGCTTGGATTCCCCGCCGTCGCCACATCGCTGACGGGTGATCCTCTCCTGCACGGGCTCGGATACGGCGTCGGTGCGTATATTCAAGACGATTGGAGAGTGACCTCGCGTCTTACGCTCAATCTCGGCGTGCGCTACGACATCAATTCTCCTTTCCGGGAGAGAGACAACAAGATCGCCAACTTCTCGCCGGAAATCGGCGGGTTCGTGGTGGCCGGCAGCCCCGGTCATATCAATCCCGCCGCAAATTTCGCGCGGTTTCCCGGAGTGCCATTCAAGACCGCGCAGGAGCTCGGCTATCCTGCGGCGCTCACGAGTGGCGACTACAATAACGTCGCTCCCCGCATAGGTTTCGCGTATTCGGCGTTCAAATCTGTGGCAATCCGCGGCGGCTTCGGGATCTTCTACGATACCGGCCTGCTCGGAGGCCGCTTCGGAATTATGGGATTCAATCCACCGTTCACCGGATTGGGACTATTCACTAATTTTGATCCGGCGACTCCGATTCCCGCGCAGCAGGCGTTGGTAACCCCCAGCGCAAACGTGGTTCTCGGGCAAGGACCACAGAAAAATTTTCCGAATGCTTATCTGGAAGAATGGAATCTGAGCGTCGAGAAACAGCTCGGCTCATCGTTCATGGTGGAGGCGGCATATGTGGGATCGCGCGGGATCAAGCTGGATGGCACGCTGTTTCCAAATCAACCCGATGCCAGCCCGGCGCCGCTGGCGGGAAGGGTGCCTTTTCCCATCCTTGGCGTCGATCTCGAAATTGCATCACCCGCTTTCGACTCGTGGTACGACAGCTTGATTCTCCGTGCGGAAAAACGCTATTCGCACGGGTTGGTATTTTCCGGCAGTTACACCTACTCGAAATCGCTGGACACGAATGGAGGCTCGCTTTCCAATTTCTCCGATCAAAGCAATGGCACGCCACAATTCTCGGGAGATATTGCCGCGGAGAAAGGCCGCTCGAGCTTCGACGCGCGGCACCGAGGCGTATTCAATGCGGTATACGACCTTCCGTTTGGACATGGCAAAGCGCTGCTCGGTGACAGCCAAGGGATCCTCCAAAAGTTTGTGGGAGGCTGGCAGGCGGATTCCATCGTGGTCCTGCAGTCAGGGCGACCCGAAACGCCACTCCTTCCAATCGACCAAAGCAATACGGGCGCATTCACGGACCGACCGAATGTGATTGCAAATCCGAATAGTGGCCCGAGAACGCCGAACGAGTGGTTTAACATCAATGCCTTCCAACTGCAGACCTTCGGGACTTTTGGTGATGCTGGCCGGGGGATCATCAACGGACCGAGGTACGAAAGCGTTGATCTCGGAATTTCGAAGATTACGCCGGTCAACGAGCGATTCGGCGTTGAATTCCGCGCGGAAATTTTCAATCTTTTCAACCATACAAACTTTGACCTGCCCGATCGCCAGTTCGGCACTCCGGGGTTCGGGCAAATATTCAGCGCCAACGATCCGCGGGAGGTCCAGTTTGCGCTGAAGCTGCACTTCTAGGCGCGCTGCAGTTTTTCGTTTCCGGGAAGCTGATGGGATGGTGTGTCGCTATGAAGAACCTCGTCCGATTTTCAGCTGGTTTGTTGCTGACGCTACTTTTCCTGCCAGCGCTGCAGTCTTTGCAGGGAGGCACGCGGCCTGAAAAACTATCTCCTGCATTCCACAAGGATCGGCTCGAGCAACTTTACCGGCTTTGTCCAGATGGGCTGATTCTCCTGCGGGGAGAAGTTAGCTGGTACCGAAAGCGCGAGCTTCGATCCTTCGATGCCTCCTATTCCGACTACAATTTCAAGCAGGAGAGAAACCTCTATTACTTGACGGGAATTGAGGTGCCGGACTCCTTCGTACTCATCGACCCAAAGAAAAAGGAAGTCCGCGTATACACAGATTGGAAGGGATCGAGAGAGCTCGAAGCACTCCGCAAATTAGATTACGCGAGCGGGCCTTATCCGGCCGCGGCGTTTCTGCATGATGTTCTCGATCGTTCTGCTGATTTCGAAAATCTTTACACTTTATATGTCCCGATTCTGCAAGCTGGAAATTTGTACGGGAAGACTGGCGCGCTCACAGGAGTTTTTCCCCCGGGGCTTGGCGAGCCAATTTCAGACGAGACGCAGTTTGCGCACCGGTTGGCCGAAACATTTCCAACACATCGAATCAGGAGCGTGGTTCCGGCATTGCTTGAAATGCAGAAAATCAAACATGAGGAGGAGATTCGCCTGCTGCGCACGGCGAATGAGATTGCCGCGAAAGGTGTAGTGGAAGGAATCAAGGCGGTGCGTCCCGGACTCTACGACCACGACATTGGCGCGGTGATCCAATACGTGTTCACGCGCGAGGGGAGCGCAAACCCGACGTTCGCTCTCAACGTGATGTCCGGTCCTAACGCATTTCTCGATCTGCTCCCGCTCTGGAGCGATTACGACCATCTCGATCGGCAAATGACGGCAGGCGAAGCTGTATTTTTGGATGTCGGTGCAGAGGTGGAGTATTACGTGAGTGACATCGGGCGGACAGCGCCGGTTTCCGGGAAATTTACCGCCGAGCAGAAGAAACTGTACGACATCTATCTTCCATGCTTTCTGAAGGCGGAGAGAAGTATTCGCCCGGGCGTAAGCCAGCACGATCTGGTCAAAATTTGCTCAACTTGTGCTCGCGAGCAGCTGCCTAATTTGCCGCAAGGGTATTTGCGCAAGGCTGTCGAGGAGTTCGTTCAAGAGGTCGAGAGTCACTCGACACTCGGCCACTACCAGGACATCAACGTCATGGGTTCGGGAGCCGGCAACGATGAGCCGCTAAAGGCCGGCATGGTGTTTGCGATCGAACCGGTCCTCTATTCCAAGGAGCTGAACTTCGCGGCCTTCGTCGAAGATGTGATTCTGGTGACGCCGGACGGCTACGATGTCCTGTCGAAGGGGATGCCGTACACAACCGACGAAATCGAGAAGCTCATGTCGCAAAAGAGCATCATCGAAGCAGCGGATGAAAGGCGCTAGTTTATGTCTGCGCCGCGTTGACTTGCTTTCTCGCGCATCCTAATATGCCCGCCGGGACGCGCTATCACCTGACATGATCGGCCAGACCATCTCGCACTACCGCATCGTGGAAAAACTTGGCGGCGGTGGTATGGGCGTTGTTTATAAGGCCGAGGACACGAAGCTGCACCGCTTTGTGGCGTTGAAATTCCTTCCTGACGCGGTGGCAAAAGATCCGCAGTCGCTTGCGCGCTTCGAGCGCGAAGCGCAGGCCGCTTCGGCGCTGAATCATCCGAACATTTGCACCATTCATGAGATCGATGAACGCGACGGCCAGTGGTTCATCGCCATGGAGTTTCTGGATGGAATGACGCTGAAGCATCGCATTGCCGGCAGACCTCTGCCGCTCGATCAGATCGTCGAAATCGGAATTCAAATTGCCGATGCGCTGGATGCGGCGCACACCGAGGGCATCGTTCATCGCGACATCAAGCCCGCGAATATTTTCATCACCAAGCGCGGCCCGGTGAAGATTCTCGATTTCGGACTGGCGAAGTCCATAGCGCCGCCGTCCGGGCAACAGCTCTCAGCGACGCAAGACGCACCGCAATTGGACTCCGAGCATCTGACCAACCCCGGCAGCGCGATCGGCACGGTCGCATATATGTCGCCGGAGCAGGCACGCGCCCGCGCGCTGGACGCCCGCTCCGACATCTTTTCGTTCGGCACAGTGCTCTACGAGATGGCCACGGGCACGTTGCCTTTCCGCGGCGAAAGCACCGCCGTCATTTTCGAAGCCATCCTGGGCCGCGCGCCGGTGCCGGCCGTTCGGCTGAATCCCGACGTGCCGCCGAAAATGGAAGAAATTATCGAGAAGGCTCTCGAGAAAGATCCGCAATTGCGCTATCAGCACGCCGCTGACCTGCGCACGGATTTGCAGCGCGTGAAGCGCGACGCGGCTTCAGCGGGATTCAGCGGCTCGATGGCTGGGTCATCGGCCTCGCAATCGGCGCTCTCCTCATCCGGCGCTTCGGGAGTTTCCGCGCCGCGAGTGGCGCAAACAGAATCAGGCCATCCGTCCGGAAGTTCGGTAGTCGAAGCGGCGAAGCGGCACAAACTGGGGCTGACGGCGGGGCTCGTGGTCGGGCTGATCGTGCTGGCCGCGGCGGGCTACGGCGTGTACTCCATGCTTGGCGGCGGAAAGACGGCAATTCCCTTTCAGAATTACACCATCACGCAAATCACCGATAACGCTAAGTCACAGCTCGCAGCCATCTCGCCCGACGGGAAATATATTTTGAGCGAACTCTATGACTTCGGGAAAGCCAGCATATGGCTGCGCCACGTTCCCACGAACAGCGACACGCAAATCATCGCCCCCACAGAAGCGTTTTACAAGGATTTCGAGTTTTCCCCGGACGGCAACTATTTCCATTTTCGCAAGGCGCGAACTTCCGCACAGGACGCGTGGGACCTCTATCGCGCGCCGGCCCTAGGTGGCACGCCACAAATCATTGTCCACGACATTGACTCGAACGCCGGGTTTTCTCCGGATGGAAAGCACATCGCCTATGAGCGCGGGAACGATCCCGAGGTCGGCAAGTTCCAGCTTCTGGTGGCCAACGCTGATGGCACCGATGAGAAAATGATCGCCGGGGGGCCCGTGGGTTCCGAGAGCGTCTTCGTTGCTTGGTCGCCGGATGGCAAGCGAATCGTCCTGGCAAATGGCAATTCGACCCCGGGCCCAATTCAAGTGATGGACCTGGCCACAGGAAAAGCACAGGACCTTGCGACCCCTCAGACTTTTGTATTTAACAAGTCCGTCTGGCTCCCTGACGGCCGCGGCATTCTCGTTCAGTATCAAGATCTGAGCGCAGGTCTGAACCACAACCAAATCGGATTTGTTTCCTACCCGAGCGGTGATTTCCATACGATCACCAAGGACACAAATAGCTACGAATCGTTGACGCTCTCGGCAGATGCGAAGACGCTTACAACGATTCAGGTAAAGCGAATGTTCTCTCTCTATGCTATTCCGGCCAATGGAACGGGAGAGAACTCGCCCAATCCGGTAATGCCGCAACAACAAAAGGCATCTTTGGGGTTCAGTTGGGCCGGAAATGATAGTGTATATCTTTCTGAGGATAATCATCTCACGCACGCATCTTTAGATGGAAGCAACAAAACCACGCTGCTCAATAATGCTTCTTTCCTTTCTGTCTCGGCATGCCCGGACGGGCGCACTTTGATTCTGATCCTGATCGGCCAGGGAGGCGGTAAGGCCACAAGGATCTGGCGGATCAACTCCGATGGCACCAACCTAAAGCAGCTCTCGAATGGACAAAACGACTTCCGAGCGGGATGTTCTCGAGACTCGAAGTGGGCGTATTTCCTCGACGGAGACGCTAACCGCATCAAACGCGTCCCCATAGATGGTGGGACACCCGAGAACGTGCCCGGAACGGCGATTCCCCACGCTTTCATCTTGGGTCACTACCTTGACTTTTCGCCGGATGGGAAGTCGTTGGCGATTTTCATAGAGCTCGGCGAGACAACCTCCGTCCACAAGCTCGCAGTGATTCCACTCGACGCCGGAGAGCAGCCGCAGATTCGCATGCTCGATGCTCATCCAGCCATCGCGGATTCCCCGAGATTTACGCCCGACGGAAAAGCATTCGTATATACGATCACCCAGAACGGCGTGGATAACCTTTGGCTCCAGCCGCTGGACGGCTCACCCGGCCGTCAGCTCACGAATTTCAAAACCGATCAAATCTCCCGCATCGAGTGGTCGCCCGACGGCAAAAACATCGGCGTGCTCAGCCGGCGCACTGAAGCCGACGTCGTGCTCCTGCGCGAATCAAGCTCCGCGACACAATAGCTCGCCCGTCCGTCCAGCCATTCAGCCGTTGTCCGACCGGACAACTCCCCATCATTCGCACTTGCCCGCATTCGCCCGCAGGACTACATTTCTCGGCGGTCCGCTTGCGCCATCGACCCTTTAAGGAGGAGTCTATGTGGTGGAGCAAGCAGGCACAGCCCGCAACACTTTCGTTTTCACCGGCGTTCAGTTCCACAGGCACGATTGATTCGCCCATCGAAGCGCCGCATCATCCAGCGGACACAACTTCGTATCCCGCAGGCATAACCAGGGTCGATCGCAGCCCAAAGCGAGAGACGTCTGCCAGCGACGATCTGCGCCTCGATGCCATTATCGAGGGCACCATTTCCCTGAAATGCCAGAAGCTCATCGTGGGGGAAACCGCCAAGGCTACCGCCGAAGTGGTTGCTCGCGAAGTGATCGTGTACGGTGAACTTCACGGCCACCTTCAAGCGACCGAGCGCATTGAGATCAAGAGGAACGCCTCGGTGAGAGCCGATCTCATCACGCCGCGGGTTCTGATCGAGCCCGGCGCCTACTTCAAAGGTACAGTGCAGATTGAAAGGAGAAAAAAGCCCCGCGCCGCGGCAAAGGGGGCCTGATTCCGTATACACACTCGAATTGACGTCCGAGCGCGGCCCGGCTTGCCGCGGGTCGTCCGCGGTCATTCGAGGAGTTTGGCGGGATCGCGAAGCGCGGCAGCGAGGTCAGCTAGAAACATCGCCGCCCCCGCTCCACCTGTCACGCGATGATCGCATGAAATCGTCACGGTCATCATCGGGCGGATTACTGGTTTGCCTTCGACAGCGACCACGCGATCGGCGATGCGTCCCACGGCGAGAATCGCGGCCTGCCCAGGGCCGATGATTGCCGTGAACGCATCCACGTTATACATGCCCAGATTGCTGATCGTGAATGTCGCGCCGGTGATATCGGCGGGGTGCAATCGTCCCGCCCGCGCTCGTTCGGTAAGCTCGCGCCGCCGGGCAGCAATCTCCGGAATGGTCGCGCGATCTGCATTTCGAATTACCGCTGCCACAACTCCGTCCTTCACCGCCATCGCAACGCCGATATTCACCTCAGGATTCGAACGGATTCCGTTTCCTGTCCAACTCGCGTTCAATCGCGGATGCTTCGCAAGAACGCGGCCTGCGAGGGCGATCAATAAATCAGTATGCGTCGGCCGGACGCTGCCAGACTTCTCAATGAACGCAGCTCGCTGACGATATTCATTGAGAGCGGAGGAGTCAATGTCGCGCGCGACGAAAAAATGCGGCACGCTCGTCCAACTCTGCGTGGTGCGTTCGGCCATGAGCCGTCCGACTGAACTCAGCGCCTCGGCTCCCGAGTCCGCTGTCGCCGCAGCCGCAGTCTTCGTGGCGCCGGCGCGTGCCGGTTCCGCCGCCACGAGGATGTCCGATGCCAAGATTTCCCCGCCCGGTCCCGAGCCTTGCAATCGCTGAATATCCACGCCGCGCTCTTGCGCGAGCCGCCGCGCCTTCGGCGAAATCTTCGTCGGCGTCGCAGCAGCAGACATCGCGTCGCCGATCTTCGCCGGCTGGATTCGTTGCGTGGATTCCGTCTTCGTGCGGCCTGAAGCGTGCGATCCCGCTGCGTCCGCAGGGATACTCTCGCCTGCGTGGAGAAGCCAGCCGATCGTCTTCCCGACGGGAATAACGTCACCCACGTTGGCGCTCACGCCGGAAAGAATCCCGTCCCCCGGCGATTCAATCTCAACCACCGCCTTATCCGTCTCGATCTCCAGCAGCGGCTCGCCCTTGGCCACACTTTCGCCTTCTTTTTTCCGCCAAGCGACAACCTTGCCGGTTTCCTGCGCCAATTCCAGAGCGGGCATTACGACGCTAATGGCCATGATGTGTGGGAATGCTGCAGGAGAAAATCAATCGCCGACTTTCACGCGCTCCGTTCGCGCGCTCGCTTCCACGGCCTTGACGTAACGCTCCGTCCGCGGCGCTTCGTTCTCGCGCACCGTTGCCAAAGGCCCATTCACGGTCACGTAATGCGATCCCGCCACCAGCAATTCCTCGGCTGGAAATCGCGTAATGACTTCGTGGCCGGTCTCGGTGACGACAATCTCCTCTTCAATTCGCGCCGCGCTCCATCCATCCGTCGAAGGCCAGAAAGTTTCCAGTGCAAATACCATCCCCGGCTTGATCTCGCAAGGATGCTCGAACGACACCAGCCGGCTAATAACCGGCTTTTCCCAAATCGCGAGTCCGATGCCATGTCCGTACTGCAGCGCGAAGCAAGCCTCTTCATCCGGAAATCCAAACTCCTGCGCCTTCGGCCACACAGCAGCGATGTCCGCGGTAGTTCGCCCCGGCCGCACCAGCGAAATCGCCGCATCGAGATATTCCCGGCAGCGCTTGTATGCGTCCACCATCGCGTGAGACGCGTAGCCCACCGTAAAGCAACGGTAGTAACAAGTGCGATAGCCCATATACGAATGCAAAATGTCGTAGTAAACCGGATCACCCGGCCGCAGCACGCGATCCGAAAATACATGCGGATGCGGATTGCAGCGCTCGCCGGAAATCGCATTCACCGCTTCGACGTATTCGGACCCGAGATCGTAGAGAACTTTGCTCACCAGCCCGACGGCCTCGTTCTCGCGCATCCCCGGCTTCATCGCGCGGTAAAGCTCGTCGTAAGCCGCGTCCACCATCATCGCCGACATATTCAGCAGCGTGATTTCATCCTGCGTCTTGATCACGCGCGCCTCAGACATCAGCGCCTGCCCGTCGACGACCTTGATTCCTTCGCGCTGCAACGCGAAAAGCACCGGCGGCTCGATAATGTCCACGCCCAGCGGCTCTTTCAGCAGCCCGCGCTTTTCGAGTTCAATCCGAATCTTCTTCGCAACATCTTCCGCCCGCCCCATTTCCGGCGTCATTGCCCCACGCAGCATCGAAATCCCGGCGCGCGAACGCTCGCCGAGCCACGGACAATGAAGTTGATGATGCCGCGCGGCCGATCCGAAATCCCACAAGATCGGTTCATCATTCTGCGGCAGCAGAGTAAACCGGTTCGCCTTGTCCTGCGCCCAGGTGCCGATGTGCGTCGCGGTCAGATAGCGCACATTGTTCATATCGAAGCACAGCAGCGCGCCCATCTCCGACTTCGCCAGCAAACTCTTAGCCTTCACCAGCCGTTGCGTGCGCAGACGGTCGAAATCCACCCGCTGCTCCCAATCCACCGCCATAGTTCCGGAAGTCGGCAGCGCCATGGCATGCCTCCCGTTTTCGTTACTCAAGCTCGGCCGCAGAGTTCCCGCGCCACTTCAAATACCGAATTCTCGTTCGGCACGGTCGCATCCTCGAGCGGCGGCGAGAACGGAATCGGCACATGCATCGCTCCGATCCGCCGCACCGGTCCATCCAAATTATAAAAAGCGCCCTCGGCGATCACCGCCGCGATTTCCGCCGTCACTCCGTAACGCGCATAGCCCTCATCCACCACAATCGCGCGCGAAGTTTTCTTCGCCGATTCAATCAGCGTCTGCTCATCGAGCGGCCAGGTCGTCCGCGGATCGATTACCTCCGCGCTGATCCCGATCTCATCGAGCATCTTCGCGGCTTCCAGCGCCACTTGCACCATGCTGCTCGTCGCCACGATGGTCACGTCGCGGCCCTCGCGCTTCACGTCCGCCACTCCCAACGGAATCGTGTAGTCCTCCGCGGGCACCGGGCCCTTCATCTTGTACATCATCTTGTCTTCGAAAAAGATCACGGGATTTTCATCGCGAATCGCCGTCTTCAAAAGTCCCTTGGCATCGTAAGGCGTAGAAGGAAGTACAACTTTCAATCCGGGCACGTGGCTAAACCACGCATGCAGCGATTGCGAATGTTGCGCCGCCGATCGCCGCGCGGCGCCCAGCGTCGTGCGCATCACCATCGGCACTTTCCACTTCCCGCCCGACATGTAGTGGACTTTGGCCGCCTGATTCGCCATCTGATCCATGGTCAGCGTCACGAAGTCGCCGAACATGATGTCCACCACCGGCCGCATTCCTGTCATCGCCGCGCCGACGGCCACGCCCGTAAATCCCGCCTCCGAAATCGGCGTATCCACCACGCGCTCGCTGCCAAATTCCTCCACGAGCCCTGACAGCACCTTGAATGGCGTCCCCGCTTCCGCGACATCCTCGCCGAGAATGTACACGCGCGAATCGCGCCGCATCTCCTCCGCAAGCGCCTCTCGCACAGCTTCGGCGAAAGTGATTTCCCGCTGCCCAATCTCAGGCATAAACGTCCTGGCTCACTTCATCCGCCTTCGGGTAGGGCGCCGCGATCGCAAATTCGACAGCGTGGTTCATCTCCGACTCAATCTCCGCGCGAATCCGGCCGAACGATTCTTCGTCGGCCAACCCCTGCTCTATCAGCCACGTTGCAAGGATATTGATGGGATCGCGCTCGCTCATCCAGCACTGTTCTTCCTGCTTCGAGCGGTAATATTCGCGGTTAATGTCGCCAACGTGGTGCCCGCCATAGCGGTAAGTGTTGCACACCAGAAACGCCGGCCCTCCACCCTCGCGCGCCCGCGAAACAACTCGCGTCGCCGCCGCGTGAACCGCGCGCACATCCTGCCCATCCACACCCGCGGCATGAATTCCGAACGCCGCCGCGCGCGCTTCAATATCGCCCGCGGTCGTCTCCGAAAAATGCGTGTATTCCGTGTACAGATTGTTCTCGCAAACATAAATTACCGGCAGCTTCCAGAGCTGCGCGAGATTCATCACTTCGTAGAGCACGCCCTGCCCCAGCGCCCCTTCGCCAAAAAAGCACACGGACACCAGGCCCGTGCGCAATCGCTGCGCCGAAAAGGCCGCTCCGGTTGCGATCCCCGCGCTTCCCGCAACAATCGCATTCGCTCCCAGATTGCCGGTCGCAGGATCAGCAATGTGCATCGAGCCGCCCTTGCCCTTGCAGTATCCCGCTTCCTTGCCGAGCAACTCCGCAAACATCTGATCCGGCGACGCCCCCTTCGCCAGGCAGTGCCCGTGTCCGCGATGCGTGCTGGTGATGTAATCATCCGCTCGCAGCGCTTCGCACATTCCCACCGCCACGGCCTCCTCGCCCGTATACAAATGCGCCAGCCCCGGCATCAGCGCCCGCTTGTAAAGTTCGCTCACCTGCTCTTCAAAAAGTCGAATCGCAAGCATTTTCCGGTACATCCGCAGCCACAACTCCACGGCAGCTTCCGGATGCCCGGCCGGATGCTTTGCGGCCGTTGTCATTCAGC
>Ga0316363_10001172_pt1 | contig 24597 bp, 12 predicted proteins | sample Sb_taG_3_FD_200459 | JGI IMG/M metagenome (GOLD analysis project Ga0316363, IMG submission 200459) | Peat soil microbial communities from Weissenstadt, Germany - Sb_50d_a_PC metaG (v2) (version 2) | ecosystem: Environmental > Terrestrial > Soil > Wetlands > Peat | place: Germany: Weissenstadt...
TGCGATGACCAATCCGTAGGGCTCGAGTGTCACTTCGCGGCCCTTCGCGCTCGACTGAGGCGTTGCTACCAGGGTTTCCAGACTCGCTGACGCAAACCCTTTGTCGGCGAGGTTAAAAGTCGCCTTCTGGGGCCATGCTGACATGTTCAGCGCCACCAATACGGCCTTCCCCTTGTAGCTGCGGAGATACGACATCACGTTGGCGTCATCTTCGTTCAACGCGGTGTAGCTGCCCTCCAGCAGTGCCTCGTTCGTGTGCCGCAGGGCCAGAACTTTTTTATACATACCCAGAACCGAGTTCGGATCTTTCGATTCGGTCGCAGCATTGTGAGTCTTGTAACTCGGCGGCACGGGGAGCCAGGGATTTTTCTTGCTGAATCCTGCGTTCGCCTCGGTATTCCACTGCATCGGAGTGCGTTCGCCGTCACGTCCGATTTCCTGCGGCCACCCGGTGCGGCCAATTGGATCCTTCACGTCCTCTTTGCGCTTGGGATCGTTATTCTCCATACCAAGTTCTTCGCCGTAATACATGATCGGCGTACCTCGCAACGTCAGGTAAAAAGCGCCCATCAGCTTCGCGATGGCGTCGTTGTTCTTCCCATCGCCGTAGCGGTTATAGGAACGGACGATATCGTGATTGCTGATGACGTAGACGGGCCATCCTCCAGAACCGTCGACCGCTGCGATCTGCCGGCGGAACTCGGGCGGCGAAAGTTTGTTGACCGTCGTGAACATAAAATCCATGGGCATCTGCAATTCGGCACTATGCCCGCCGTAGTACTGCTTCAATTCGTCGATGTCTTTGGTCCACGTTTCTCCGATCAAGACGGCGTTCGACTCGTCGGCCACTTTCCTCAGCTTCTGCAATTCGTCGTGCACTTCGGGAAACTTGTCGTTGTATTTTGGGTCGGTATTCGGATCGCCCTGCTTATTGGTGCCCTCCAATACCGGATTGTCGTGCAGGGCAGGATCTTCAAACAGCGTGTCGACTGCATCCAGCCGGAAACCGGCAACCCCACGTTTGTACCACCAGCGCGTTGTATCCAGCATGGCCTTCTCCACAGCGGGATTGCGCCAGTTCAAGTCCGGCTGAGCGGCATAGAAGTAGTGGTAATAGTACTGCTTGGTCGTCGGATCATACTTCCAGGCTGATCCACCGAAGGTCGATATCCAATTATTCGGGGGCTGGCCCGGTCCCTTGCCATCGCGCCAGATATACCAGTCGCGATGCGGCGCGGTGCGCGAAGACTTCGAATCCAGAAACCAGGGATGCTGGTCGGAAGTGTGGTTCACGACGAAATCAAGAATGATGCTGACGTGATGCTTCTTTCCTTCGGCAACCATATCGTCGAAGTCTGCCAGCGTTCCATAAATCGGGTCGATGTTTTCGTAATCGGAAACATCGTAGCCGAAGTCCACCTGCGGCGACGGAAAGCAAGGGCTGATCCAGATAGCATCGACGCCCAGGTCGTGCAAGTAGCTCATCTTCGAAGTGATACCCCTTAAATCTCCGACGCCGTCGTTGTTACTGTCCGCAAAGCTGCGGGGATAGATTTCATAGAACACGGCGTGCTGCCACCACTGATGGCCTTCCGCATCAACAGATTTCGTTTGAGCTAAGGAGGCGTTGCAACAGCCAAGTGCGAGAAGCAGCGAAAAAATCGGTAAGAACCGTTTTGACATAACATTTCTCTCCATAAAAACAAAGCTTGATGGGTTGCCCTGCGCGCAACGAAACCAATCGAATCCTATTCACAGCTTAGTCTGCCATCAGAGCATTCATGCTACCTCGCGTTCGCAAAACTGATAACAAGATCCTGCCGGACATACGACCCGGCATTCGCGGAGGGGAATTCGACCGTCAAATCCCCCTGATCCTGAGTCCCGTTTTTGAGTTTGCCTCCGCGCACGGAAGCGATCTGCGACGGATTCCAGACCGACAAATCGTAACGCTTCCCAGCCAAACCCGAAAGTGCGAGCGACAACTGCGTGTGCGTCGGATTCCACGACTCCGAAATTATACGCATGCCCTGGCTGGAACTCCCCAGTGGTGGGAGTACGTTTGAAAATCCGAGGCCAAAATCATTTCTCAAGTGAATGCGGATTGTGCTTGTTCCCTTGGCCACCGGGAAGCGCACGGTCACATGTTGATCGCTGGCTCTCTGGCTCACATGGAATGGCAGAGTGTGGCCGTTTAGATCGACCGAGGTTACAGTGCTGCGGAGGCTCAGCGCAGGCGATAACTCCAGCGCGCAGTCTCCAGGGCCAGTACGCTTGACTTCAAGGGTAACCGTACCCGGCGTCTTCTGATAGCTCACGGAAACAACTGCAGCGCCCACGCGCAAGTCCTCCACCGAAAACGATCTCCACTCCGCCGGAACATGCGGAGCAAACGTGAGTGTGTGGCTCTGCGCGTCGGTTTCAATCCCGAGCATGCCACGAAGGATAGGACTGATCACCATCGCTGCCGACCAGATCTGATGCGGTGAATTGGTCGAGAGCGGCTGGTAGTAGTCTCCCGAAAGAACTTCGGCGACGTGGCCAAGCGATCCGTCGAGCGCCATCAATGCATTGGCGCGCAGATTCGCATACGCGGGAAACGCCTGATGGTAACGGTATTCCCCGACCGACGCCCATCCTGTGAAGAGCGGCCACACGGAGCCAAAGTGATATCCGCTGCCGTCATAAAGCGGAGACTGGTTGGAAATGATGCGCATGCCCCAATCGGTTTGATGGTCGGCCTCCGCGAGTTGCCGAATGGTGGCTTCGGTTTTGTCCTGATCTGTTAGGCCAAACCACATCGGCACCGTGCTGAGCACCGAAAGTTCATCAACGCGGCGATTCTGTTGGTTCAGCGCGAAACCGAAGGCTCTCTTTTCGGCGGACCAGAAAGTTTGATTGAACGCCGGTTTCTGCCGATCGAACGCGAACTGCAGTTCCCGGCTGACGTCTGCCTTCCCAGTGAGGGCTGCAAGATTGGCGAGTGAGCGCAGAGCTTCGAGGCCCAGCCCGCTTTGGTAAAACTCGGTTTTCACTGGGAGAAGCGGTCCGCCTTCCACCCACCCGTGCCCAAATCCAAAATTCTGAGGAAAATTCTGCGCGTCGTATGTGGACCGCAAGAATTCGTAAGCCTTCCAGAGACTGTCCCATTTTTGCCGCGCAAACTCGAGGTCCCCGCTGCGCACAACGTAATCATTCGCCGCAATGATGTAGAGCGGCGTGGCGTCGGCGGAAGCGTAGCCGTAGGGAAAATCCTTGAACCACGGGACAAAGCTTGCACCCTGGGAAATTTCGTGGGGCATCTTGCCATCTTCCCGCTGAAACTTGCTGACAAACTCAAGCGCCGTGCGCGTGGTTGCGAAATCGCCGGCCGAATTCAGCGCAAAAGAAGTCCAGAACGAATCCCGCCCAAAGAACCACGCAAAGCCCGGACGTTGGCTCGTGCCTGAAGTTCGATAACCCGCGACGAGTCCTGTGCCCAAAAAAGGATTGGTGGCAAGGCCCTGAATCACGCTAATCCGGGACCAGTCATATGCCTGTTGCAGTCGCGCATCCGGCAGCGTCAGATTGACCGTGCGGTCCAGATAATCCGAATAGTACTGCGCGGATTCGCGGAGCAGATCGCGATAAGATGCGGCAATGTGCTGATAGTTGGAATGCGCATCCTTGCGGCCCTGCATTGAGGCAGCAATCACGACGACCTTGCTATCTCTACCCTTGGCGGTCACACCGAGGCGCAGCGAATTCCGTTCGGAAGCGGAAAAATTCGTCTGGTAAGCAAGACCATGGCCTGACGCCGACGGCGAACCGACCAGCGCGAAAAACTTCTTCTGCTCTTCACCGAAAACAAAGGCGTGTTGTGAATCGTCCCAGTCAAGGAAGGTTCCGCCCATGCCCGCCGGCCATTCCAACTGGAAGTCGCCCACAAAACCTGCCTCGATCTCCAGTGGCTGCTCGGTTTCGACATCGAACAAAATGACTGCGCCCGGCTCGCGAACCGGGACGAAGAACGTCTCGCGCACCGAAAAATCGTCGCCCGCGTACACCAGAGTCGCAGATTCAGGATGGACGACGAGCGTGCGCACCAGGCTTTCCGCGGGCAGCGCGCGGCCGTCCACATGGAACATCAAACGAAAATCGCGAAAAATCTTGAGCGGATAAACCCACGCTTCCATCTCCCCGCTCTCATTGCCGAACAGGCCGGCACGCGTACCGACAATCGGCAGGAATTCCCACGAGCGCACCGGCCGCGAGAGCTCCAACGGCGTACGAGCAGGCTGTTCCGCCGCCGCCAGTGCCGCTAGAAGCAGAAAACACACCACCGGCGCCTGACGTCCGGCGAGCCTGGGCAAAATGCCAAGAGTCTTCATGTTGGACATTGACCCGCGCGCCCTTGATTGTTCTCGCTGAGATTTGTTCGTGACGTTGGCTTGCAAAGTCTTCACGCACCGAATATAAGGATTCAGGGGCGAATTCTAGCACGGGCTGTATGGTCAGGTAACACTTCTTGTCTTGTTCACGCCGCGAAGTCCTGAAGTCGCTCAGCCGATCGGCTGCGATTTTCTCGCTCGAAAGCGTTCTGGGGCTGGCGCGGCCGCTGTGGTCGCAATCCGCACCGCCAGCGGCGCCCCTGGTCGAACCGCTGAAACCGGGCACGCCTCTCGGAGTGAGTTTCCTCAACGTCGGGCGCGAATCTGGCCTCAACTTCAAGACCATCTTCGGCGGCGAACACAAGAACAAATACCTGCTCGAAACCACCGGCTGCGGTGTCGCGTTCTACGACTACGACAATGACGGCTGGCTCGACATTTTTCTGGTCAATGGCACGCGCCTCGAAGGATTTCCCGCCGGACAAGAGCCCATCTCCCGCCTGTTCAAGAATAATCGCGACGGCACGTTCACCGACGTGACACTCAAAGCCGGCGTCGCGCACTCCGGTTGGGGACAGGCCGTCTGCGTCGGCGATTACGACAACGACGGCTACGACGATCTGTTCGTGACCTACTTCGGCAAGAACGTGCTCTATCACAACAACAGCGACGGCACCTTCACTGACGTCAGCGCCAAGGCCGGAGTCGCGGGCAGCGAAAAGCGCTGGAACACGGGATGTGCATTTGTGGACTATGACCGCGACGGGCGGCTCGATCTGTTCGTTGCAAACTACATCGAGATGGACTTGGCGACCGCGCCCGTGCCGGAGTCGGGTCCATGTCTCTACAAAGGCGTGATGGTGGCGTGCGGCCCGCCGGGATTGAATGGCGGCAAAAACCTGCTCTATCACAACAACGGCGACGGAACCTTCTCCGACGTTTCTGAGAGCTCTGGTATTCTCAGCGCCAATGGCACCTATGGTCTCGGCGTGCTCACCGCCGATCTCGACAACGATGGCTGGCCCGACATCTATGTCGCCAACGACTCCACCGCCAGCGCGCTTTACCAGAACAAGAGAAATGGCAAGTTCGTCGACATTGCGCTCGAATCCGGCTGCGCCCTGAGCCCGGACGGCAAGCCGCAGGCCGGCATGGGAATCTCCGCCGGTGACTACGATCTCGACGGCAACCTCGATCTCGTGAAGACAAACTTCGCGGGCGACACGCCTTCGCTCTATCACAATCTCGGTGGCGCCAGTTTCGAGGACGCCACCTTCACCGCCGGACTCGGCCTCTACACCAAATATCTCGGCTGGGGCTGCGGCTTTTTCGATTTCGACAACGACGGCTGGCCCGACATCCTGATCTGCAACGGCCATGTCTATCCCGAGGTCGAACAGTTGAAAACCGAGGCCGGATACGCCCAGCGCAAACTTCTCTATCGCAACCTGCGCAACGGGCGGTTCGAAGATGTATCGATGCAAGCCGGACCGGGCATCTCAGATCCCATTGCCGCGCGCGGCTGCGCCTTCGGCGATTTCGACAACGATGGCGATCTCGATATGGTCGTCAATCCCGTCAATGACTATCCCCAGCTTTTGCGCTGCGATTCACAGACAGGCAACAACTGGATCAAGGTGCGCACCATCGGCAAAAAATCAAATCGCAGCGGCATCGGCGCTCGCTTGAAGTGCGTAACACGCGTCCCCGGCGAGGCAAAACCTCATCAGCAGATCGACGAAGTTCGCAGCGGCGGCGGATACTTTTCACAAAGCGACCTGCGCGTTCACTTCGGCCTCGGGAAAGCCGAGAAAGTTGAAGTTCTCGAAGTCCGTTGGCCCAGTGGGCAAGTGGATACACTCAAGGACGTCAAGCCAAACCAGGTTGTCTACGTAAAAGAAGGAGAAGGGATCGTTCGCACGATGCAGTTTCCGCCGGCAAAATAGCCCACAACGTAACGTCCGCCCCCCCGAGTCGCCAGCCTGTGACTCCTCAGACTAACTGCGCACAACCCTATGGGGCCTTCTTCGCCTCCGCCGCTATCGCCACCCCCGATCCTTCCTTCAGCGTCTGGGTCGAATCCGCCGGCAACTTTTCAAAGCGCTCTACCAATCCACTCGGCCAGCGAATTTGAACGAGATCCACTTTCGTCGCCGAGCCCAGTCCGAAGTGAACTCGCATGTCGCTGCTTGAGTTGTAGCTCGATCCGCTGCGCACTTCATCCACTAGCGTTCGTGCACCAATTTTCACCGAAATCCGCGCTCCAATGCCGTCGCGATTTGATTTTGTTCCGACCGTACGAACTGAAATCCAGTGGTTGGGCGAGCGAACCTGGTTCACCAGCAGACTGAGCGGCGCGTTCATGTTGCTGATCACCGCCGACATCTTGCCATCGTTCCAGAGATCCCCCACAGCCAGCCCGCGCGAAGAAGCGTGCGCGGTGATCCCGGGGCCCGCATCCGCGGAGATGTCTGCAAACGTACCGTTGCCAAGATTGTGGTACAGGATGCGCGGTTCTTCGTAGTCGCTGCCCAGATGCTGCTTATCAACTTCGGGATAGACGTGCCCATTCACCAGCAGCAAGTCCGGCCACCCATCGTTGTCGAAGTCGAAAAACATCGTTCCCCATCCCAAGTATTTCGTGTAGAGGCCCAGGCCAGCCGCGGTAGTCACGTCGTCAAATGTTCCATCGCCATTGTTGCGATAGAGGGTCGAAGTGTCGTCGGAAAAGTTCGTCTTGAAAATGTCGAGGCGACCGTCGCCGTTGTAGTCGCCGATCGTAGATCCCATGCCCGCCTGCTCGCGCCCGTCTTCATTGAACGCCGCGCCCGCAGTTACACCGATGTCAGTGAAAGTGCCGTCACGATTGTTGCGATAGAGAATGCTTGGAGTGCTGTCACAAGCGACATAAATGTCGGGCCAGCCATCGTCGTTGAAGTCGAAAGTCGAAACGCTGAACGCGTAGTGGCCGTCGGTCTGGTCGATTTGCGCTTTCTTGGTAACGTCCTCGAAAGTGCCGTCACCGCGGTTGCGGTACAGAATGTTCTTCGCCCCCGCGAGTCCGCGCGGCCCGCACATCACCGGCACACCCTTCCACAGGCACGATGGCCTATCTCCGGGAGCCGGCGCCGTGGAAAGATCAAAGTCGACATAGTTCGCGATCATCAGGTCGAGATGGCCATCGCGGTCGTAATCGACCCACGCGCATCCCGTGCCCCACGCCTTTCCCGTGCCCGCCACGCCCGCTTTTTCCGCGACCTCGGTGAACACGCCATTCTGGTTGTGATACAGGCGGTTCTTCCCGTAGTAAGTAACGTATAGATCTTCCCACCCGTCGTTGTCGTAATCGCCGACGCAAACCCCTTGCCCCCAGCCCGTCGCGCTCAGACCTGCCTTGACCGTGACATCGGTAAACGTCCCGTCATGGTTGTTGCGATAGAGATGGTTGGTCGGAGCTTTCCCCTCGGGAAAACCTTCGAGAGTCGTGCCGTTGATGATGAAAATGTCGGGCCAGCCATCGTTGTCGTAATCGAAGATAGCGATCCCGGTGCCCGTCGTTTCAATGATGTACTTCTTCGTGTCCACGCCGCCAAACACGTTCATCATCGTCAGCCCCGCTTTTTGGGCGACGTCCGTAAAATATGCGACGGAGTTCTTGGGGGCAGAGGGCTCGTTTTGAGCGGAGATGTATCCGCACAACGAGATCAGGACCGGCAAAACTGCCCACGGAAACCAGTTTGAATGGAAACGAAAATACCGCGCCACACGTGTAACCCCAAATGCATGGTATGGCCCACGACGCGAAGGGGTCAAGACAGCGAGCCCCCGCCTTTCCCGTGCAAAGAAGCCGTGCAAAGAAGCCGCCGCCGCCGCGGACATAGTAAGATTTGTGAAAGCAGTCTCTGATTTCTGACTTTACGGGCACTTCGTTGATTTCTCTGACTTCCACAAAAATGCGAGTTTTGGAGGCGTTGCTCTTCCTCGTGACGCTCGCTCGGCCCGCCGTGGCGCAGAAAGCCCCAGACAGGCCGGCAATCGACAACCTCTATAAGCAAGGAATCCGGTCTCTGCAACAGGGCGACTTGGATGCGGCTCGCGCGGACTTCGAAAAGGTCGTACGGCTCGCGCCGAACGCTCCGGAAGGACACAACTCTCTGGGCTGGGTGCTGATGTCTACCGGAAAGATCGATGACGCGATCCCGCAGTTCCGGACCGCACTCAGGCTGAATGCAAACTTCCTGCAGGCGCACATCAATCTTGCCAACGCGCTGGCGGCTAAGGGAGACAAGGACGCCGCGGTCAAAGAAGCGCGCATCGCCGTCAAGCTCGCGCCCGACGAAGCCGAGGCCCACCGCACCCTCGGTCGCGCCTTGAGCTTCCAGCAGGAGCTGGATGCCGCTGTTGCCGAATTGCGCAAAGCCTGTCAGCTCGATTCTCAACGCCCCGATCTGCACGATGAACTCGGCGCCCTGCTGGTCCAGAATTCGCAACTCGAAGAAGCGGGCACTGAATTTGCCGAAGCGCTCCGGCTCCAGCCCCGATTGGCGGCCGCGAAGTTTCATCTCGGAGTGTTGCGCTGGAAGCAGCGATCTCTCGATGAAGCCGCGCAATTGCTGCAGAGCGCCGTAGAACTCGCTCCGGACAATGCCCAGGCGCATTTCTATCTCGCCAGCGTTCGCGCTGATAAGCGCGACTCCGAAGGCGCTATTCAGGAATGGATGGCTGCGGTCAGAATTCACCCCGACTTCCCCGAAGCCCAAACCAAACTCGGTCTCGCACTGCAGAGGAAAGGAGATGCAGTCGGCGCCGTTTCTGCGTTTCGCCAAGTCACGAGAACTCAGCCTGACAATGCCGATGCGCACAACAATCTCGGCCTGGCTTTGATTCAGTCCGGAGACGCTCCCGGCGCAGTGCCCGAATTCGAAGCAGCCTTGCGCCTCAAACCCGAAGATAGCGATTATCGCGGCAATCTCGGCATCGCATATCTGCAGCGTGCCGACTTCGAAGCTGCCATCCGCGAGTTGAGAGCCGCACTTCATGGTGCACCCGATGATGCGACCCTGCACTACAACTTAGGACTGGCGTTAAAACTCGAGGATCAACTGTCCGCGGCCATCGTCGAGTTACAAAGGGCGGCCCAGCTTGATCCTGAGCAGGCTGACGTGCACTACACGCTCGGCGTCATTTTTTGGCAGCAAGGAGAGTTTGCGCGCGCTGCCGACGAACTGAGGGCTGCCATCAAGGCTCGACCCGACTATGCCGAAGCTCACTACACGCTGGGCACCGTTCTGAAACAACAAGGGAAAGCACAAGAAGCTGCCGACGCTCTTCGCGAGGCCATCCGCCTTCAGCCCGATTTTGCCGGCGCGCACACTACACTGGCTGCCGTGCTGCGCCAACTCGGCGACGCGGAAGGCGCCGCAAGAGAAAGCAAGTCCGGCGTTGAGATCGCAAAAACGGCGAATGCTCTTCAAGCGGCAACCTTCTCAGCCAATTCCGGACGCCGGCTGCTGAATGCCGGGGACCTGGACGGAGCGATTTCCCAATTCCGATCCGCCGTCCAACAGGTTCCCACCTACGCACCGGCTCACTTCTATCTTGGGCAAGCTTTGCAAAGAAAAGGTCTCACCGCTGAGGCGAACCGCGAGTTTCAACGGGCCTCAGAGTTAGATTCTAGCTTTAAGAGTGCTCCAAACTAAGAAAACAACTATGAAGAATTGTATTTAGCGTACGAATTCTCATATTCCTGACGACACCACACTAATCTCTTGACAGGACAGCTTTTCGCGAGTAATCCTTTTCCACTATCACAAAGGTGTGTGACTATCGTCACATTATGCAGTGAGGCGAGACACAGACGCCATTTGCCCACTTTAGTTCAAAGACGGAGAGTCCCCTTGACCACACGTTCAAGAAAAGACCAGTGCTGTTCGGTACGGAGAGGTATCTCATGTGCCCTTTCCAGCTTTATGGGAACCAAAGCGCAATTCCGGAGAAACGATCTGTCCCAAACAAACGAGACACGCGTAAGCGAGAAGAAAATGACGAAGCAAATTACAACCGCCGTCGTAGTGAGCCTATTTATCTGTCTGGCGACTTTCACCCCACCAGCCGCGCAAGCACAGGCGGTTTACGGCAGCATCCTGGGCACAGTCACTGATCCGCAAGGAGCGGCCGTCGCCAATGCCAAGGTAACGGTCATCGACCAGCGCAAAGGTACTTCCGACAGCACGACCACCAACGACAGCGGGAATTATTCCGTCACTCACCTGATTCCAGACTTGTACACGGTTCGCGCCGAATCGCAGGGCTTTAAGACTAGCGAGCAGAAGGACGTCATAGTCGAAGCCGATGCGGTTGCGAACGTACCCCTACAGTTCCAGGTGGGAGGTACCAGCGAGACCGTCGAAGTCACCGGCGAGGCTGACGAACTGAAGACTGATCGCGCCGATGTTGCGACCTCGTTCAGCGAGAAGTACGTCGAAGACATGCCGATCCTCAACCGCAACTTTACGACCCTGCAGTTGATGGCTCCGGGTTCGCAGAAGATGGTGGGATGGAACCACGCCGCCACCGAGAATCCGCAGGGCAGCCAGCAGATCTTCACTCAAGGACAGCACTTCAGCGGCACCGCGTTCGAACTCGACGGAACCGATAACCAGGATCCCATCCTTGGGATTATCGTAGTCAATCCCAACCTGGACGGAGTCACAGAAGCGAAAGTCTCCTTGCAAAACTATGACGCGGAATTCGGCAAGGCCGTATCCAGTGTAGTCACCGCGCAAACTAAGTCGGGCAGCAATGAAATTCACGGCAGCGGTTTCTATTTTCGCCGTTCCGACGCACAATATGCGCGCGATCCTTTCGCGCAGGGCCCTAATCAGGAAGACCCGGTCACCCATCGTCTGATTCCAAGATCCCGCTGGCAGCAGTTTGGCGGCACTGTCGGTGGCGCGATTATCAAGAACAGATTGTTCTACTTCGGCGACTACCAGGGCACACGACAGACCCAGGGCGTCAGCGGCGTGTTCACCATGCCTACGGACACAGTTCGGTCGACGTGCAACCCTGCCACGAACACAACTGGGTATTGCGATCTGAGCCAGTACCTTTCGGCCGGCATCACTGGTGGTGGGCAGATCTACGATCCAACCAGCGGCCTTCCCAACGGAAGCGGTCGAAAGGCGTTTGGACCCCAGCCCGGTTGTACTGGCAACTGCATTCCGATCGGCATGATTTCGCCCGCGGCGGCGAAAATTCTTCAAGCGCTTCCGGCTCCCTCCAGTAGCACCGTTCTTAACAATTACACTGCTTCCGGTTCAGGTCCGTTCACTCAGAACAGCTTCGACACTCGCATCGACTACACGGCCAGCCAAACTGTGAATGTCTTCGGACGGTTTAGCCTCGATTACTTCAAGCTTTCGGGTACGGGTTTGCTGGGAGCGTTGGGTGGCCCCGGGGATGGCTTGGGGCCGGGGTTGGCTGGCAGTTCGATCACGCATAACTATAGCCTCTCAACCGGCGTGACCAAGACGTTCAGCCCTACGTTGCTGATGGATTTCCGCTTCGGCTACTTCAAGTACAATCCGCAGACTCAAAAACCCGACGGCGGCGCTCCCATGACAGCGTTCGGGATCCCCGGCGCGAATACCAGCGACCCGAAGACGGCCGGTCTGGGCTTCTTCTCTCTGGGTGCGGATCCCATCAGCGGGGAAGGCGGCGCTCCGAACAACGGCAGTCAGGGGTTAGTGATTTCCAGCTTCGGCGATGGTTTGGGCGTCGGTCGCTGCAATTGCCCGCTGACGGAAAGCGAACAGCAGTTTCAATTTGTTAACAACTGGACCAAGACAAAAGGCAACCATATCTTTAAATTTGGCGCCGACATTCGGTATGCCATGAACTTACGAATCCCGAGCGACAACAACCGCACCGGAGAATTCAACTTCAGCCCTGAGGGAACGTCGAATGGTGGCACGGGCGGCTTGGACTTGGCCACTTTCCTGCTGGGTGATGTTACGTCGTTTGCCCGTTACGTCAATAACCCAGCCGTCGCCCCCCCCGCAGAGCGGCAAAAGCGCTGGTTCTTCTACGGTCAGGACACTTATCGTTTCTCGTCCAAGCTGACCATTAACTATGGACTGCGCTGGGAGATCTATTTCCCCGAAACAGTCAATGCGAAAGGCGGCGGCGGATTCGCCAACATTGTGGATCTGAATGGAGCGGGCGCCATCCGCGTTGCAGGCTATGGAGGGATCGGCTCCAACGGCAATATCGATAATGACTTTAAGGCCTTCGCCCCGCGCCTCGGCATCGCCTATCAGGTCACGCCGAAGACTGTAGTCCGCGCGGGCTATGGCCGGAGCTATGACATCGGTGTGTTCGGTTCCAATTTCGGACACACGGTCACGCAAAACCTGCCCGTATTGCTGAAGCAGAACTACGATGCCACTAACTTCATCACCGGCGCGTCCTCCAATATAACCCCGCTCTTCAGTCTGGACGCCGGGCCGAACTCGGTTGCTGGTATTAATCCAGCAAACGCTTTCCCCGCAATTCCCTCCAATGGAGTAATACCGTTCAGTTCTCTGGGCGGTGCAATCTCCGGCGTGCACATTCGCCCCATCCGGCAGACCTTGCCGGCGGTGGACGCATGGAACTTTACCGTCCAACGCCAACTCACCAACACCATGGCTCTCGAAGTCGCCTATGTGGGCAGCAAGGGCACCCACGGTTTCGCTGGCGATGGGCCAAACTACGATATCAATCCCGCCGCAGTAGGACAGGGAGCCGACATTACCAAGGCTACCGATACGGTCTCGGGACTACCGTGTCTCCCTGGTACGTTACCCAACACGGGTACTTGCGGGAAAGCGTCTTACAGTTTCCAGCCTTTCACTTCGCAAAACAGTCGCCGCCCGCTCTACCCCACAATCCCATTTGATTTGGGCAACTATTACGGCAACGATGCCTCCAGTACCTACAACGCCTTTGAGGTGAAAGTGGAGAAGCGGTTCTCGCAAGGCTTGCAGTTCGTCTCTCACTACACCTTTTCGCACGCGAACAACTACAACGACAGCTACTATGCGATCAGCCATACCAACCAATGGGGACCGGTGGACTTCAGCCGGAACCATGTATGGGTGTTCAGCCCAATCTATGAATTGCCATTCGGAAAGGGCAAGAAGTATATGGGTGATGCCGGTCGGGGTATGGACTATGTGGTCGGCGGATGGCAGTTAAGCGACACCACGAACTGGAGTAGCGGTCTGCCCTGGACCGCCAGCATCGGCGAATGCGGCAACGTTACCGACACGGGGCCGTGTCGTCCGAACAAGGTACCAGGGTCGTTCAGCACAGGAGTCTCGGGAAGCATCGACCCGGTCAACCACAACCTCACTTTCTTCACGCCAGTCGCACCATTGTTTCTCGACCCCAACTCCGTGCCCGTCGGCACCGACATGTGTACCTTGGCTCGGCCAACGTCAGGGCCGTTTGCTCTTCCCGCTTGTGGGACGCTCGGCAACTTTGGCCGCAATACTTTCCACGGACCGAGGGGGTTCTACGATGACCTTTCTGTGGTGAAGAAGTTCAAGCTCCACGAAAGGCTCAATGCACAGTTCCGCATGGACGCCTTCAACATATTCAATCACCCCGTCTACGCCTTTAGTCAACAAAATGGAGCCAATCCGTGTGTTGACTGCCAGGGCGGCAACAACGGCAAAATTACAGGACTCGAATATGGCACTACGATGCGCCAACTCCAGTTCGCACTGCGCTTCGACTTCTAGACCTGACGTAAGGAAGAGTATCTTCTGAGGGAGTCTGATCCAGGCTCCCTCTTTTTATGTTCTAATTGTTTGCAGATTCTTTCGGGTGATCCTTTGCTATCTCCGCCCAAACCGCTGCTGGCCTTCCTGGTTGTCGCGATGATTTGCTCGGGCGAGGAGGCGCAAGATCCGAAGTCCACCCCTGTACCAACCTCAACCCAAGCCTCGCCCTCCGAGCTTGCGTCGGCTGAGCTTCTGCTTCACCAGGGCAAGTACGACGAAGCGATTGCGGAGCTGCAAAGTCTCGCCGCAAGAAACCCGGCCCCCCAAAAAATCGCCCGGGAGCTGGGCGCCGCTTACTACCAAGAAGGCGACTACCCGAAAGCGGCCGAGTACCTCAAGACAGCTCAATCCGAGGACCCCAAAGACAACGAATCCATCCAGTTGCTCGGCCTCTCCTATTACCTCGCGGGCCGGCCGGCGGACGCTGTCCCCTATCTCGAGAAAGTCCAGTCCTGGTATCCGCGCGCCAACGTGGATGCGGCTTACATTCTCGGCATCTGCTACCTGCAGAGCAAGGATTACCCCAAAGCGCGCACAGCGTTCGCGCGCATGTTCGACGTGCCTGCCGATTCCGCGGCCAGCTACCTGTTCACGGCACGCATGCTGCTCCGGCAGGAGTTCGATCCCGTGGCGGAAGAATACGCACTGAAGGCGACGGCGCTCGATCCGAAGCTGCCCGGGGCACACCTCATGCTCGGGGAGTTGTATCTCTATAAATCGCGCGTTCCCGAGGCGATCGAGCAATTGCAGAAAGAACTAAGTCTGAATCCTGCCAGCGCTGCTACGTATTACAAGCTGGCCGATGCCTATTCGCGAATCCAGAAGTTTGACGACGCGGAGCGCCTCCTGCAGCGATCTATCTGGCTCGACGCAACGTCGACCGGACCCTACATCCTAATGGGAAAGGTTCTGGAGAAAAAAGGCGAGTTCGAACTTGCGGTGCGGGCGCTGCGCCGCGCGGCCGCCATGGACCCAAACAATCCGATGACACACCATCTGCTAGGACAGACGTACCGCGACATGGGGAGGAAAGAAGAAGCGGCGAGCGAATTGAAGATTGCGGAGGAGTTGCGTGTAAAGCAAGATTCGCATCCCTGAATGGAATACCGAGTTCAGTTGGCTCTTGCCGGAAAGCGCGGTGCGTTCTTCTCCAGAGCCTCCACCGCTGCTTCGGGTAACGCGTGCAGCAACTCGAGAAAAGCAGCGTTCGTCCACCCGAAGCCGATCACATTCGCCTGATAGCCCACTTCCACATGGGATTCTGACGACCCGGTTACCACGTTGTACTTTTCCCGGATCGTCCCGTCGCGCGCGAAATTCTCAAGCACGGTAGAGAGGAACTTGGATGACAGCCGGTCGGCATCATCATTAAAACCGTAGCGGCGGATTCCCTGAATTGCGAGCATCTGCACGGGCGCCCAGCCATACGGGTAATCCCATTGCGTTCCGGAGTTTTCGGGGCTCATCGCCAGCCCACCCGGCTGCTCAAACACGGAGAGATTCTTCACCACGGCCTTCGCTTGCTCCGGAGTTGCCAGTCCCGCCCAGAGGGGATAGTAAGTCGTAAGAAAGCGATAAGTCGACTGTTTCCCTTCTGTGAAGTCGTAATCAAAGAAAAATCCGCGTTCGCCATCCCAAAGATACTTCTCAATGCTTTGCTTGCGGGCCTCCGCGCGCTCGCGCCATGTCTTGGCCTCGGAATGTTTTTCCAATAAGTCGCTGATTCGCTCCATGTCTTTTTCAGTCTTATAGAGCAAGCTGTTCAGGCAGGCTGGGGCATAGTGATGGGTGGCCGCTCCGTATGCGCCGAAACGAAAAGAAACATCGAAACCGGACTCCCGCATGGAACGATCGCCCTTGTAGTAGTCCGCGCTCAGGCGAACCACGCGCTGCGGTTCGCATTCCGGCGTGGCCTTGGTCGTCGGGACGTCGCACACCGTGATTGCATAGCTCGATCCCGAACCGGTGGGCGCCTTTGCCTTCTCCTGTTCCATCAGGTAGTGGTCCGCCTGCTCCGGGTGAACCATGAAGTGGCTGACTACCTTGCGGTAGAAGCCGCCTTCATCTTGCAAGCCTTCAGGCGGTGGGCCATCGCCAAAATCGAAATAACGAGCCAAGCCAGTCGATCCGGCCAAATGCGGCTCGCGGGTCCACATCGAGTAGTCCTTCTCGAGGTACGGGTACGCCCGTACCAGCCACGCTTGATCGGCATGTCCGGCCTCTTTCTCCGCCTCATAGACGCCCAGCACCATCGAACTCAGGAAAGGTGGTTGCGATCGTGTCAGATAGTAAGTGCGGTTGGCGTTAAGCAAGGCTCCGTAATTTTCGATCTCAAAGAAGAAGTTCTCGACCATGCCGCGTGCTAAGTCGCTGCGGCCATCGCGCAGCAGACCCACAATGATGAAGTAACTGTCCCAGCCGTACATTTCGTTGAAGCGGCCCCCGGGCACGACATACTTATTCGGGAGATAGAGCAATCCATGAGGATGGAAAGTTGAGGTATCAATTTCTCCCAGCTGATGGATCGGCTCGTGCAAGTGTTCGATCTCGACGTTACAGTCGGCATGAAGCTTTCCTACTGCGGGAGGCACGGAGAACCCGGAAGGTACATAGAGCACGGGGTTTACCTTCATTTTCGGGTCGACAAGGGACGCACAATCGGTCATCGAGCGCGTCAGGTTATCCCAGCCGGCGGCGATGTACTGGCGGATGGGAGCCAGCCCCGCGGCTGCAGTCGGTTGTTCCTGGGCGGCTGCCGCACAGGCGGTGAACACCAGTAAGACGAGTAAGCAGCCCCGCGGTTGCGGAGAGAGTTTTGTGGTTGTCATAGTCGGATCGGAGTCGAGTCAACATCATACTCTCACTGGCTTGCTGCTGAGCCTTACCCATTCGATATTATTCACAAGACTATGGACGGCTCCTTTACCAGCGGCAACGCGCGCCAGCCGTGCGGTAACCAGAATAAAGCGAACCCCAATCGCACAAAACACAGTCACCTAATGCTCGCACTTTGGCGCACTGCTGTTCAGACGTTGCAGCAGGTTCTTTGCTTCCGGCAGGTCGGGGTCGAATTCCAGCACCCGCAGAACATAATTGCGCGCACTACTGGGCTGTCCAGCGTCACAGAGAACCCGAGCAATATTCATCCCAATGCGGCTTTGGCCGGGGGCACGCTGGAAAGCATCCTCCCAGAGTCTGACGGCTTCGTGCAAGTGTCCACGGTTGGCCTCGATTACGCCCAGATTCGTTGCCACATCGATCAATGTGGGATCAATGCCAAGAGCTTTTTCATACAACTCGCGAGCATGATCGATGTCCCCTTTCTTCTGCGCGGAATATCCCAGCGCGGAGAGCAGAGCAGGATCGTTGGGCGATTTTTCGATGGCCGAACGAAGGCACCGTTCAGTCTCTGGAGCAGCCGCCGTCATGCCCCCGTCCACTAACGATTCCCATGCGAGTGCGAGGTCCCGCGCGTCCTCATCGGTTTTCTGCGAATCGGGAAAGGGCACCAGTCGCGGCAGCAGGACCGCCTCGGCATTTCCGTCCTGCAGAAGCTGGGGAAAGATCGGCGGCCGGCGCAGAATGCGATGGTCGGTCACTTCGGTGTGAGCGACGTCCGTGCTCAATGAAGAAGGCATGTGGCAGACGACACAGTCGGGCTGGTCGGTGTGATGCTTGGTTCCAAACTTGGCGCCATGGCACGCCAGACACTTCCGCCGATAGTACGAAACCCGCTCCGCAGCGGAGGGTTCGTAGTGCGGATCGTGACAACTGGTGCAGGACATGGCATCGCCAGACGTCTTCTTACACACACTTTGCGCCAGCGCCTCAACCTGACTGACGGCTCCAAGACCGGGACGTTGCTGGTCCGCAAATACAAAATAATGGATGTAATCCGAGAGCGGCTGGCCAGGCCGAAAGTCATAAATGTGCCGTCCAGGACGTTCAATCGCTGCCTTGCCTTCGAGATGGCATTGCATGCAGACGGCGTCACGTCGGGCCGGATTCAGTTTGGCTGGATTGACGATTGCGCCGCCTTTCGTGTGCGCTGCTCCAGGTCCGTGGCATCGTTCACAGGTGACGCCGGAGTAGGAAAAAGGCGGGATCGTGTAGCGGTTTTGCGTTCCCTTGATCGGAGGCTGCAGTCCGCTGACGTGGCAATGTAAGCAACTGGTGAAAGCCGGCAGACTCATTGGGATCTGGCTGGCGTTGCCGTAAGCGGGCGCCATGTCCCATACGTGCCGGTCCGTGTACCAGTTCACGGGGGACTCAAACAGAAAGCCATCCACGGCGAACAGATAACTTCGCCCGCGCCGTCCGGAGCCAATGTAATAGAGCAACTGGCGCTTACCCCGCACCTCCGAGTCGTTCGGTCGCTCGAAACTGAGCCAGACCTTGCCATCATCGACGTAAATGCGGTAGTGAACGCCGGACTTCTTGTGCACAAAATCAGCGGGGATGAGGTTGTCCATCGCGAGCCCGCTGGCCTTCGCCATGGAAGTTCTTACATACGATTCGTAGATGGACGAATGACAGCCAGCACAGGCCTGATCTCCTACGTATCCGTTCGAGTCGGGACTTGCCGCTCGGGCCGAAGTCTGAGCTAATGAAGCGATTGACGCCCAGAGCAGCGCCGCCAGCAAGCATTGAAGGAAATTTCTCATGGGAGTCACATCAGTGATTGCCCATCGCGCTTTGTAATTGCTGGAGGTTTTCCTGAGCCAGGGCGTGTGCGGGATTGATCCCAAGCGCGCGTTCGAACTGTGCCTTGGCTTCGGCGAACCTCCCCAATTCCGCGAGCGCACTGCCCAGGTTTGCATGTGCGTCGGCATCGTCGGGCTTTATACGAACGGCCGCTGCGAACTGCTCCGCGGCTCCGGGGAAATCTCCCGCCGAAGCCAACGCGTTTCCTAAGTTGTAGTGCGCGTCAAAATATTCGGGTGAAGTTTGCGCAGCGGCCTGAAGATAGGCCCTGGCGCGATCGGGCTGTCCGGAAGCGATCAGGGCAGCCCCGAGTGCATTGTTCGCGGTAGCATCGTGAGGACGAATGCGCAGCGCCGCCTGGTATTCAGCAATCGCGTGGGCAACATTGCCACGCGCCTGCAGCATTGATGCAAGGTTGTAGTAGGCTTCAAAGTCCGCAGGATTGTTCCGGATGTCGTGTCGCGAGAGAGCCTCCTGCAACTGCATTCGCGGGTCGCCGGCTTTCGGATCAAAGTTGCGCGGCAGCATCTGGAGCCAAAGATGAGCCATTTCGTCCTTTGACCGATTGCCACCACGAACACGCTCCGGAGGATGATTAGGATTCAGCGCATTCTCCGTAGAATTGTCGTAAACATAGCGCATGCTGACCGTGGTTCCCTTGGGTAGAAATATCGGCTGCGCGTAACGATATACAGCCTGCCAATTCAAGTCCCATTGCGGAATGTGAATTAAAGTATTCGTACTGCCGCCGGGCAAAGTTGCGGTTGCTTGCAGATCCTTGCCTAGATAATGCGCATGCGGGTAGACGGCCAGCAGATCTACGTCGATGGGAAGCGTAAGTTCATCGCTTACGACAAAGTTCTTTTCGCCGGCCGGAATGTCGAGCTTGGTATCGTTTTGTAGTTGCAGGAGCATGGGAAATTTCGTGGCGGGCTGGTCGGTGAAGTAGAGGCCGATGGTCGGCTGAATCGTCTCCGGCTTGCCGGAAGGCTGCAGGTGGATATTCAGCACCAGGTCGGTGCCTTTGTCCAAGCGCAAAGCCATTCCTTCTGGCTCGAGGTAAGGAACTGTGCCCGGCTTCCAAAACAAGAAGTGGCTGTCGGGATCAAAAGTTTCCGATTCGATTTTGATCTCCATGCCCTCAAAGCCCGCGCCCGGCTCCTTCTCCCTCTGGCGGGAGTTCTGCAGGCGGTCGACAAGAATATTCGCGTGGTGGACGAAGCGCTTGTCGCCGGGGCGAATTTCCACCGCCCTGACCCAGCGGGTGCGGTCAATGGGCACGGGAAAAATGAAATTCCAGTACAGGTCGGAGCCGCTGGCCGGCAATAGGTATGGCGTCGCGGCCTTGAGCACTAGATCGGGCTGCCCGAGTTGCCAGCCTTCCACAGACTTCGGGGGCGACGGCAGGTCCGACGGATTTCCTTCCGGCGCCCCTTCCTCTACCCATTTTCTTATGGTTGCGATCTGCTCGTCTAAGAGCCGCGGCTCATCGGCGAATTTCAGAGCTTGCAGTTCTGGCAGCCACGGCGGCATGAAGCGCGTGCGAGTGACAATTTCAATCTGCCGCGCATGCTTTTTTACGTCGTCATAAGTAAGAAGAGGGAAGGGGCCTGATTCTCCGGGACGATGGCAGCGGGCGCAGGATTGGAAAACGACTGGAGCAATGTCGCGGGTGAATGTGACCTGCTTGTCGTCCTTTCGGTCCGGCGCCGCCTGTGCGTGGACGCCTGTACCGGGCCGAAGCGCCAGTGCAATGGCCAATATGAAGCCGATCCCAGCGAGTGAAAACGGCCGCTTCATCGCAGGTCCGAGATGTAACAGCCCACGCCCGCGACTTCCTTATTGGAAGGCGCACCCCCTGCCAGCGCGGCCTGAATAGCGTCTTCCAGTTCGTGGGTGGTTGACGCAGAGCGCGCGCGTCCGTAAGCCTCGTAGAGATTATCGATGCGCCCGTGATAGACAAGAGCGCCTTTGGCGTCGAACACTGCTGCCTCAGGCGTGACCTGTGCGTGCGCCTGTTTAACCAGCGCATGCTCAGGATCGCGCAGGCCAGGAATGGAGTAGCGGAAATCGCGCAGATACTTGCGAATGTCTGACGGCGATTCGGATTTATCGGGGAAGACGAGATAGAAGCGGGCATCTTTCTGATGTTCTTCGCTGATCCGCTGAATCGTCGGAGCATAGCGTCCGGAAATTGGACAGTCTCCCCGCACGAAAACCAGTACGACGAGTTGGCCAGCATTCGACTTGAGCGGATTCACACTGTTCCCGTCAAGATCCAGCGCAGTTTGCTGGGTCACGCAAAATGCCGGAGCGAGCATTAAAAATGTCAGCGCCGGGAGGAACCGGCCACCCCCCTTCTCGCGCAGTTTGCGAAAAGAGTAGCTTCTCACCATTTGTAGGAGATGCCGGAAAACCATGGGAACCAAGTCTCGTGTTGCATTCCAATTGTAAGGTAAAAGCACTTGGCCGTCCGGAATTTTGTCCTCTACCAACCCGGTTGATATTAGAGTCTCGGCTTGTCCAAAATGCTGTCTACCCCTTGTCCTCACCTCGGCAATCGTCTCAAGAAGCGACTTTGGGACGAGACTCAGAGAGCCGGATACATACGCTAACTGGTGCGCATGGCACACGTGGACTATTGCGCATCGTACTACTAGTTTCGACGTTGCGCGCCTGCTTCGGTTGTCGGTCGATCGGTCGATCCAACGCTCTCGTCCGTCTAGAATTCCAGTACCGCTGCCATCCGAGGGTACAGCCGGTCCCAATTTTTCTGGAACTCCACCTCAATTCGGAGACATTGTCGCAGGCGTGTTGGCACCAAGGAACGTTTTCGAAGCGGGCCGCCGCGAAGTCTCGACGAGGGCCCGCCGCCACCGGTCTGAGATTTTGGGGAGTCCAAACGAATGGTGGCGTTCAGCCGCGGGGAACGGTTTACTGATTGGTTATTAAGGGTTAACGTCACCACTCCGGAGCGGCAAGGTTTATGGTTAAAGTCACAGCTGGCGCCTAGCATGGAGCCCGAATTGGCTCCGTGACGTGGTTCCAAAATCCCCACAGAGGGTTCGGGCCCTCCTAGCCCGTCTGCTGCCTTACTTTGGGGGTCGCGGTCAGGGCGGGGCTTCCGCACCGCCTTTTGGATTTGAGGAGTTACAGTCCGCAGTCGACTTCTGCTAAACCGTAAGGTCGGAGTGCTTTCCCGGCCGTCTCATCCAATTCAGCATGGGCAACGGATTAGACGTTTCGGTCTCAGATCTGGTGGGCATGTGAGCCGGGGAGCCCGCCGGCAGCGCAATCGCCGGGTCGGTTGATCTGGCACAGCACGTGGAACAGTGGGTATACAAGCGCTACAGATTGGCAGAACATCATTCCATTTCTGGACTGGCTTGCTCGGCCACTCCGGTTCCGATTGGGCATGTGGCGGCTACGAAGACGGTGCGGGCGGGCAGCGGTGGAGTGATGCTGCCGAATCATGCACCGTTGGTGGTGGCGGAACAATTTGGGACGCTGGAGGCGATGTATCCGGGACGAATCGATCTCGCGCTGGGACGCGCTCCGGGCGGCGCCTTTCAAACGATGCGGGCGCTGCGGAGGGATTTGCGGCAAAGCGGCGAGGATTTTCCGGCGCTGCTCGATGAACTGCGCACATACCTAGGGCCGGAGAAGCCAGGGCAAGTCGTGAAAGCAATTCCCGGACAGGGTAGCAATGTGCCGATCACGTTGTTGGGGTCGAACGGTTTCAGCGCACAACTGGCAAATGATCGCTATCGCGATTTTACGTCAGCAACGAGCGGACGCCTTTTCCAGTTCGATCCGCAGAGCGCAGAATTCAAGTCCAAAACAAAAACCCGAGCGATCGCGAACGATACCAGCAACACGGATCGTCCTGCCCGTTGTTCGGAACTCGACTTCCATCAGATCGCCGGGCTGAAGGTTGACCCCGGCATAGAGCTCCATGCCCGTGCGGCTTAACTTAGAAACCAATCCGGGCACAACTATGTTTGTAGCGCCGGGGACCGCGATGAAGACAGGTGTGTGCATACGATATCGGAGGTATCGGCGAGTGTTGGTCGAGTCCATTTCGAGGTAGTGACATCAAAACACAATCTACTTGAGCAAGCCGAAGTGCAGCAGGTATGCGGTAGTGGCCAGACCGATCATGAACAGGCCAACCGCTCCTGCTACCTTGAACCGCCAACGCCGCGGCTCACTCTGCTGCGCCGACGCAGCGCGCAGTTTCTCAATCCAAGCCTGCTCGGATTTGTTCTGACTTGACCGCTGCCAGACGAGCGTCCCGAGGCGGCGCTGATCGTCGGCCGCGAGCGAAAGGAAGCGGAAGGGCTGCAACCCATCGGTGACGGGGCGCAGCATCTCTGCGCCTCCGAGCACTGCGCCGGCTCCAGTCAGGAATATCAATTTGACCTGCGATCCTTGGACGACGGGCTGAGAGAGCGAAAGCAGACCACCGGTGACAGAAATCACCTGGAGGTTGGCCCCGGTGGTCTGGCCATTTGCAAACCGAAGCACGGCCGGATTTTGGCCCTCGAGATGAGCGCGCGGGACACGCCACGGCGGACGGGATTGGGGGAGGTTAACCATAATCAGCGCCAGTATGCGGCGGGAGTGGTTACTCATAGAAGATTACGAAAGTGCCAGTCCGGGTGGTTACGAGCTTTGGGACGCGGCCCTCGTTAGCGCTCCACATCCCCACAGGACCGCGCGACCACCGACGCCCCATTTCTGAAGTGACCAAAAAACAGGCACTAACGGTTCGACTGTCCCACCTGTGGGGCTAGGGTACGAGAGAAATGTGAGCTGAGCACAGGCCTGCCGCGTGGTGAGCCCCAGCGAGATCGACACTTGGTAGTTTCGGACAGTTTCACGACATCCGCGTGTACAGCTCCGCTTACAACGTCTCAAGCGACCGTGCGCGAGATTGCTGACGCAATAGGCGTTCACACCAACGAACGGGTTGTTGGTGAAATCGCGATGCTGCAACAGTGACTGTCTGGATTTGCGCTGTGGCTCTTGGTGATCGCCGCACATCAAGATTTGACCGAAGTCACTGACAGGACGCGTTCATTCGTGTGAGGTATTAGAACGTCCCGCCTCACCGAAGAGCAGGTCCCACCACGGTGTGCACACTCCCTGAGGCGAGAGCTTTGAACGTCGGCCCCTCTAGTTATTGTAATGTCGGTGACGATGCGTATTTTGGGCCTGGCAGATCGAGGCCGGAACCCTCGTAGCTGAATGATCGACCCCGATCATGGCCCCTTGCTTCCGTCCGTGAAGGAGGTCTGCTATGACGCGCAAACCCACTCGTAATTATGAACGTACTCCGGGCAGGAATTCCCGGAGAATCAGTGGCCGGCGCCCTGGTAGGGCGGTTTGGAGGTGAAGAAGGTATAGCGGTAAAAGATCAGCAAAATCATCCAGACGTACAACATTCCTCCGCACAGACATAAGCACAGCGAGAAAAATAGGATCTTCCACTGAAGGGCGCCATCTTTTTGATCTCGAAAACGGCACCATATTACACCCGTCATGATTACTCGACTGTCGTGCACTAGTGGCCTGTCGCAGAGTAACCATTACTAGACTGTCAGCATCTAAGCTGTCATGGCCAGTGGCAGCGAAATCGTGCTCACCCAGCAACAGCATTCCGACCTAAGCAGCATCGCCCAATCCCGTGC
>Ga0316363_10001175_pt1 | contig 24560 bp, 20 predicted proteins | sample Sb_taG_3_FD_200459 | JGI IMG/M metagenome (GOLD analysis project Ga0316363, IMG submission 200459) | Peat soil microbial communities from Weissenstadt, Germany - Sb_50d_a_PC metaG (v2) (version 2) | ecosystem: Environmental > Terrestrial > Soil > Wetlands > Peat | place: Germany: Weissenstadt...
GTTCTTCCATCGCTCCCACAGCACGGCCTTCTGCGCTGCCGTGAACCAAATCCGTGACGTCACCATGGCACACCTCCTCACCTCGTAAGATTAGAAGGTGTTGCGCTGATCGGTTGAATCCGCCCCCCGAAAACCACCGAATCGCTGCATTGCGGCCGACGACGCAACGGGCCAAAACCAGACTTCCTGCAGTGGAGTAAAATCCGTGCTATACATTTCCACGCTCGAGTAGGAGCCATTGAATTTTTTTGCCGTCACCTCTGCCAAGGCCAGAGCCATACATGGGGCCGCTGCCGTCGGCCACGCCGCCGAAGGAGGTAGCTGTCTTCGCTTTGGTGACTGGTGTGAACCACCGCGTTGCAGCCTACGGGTATCGCGGAGGCTCGTTTTTTGACCGGCGCGAGTTTTCGATGGCCGGGACCTTGGTGAGGCACCCCCGGGGCGACCTGCTCATCGATACCGGTTTTGGCCGCCACATCGACGAGCAGTTTGCGACCCTGCCTTTGATACTTCGTGCGATAACATCCTATAGTCTGTGGCAGCCCGCCGCCGACCAATTAAAGGCTGCCGGCTACGACCAGAGATCGCTGCGCGCCATTCTTCTGACCCATGCGCATTGGGACCACGTCAGCGGCCTGCCCGACTTTCCAGACGTACCCGTATGGGTGACGCCGCAGGAGCGCGAATTCATCAGGAAGGGCGGGAGCGGACAATTCGGCAAGCCTTTTACCGGCATACGATATGAAGAGTATGGGTTCGAAGGGGACCCGTACCTCGGATTTCCTGAAAGCCACGACGTGTATGGCGATGGTTCGATCATCGTCGTGCCGGCGCCGGGTCACACCCCCGGCAGCGTGATCATATTCGTGACGTTGTACAACGGAGCGCGGTACGCGCTTGTTGGCGACCTAGTATGGCAGCTAGAAGGAATCACGCTGCGCGAGGAGCGCTCCTGGCTCATACGCCAATTTGCCGATTCGGATGCGGCGGGCACGCGCCAAAACCTATTGCGCATGATAGCAATCAAAGAACGACTGCCTGAACTGATCATCGTACCCGCGCACGACATGCGTGCTTTTGCCGAGATGCCGACGCTCGCTTCGGCAAGCGGCGAAACCCGCCGCTAGAGACCGCGGCAACGTCCGCTTTGGGTCAAAACCGCCGTTTCGAGTGTGCGCCGGGAATGTCCGCTTTGCCTCCGATGGCCACCGAATCGCTGCATTGCGGTAATAAACACAATGGGTCGGTATTGTTGGGCTTTGCTCGACGAGCTGCACGCCTGACAAGCAATTTCGAAACGGCCTCTAAGGAACCGCGAACATGGAAGACCACGAGACGCGCCGAAAAATTATTCGCGAATGGATGGCCCTTCCGAAGGATAAGCGACAGACCGAAGAACAGGTGGCGGCATTCGCCAAAAAGGCGGCCCAGCAAAACGAGTTCCACGGTAGTCGGCGCGATCCGCACCAGAAATTTCGGCGCGATCCTTTCGAGAAGGTCATGGGATGGCTGTTGCCGCGCACCGGCAAGTCATGACCGCGCGTCAGTGGGCAACGCTGCCGCTGACAAGGTGAAAAGGCACACGCGCTGATGCGCCATACTATGCCAGCTTGTCACGGTCGCGTTCGAGGACTTCCGGAATACCCCCACGAAGCCGACATTGGCTTACGCCGCGGCATCGGTCAAAAAGGGCCAAAAGGTGCACAAAATACCGACGTCAACAACGTCAGGTCTCGAAACTGGTACCGCCGACTCCTGAGTATTTCTTCGATCTTTCCAAGTGTTTTGCTGAGAGTGCTGGATGACTGACCCGCTTGAAGCTGGCGCTTCAGCTCAACAAAACAATTATTGGCGGCGACAAGACGCCGCGCCAAAATCCTCGCGACGTGAAGCAAGGCAACTGAGTTGTTCCCGAGCAGCGCTGCATCGGCGACATGAAACTGTGAGTCCTCCAAGGCTCGAACATCCACTGTATGCGGCAGATCTAGTAACGCGGAGAGTTCACCGAAAACAGCGTCAGGCTCATCGACCCTTGCAATCTCGATGGAGTCTTTAAGAATTACAACCGCGCCGCTTTTGAGGATCAGTAAGCGCCTGGATTTTGACCCGGCGGTCAAGACGGTTTCGCCAGCGCGGTAATTCGCTAGCGGAAGGAGCGCCAGCAACTTCGCGAACGCGGCACCATCAAGGCTCAGCGCATGCTCGTTGGCTCTGTTCTGTGTTTCCACTGACGACCTCTCCTGGTTTTAAGAGCCAACCTACATCATAGTCCGGCATTTTCCACGTGACAGGTTCCTTTTGGACTACTGCCGTCAAAACAGCGAGAATGTCCGCGTTGGGTCATCAGCGCCTGATCGAGGCCGTCGGTGACGAGTCCGGGTTACCACCAACTTCAGACGTGCCGCTGCACGGCGGCGAAGCGACGTTCAGGGTCAACTTCGTTGGGTCCCCCGACCCTATGTGAAGTACGTCACACACCAGCCGATTGACGCGTGATATTGTTGTTTCAATTGCCCTGGGCGCGACCTTCCTGGCAGGATCGGCTCAATCGCCACGGCCAGGAACGGTTGGTCGCAGGGCTCCACTGGGGCCGCAGCTTGGCGTCTCTCAGGAGGAATTGAAAATGAAGCAGGTGTCCCGCTATCATCCACTGCTGGTGACGCTGCATTGGGTGCTTGCCGTCCTGATCATCGCGGCGTTGGCCATAGGTTTTTTCGTGCTCGCCGCGATGCCCAATGTCGATCCTCAGAAGATTGGTGTTCTGCGGGTACACATGGCGGGCGGAATGCTGATTCTCGCCTTGATGGTCATCCGCTTCGCCGTTCGAATGTGGACATCGCGTCCGGCAGCTGCGACGACAGGTTATCCCCTCCTGGATCGGATCGCGCCGATTACCCATTACGGCTTTTACGTCCTCGTCCTCTTGATGGTGGGCAGCGGCTACACAACGGCGATTCTTGCAGGGCTCCCGGCGATCGTTTTCGGTGGCTCAGGCGCCCCGCTACCGCCGACCTTCAAGATTTATCCGAGCTTTGTGGCACACGGCATATTGCGACGGTCCTTGCCGGCTTAATCGTTTTGCACGTGTTTGCCGCGCTCTACCATCAATTCGTTATGAAAGACAACCTGTTCCGGCGAATGTTCTTCGGGCGACGTGTCCACAGTCCCTCGGTTCCGACGGAATGATTCCCCCGAGCAGCGACTCTGCCCTGTGAGGGCGATGTCTCGGCTATTCGACTCTGCTGGCGAAGGTTTCTTTGCGCTTCTGCGCTTTATCCATGCTGAAACGGTCAGGGCGTTGCGTCGGAGCTTCCGCCATCCGATATCTGAACGAGGCAAAGTAGAGAGAAGGGTAACGTCATGAAGATCATCGTGGTCGGCGCCACCGGCACCATCGGCGCCGCAGTCGCCAAGGCGTTCGCAGCCAACAAGCACGAGGTCGTCGCCGCGTCGCGCAACGGCGCGGTGAAAGTCAATCTCGACGAGCCGGCTTCGATCCGCGCCATGTTCGAGACCGTGCGCGACGCCGACGCGGTGGTGTCGTGCGCCGGCAACGCGGTATTCAAGTCGTTCGCCGCGCTCACCGACGCCGACTACGAGCTCAGCCTCCGCAGCAAGCTGATGGGACAAGTGGCGCTCGCCCGCACCGCCAAGGATCACCTCCGCGACGGCGGCTCGATCACCGTGACCACCGGCGTGCTGGCGATGCACCCGATGCCGGGCAGCGCCGCGATTTCGCTGGTCAATGCCGGCCTCGAAGGTTTTGTGCGCGCCGCGGCGCTGGAAATGCCGCGGCGGCTGCGCATCAACGCCGTCAGTCCGCCATGGGTGAAAGAAACGCTGGTGAAATTGCGCATGGACCCGGCTCCGGGCCTAGCGGCGGCCGATGTCGCCAAGGCCTACGTCGCCGCCGTCGAGGGCTCGTCCCAAGGCAAGATTCTCGAGCCTAGCAGAATCGGCGGATAGTCATTTAAGTGCGACGAGACCTTTTACCGACTCTTTGTGCGAGGTGAGCAACGCATCGACGACCGTATCCAGTTCGGTCGTTTGTTCCGAAACGTTCCGAGAATAATCGAGCACCGATTGGGCCCATTCCCGGGTTCGGCTAATGGTTTCCGCGGTGATCTTGAGTGCCACCGCAACTGTCTTGGCGTTGGTCGCGGCCCGCGACGCGCTGCCGGCGATCGAATCCGTGGCCGCCGCCTGCTCACTCACCGCGGAGGCGACCGACTCGGCGGTGGCGGCAATGTCTGCAATCGTTCTTCCGGTGTTGGCAATTTCATCGACCGAGTGGCGGGTCTGTTCCTGGATGTGCGCGATCTGCCGGCCGATTTCCTCGGTCGCCTTCGACGTCTGCGTCGCAAGCAACTTGACTTCTGAGGCGACCACGGCAAACCCCTTGCCGGCGTTTCCGGCGCGCGCCGCCTCGATGGTGGCGTTGAGCGCCAACAGATTGGTCTGAGAGGCAATGTCGGAAATTAGTCCGGCCACGGAGCCGATATTCGCCACTGCATCGGAAAGCGAGCTTATGGTGGCGTTGGTGCGGTTTGCTTGCAAGACAGAGCCGCGCGAGACGTCGGCGCTCTCCGTCGCCTGACGGTGAATCTGCGAGATCGAAGCCGATAGCTGTTCGGTGACGCTGGCCATTTTGTCGACATCGATGGCCGTCTCGTCTGCCGCCTTCGATGCCTTATCGGCTTCGGCATTTGAGGCAAGTGCCAGCGCGCTGAGACGATCGGAAGTTTCTTCGAGCGCGGTAACTGTTTGGGTGAGCGCCGAGCGCACTCCCTTGATTGCCCCGGCGAGCTCGTTGATCCGGGCCTTCGATTGTGAGATTTCAAGTGCGTTGTGACACGCGATGGCGTTGGCCGCATCCATCGTCAATATTCGACGCGCCACATCGAACAAATAAACCGCCTTTAGACCAGAGAACCTATGATGGCGTCCGATGAGCGGGGCCAACGTGACAGAATATTCTGATTCACGACGGCACGCACCCGCATGTCCAGTCCCTTTTCGATTTCGAATCTGGCCCTTGCCTCGGCATCGGCGACCCAATCTTCGTCGAAGGGCTTGAGGAAAAGCTTCGTGGTGTAGCTGATGATGACCTCGGAGAATAAGTCGCGATTGCGCCGCACGAGATCCGCGATCGCCGGCGCAAAGTTAATGCTGGTTTCAACATACTCACTGGCGGTCGCAGCGATCGTGGGCGCTACGATCGTCCACACTTCGCGCCGAGCCGCCAGAACGTCGGGGCTTATTCCATAAGCCACGAGACGAACTTGAAATGCAGGCGGGACCGACATCTGATTAGATCCGACTGGTGTAATCACACTCTAGAAACGGACTCCTTTAGAAACATTAACGAATTGTGGCCGATACGGCATTTGGCGTCCGCTCGGCGCTCCGCCTCCCCTCGGCTTGCGAAGGGCAAAATCAAACAACGCAGATGGCGGCGAAGAAATGTGACCTTGGCGGTTACGGCTGGCGCAGGCGGTCGAGCACGAGGCTCGAGGCAAAGCCGTCGAGGGCTCGTATCGGGGCAAGATCATCGAGCCGGGGAAACTGGGCGGATAGTTTGTAGACCGGATGGAGCGCGGCGAAATCAGGGTTTGCGGCTCGCACCGGCTTTCACCTGACGACTGACTTATCGCAGCATTGCGCTTCGTGCCGGACATTGACCAGGATCAAGGCTGCGCATCTTAGACCATATACTCTGGCGGCGACGCGCTCCTCGTCGCTGAGGGGAAAGGACGACATGACCAATAGAACAGAGAATACCGAGGAGCACAGCGATCTATTTCAACCGGTGTTCCTAGGGCCGTATCGGCTCGCGAACCGCATCGTCATGGCACCGCTGACGCGAAGCCGCGCCAGCGAAGACGGTGTTCCGACTTCCTTAATGGCGGAATACTACGCGCAGCGTGCCTCCGCCGGGCTAATCATCGCTGAGGGGACCAACATCTCGCCCCAGGGGAGAGGCTATGCCTTTACGCCGGGCATCTACAATGACGCACAGGTCGTGGGATGGCGACAGGTGATTGAGGCCGTCCATGCCCGCGGCGGTCGGATCTTTCCTCAGCTCTGGCATGTGGGGCGGGTGTCGCATCCCGCGCTCCAGCCGGGGGGTACCCTGCCGGTGGCTCCTTCGGCGATTCGTCCGGATGCTAAGTCCTTTACTAAGACTGGCTTTCAAGCTTGCGTAACACCCCGCGCGCTCGCAACTACCGAAATTCCAGAGATCGTCGAGCAGTACCGTCATGCAGCGCGAAACGCCCTTTCCGCCGGTTTCGACGGCGTCGAGATCCATGCAGCCAACGGCTATCTCATCGAGCAATTCCTCCGCGACAGCACGAACAAGCGGACAGATGCCTACGGCGGCTCGCGCGAGAACCGCGCGCGTCTCCTATTCGATGTGACAGAGGCAGTGGCGGGGGTCTGTGGCGGCGAACGAGTGGGCATTCGGCTCTCACCGGTTAGTCCGGTCAACGGCGCCAACCTCGACAGTGATCCCGCAGCGACCTACGCCTATGTCGTCGAGCGACTGAACACGTTTGGTCTGGCCTACATCCACATCATCGAAGGAGCGACCCAAGGGCCCCGCGAGGTCCCAGGTGGGTTCGACCTCCACATTCTGCGGCCGTCGTTCAAAGGGCTTTACATCGGGAATAATGGCTATGACCTCGAGCTGGCCCTTGAGGCACGCCGTCGCAATCTCGCGGATCTCATCTCTTTCGGCCGGCTCTATATTGCCAATCCCGACCTCGTAGAGCGCTTACGGATTGGTGCACGGCTGAACGTTCCCGATCGCGCGACCTTCTTCGGCGGCGGTGTGGCAGGATACACCGATTATCCGGTCTTGACGCCGGCGGAGCGCGACGCGGCCTAGCGCCAGTTGTGGCAAAATGCCTTACGGGCTGCGCGGTGGTTTCGGTTCCTCATGAAAAAGACGAACTTCACAGGGGCCGCGCCGATTCAAAGACCGCCAGAAGTTCTCGCAAGCGAGGTCGCGTGATCAGTCGGTTGATGATCATGTGGCCGATTTCAACCCGGGTCAACAAACCGGAGAATGACGATCCGGCCATCGTGCCGCCGATTGAATTGTCTGCCGCTTAGGTCAACTTTCGTCTCAATCGCCGCCGCGAGACGCGACCGGCAAGACGCCAAGGGGGCGATAGGAGCCAATTATTGCGTCGATTAATTCGACAGCCTCACTGCAGCGGAGCCAACATCATGATCACTCGACGAGAAGCCAGCACAGGATTGCTCTCCAGCGCCGTCCTCGCGACTGCGCCCGGACTTGCGGCCGAGAACGCCGCCGGTATTGACCTGCCGCCGCCGCGAGCCGACGGTGGGAAGCCTCTTATTCAGGCTCTTCGGCTGCGTCGTTCGATCCGCGAATACTCGTCCCGACCATTGCCGAGGCAGGTTCTGTCCGACCTATTATGGGCAGCCTTCGGCGTCAATCGGCCGGCGAGCGGCGACCGTACCGCCCCCTATTGGCGCCACGTCATGGTTATCGACGTCTATGCGGCGATGGAAGACGGGGTTTGGCTCTACGAGCCCAAGACGCACGCACTGCTGCTGCATCTGCCCGACGACATCCGTACAGCGACTGGGCTCCAGGACTTCGTCGGCACGGCGCCCCTCAATCTTGTCTACGTTGCTCACGGCGAGCGCATGCAGGATATTTCCGCCGAGGAGCGACGCCTTTATGCGTCGGTCGATACCGGCTTTATCGGACAGAACGTCTACTTGTTCTGCGCCTCCGAAGGGCTGGCCACCGTCTTTCGCGGTGCGGTCGATTACGACAAGCTTGGTCACACGATGAAGCTCGGCGAAGGGCAGTTCGTTACCTTTGCCCAGACGGTCGGATTTCCGCGCGCGTCAGAATGATCGCAAACGCGCAGCCCGCTAGCAGCAGGGCAACTCTATCTATCGGAGTGTGAGCTCAGATGATTAGCCATCCCAGGGTGCAAGAAGCCGGATCAGGCCCGCGTATGACGACTAGAAAAACGTCTCTGACATAGTGACTCACCCTTGACATCCGTCCCTAAATCGGATACATACAGCGAATCTCGCTCATCGAGGGTCGCTTTCTAGGGGCGTCCTATGAGGCGGAGCGAGTGCGGCGCCCGCGCGCGGACTCGCAATCCGCGCCCGGGCGGCTTCGGGCATCATTCACGCCGGTACTACGGCCGGTGCGGGAGGTGCAGTCCCTGGACTGGGACAGGAAAGGGCGGGTAACGCCCGCCTGGACCGCGTCCCAGGAAGCATGGCCTGGAGCTGAGCCAGGAGGTCATAGCCCTGGCGAGAGCCGCAGTGGAGCGCCGGAAGGCGAGCGCGCCCCGCAAGCAGATGAGTGCGCAGACTGCGTACACTTGTCTGCGTGGCGCGCTTCCGCGCCCCGCGCACATTCAAGCGGTGACGTTTGGATGTGTGGCGCGGACATTGGTTGGATGCGCCTCTCGGCGCTCCGCTCCCCTCTTTCTTGCGCATGATCATGCGCAGCGAGGGAAGCGAATCAAAAGGGCTTTGTTGTTGTGGTGGTAGGCAAACCTCGGGCGCGCAGCGCGTCGCGAGAACGAATTTCTATTATCCGCCCCCGCGGAGCGAAGCGTAGCGGGGGAGGGGGACCATGCGGAGCATGGTGGAGGGGGCGTCCGGCTCAGATGAATGATTCTTTTAGCGAGCAGTTTGTTTTGTTGCCGACGCCCCTTTCACCGCGCCAAGGCGCGGTCCCCCTCCCCCACTTTCGTGGGGGAGGAAGAATCAAGGCTGGCGCAGGCGGTCGAGCACGAGGCTCGAGGCAAAGCCGTCGGGGATCTGCCCGGCCGCGACCTGGAAATTGCGGATGGCGATCCGCGTGCGCGGCCCGAGCAAGCCATCGGGCTCGCCGACGTCGTAGCCGCGTTGCGCCAAGAGCTGCTGCAGCTCGAACCGCTCGGCGATGGTCAGCGCGCGCTCGTCGCGCGGCCAGCTCTGCAGGAACGGACCGCCGCCGCCGAGCCGGTCGGTGAGATGGCCGATGGCGAGCGCGTAGGCTTCCGCCGGATTGTATTTCATGATGACGCGGAAATTTCCCAGCATCAGGAAGGCAGGTCCCCGCGCCCCCGCCGGCAGCAGCAAAAAGGCGCGCTCGGAGGCGCGCGGGAACGGTTTGGCGTCCGCGCGCCTGATCCCCAGTCCCCGCCATTGCGCGATCGTCATCTGCCGCGCGGGGTCGGCGAGGAGGTAATCGAATTGCGGCGGCAGCGCCACTTCGTAGCCCCAGCGCTCGCCCCTCTCCCAGCCGTCGGTTTTCAGATTGTTGGCCGTCGAGGCGATAACGTCGGCGACCGAATCGACCACGTCGCGCCGCCCGTCGCCGTCGAAATCGACCGCGAAGCGCTTGAACGTGGTCGGCATGAACTGGGTCGGGCCGAAGGCGCCGGCCCAGGAGCCGACCAGGCGATCGGGCGCGACATCGCCGCGCTGCAGGATGTCCAGCGCGGAGAGGAACTCCTCGCGGAAATAATCGCGGCGGCGGCCGACGCAAGCGAGCGTCGCCGTCGAGCGGAGCACCGAACGGTCGCCGCCCTTGGTGCCGTAGTTCGATTCGACGCCCCAGATCGCCGCGACGATGTGCCGGTCGACGCCATAGGCGCGCTCGGCGGCGGAGAACACCGGCGCGTATTGCGCCAACAGCTCGCGGCCGCGGGCGATGCGCTCGTCGCTGACCAGCGCGTCGAGATAGTCCCAGGTCGATTTGTTGAATTCCGGCTGGGCATCGAGGAGGTCCATGATGCTCAGGTCGGGTGTCAGCCCGGCGGTATAGCGTTCGAAATTGGCGCGGCTGACGCCGCGGCGCTCGGCCTGCGGCCACAAGGCCGCGATGCAATTGCCGAAGTCGGCGGCGGCGGCGCGGATCGCTTCCGCCGTCATCAGCGGATGGCCAGAGGCGCCCGCTTGCCCGCTCCACTCGCGCGTTCCGCCCGCGGGCGGGGGAACCGCGGCGGTTGCCGGCGGTTGAAAGATGCGTGTCAGCCAGTTGTCGGGCTTGTCCTGCGCCTGCGCCTGCGCCTGCGCCTGCGCCTGCGCCTGCGCCTGCGCCTGCGCCGACGCGGCCAGGCCGGCGCAGATGAGGCAGGCCGCGGCGAGGCGATGGATCGGCTTCAAAGTTGCCATGACCGGTCGTCTCGCTTGCGGCTTCAATCGTCGAAACTTCAAATGCACCGCGCTCGCTCGATCTGTGGCCGCACGAAGGGGCACCTGCTATGTTACCGGAACAGACTTGGACCAAAACCTGGACGGAGACTTGGACAAAGATTTAGGCAACAAAGCGTCTCGCCTCGTTTCCTCCTTCACCTTTTCGCCCAACGGCAACAAATGAAGCTCCGCAAAGCCGTCTTTCCCGTCGCCGGGCTCGGCACCCGGTTCCTGCCGGCCACCAAGGCCATGCCCAAGGAGATGCTGCCGGTGGTCGACCGGCCGCTGATCCAGCACGTCGTCGATGAGGCCCGGCAGGCCGGCATCGAACATTTCATCTTCGTCACCGGCCGCAACAAGGCCGTCATCGAAGACCATTTCGACCGCCAGTTCGAGCTGGAAATGGCGCTGCAGGAGCGGCAGAAGCAGCACGCGCTCGACGTGCTGCGGCAAGACCTGCCGGATCCGGGCTCGACGAGTTTCACCCGCCAGCAGGAGCCGCTCGGGCTCGGCCATGCGGTGTGGTGCGCCCGCGAACTCATCGGCCACGAGCCGTTCGCGCTGCTGTTGCCGGACGTGCTGGTGCAGCACGAGCGCGGCTGCCTGGCGCAGATGATCGACGCGGCGCGCGAACTCGGCGAGCGGGCGAATATCGTCGCCGTCGAGGAGGTGCCGCCCGAGCGCGTCGACCAATATGGCGTGGTCGGCGTCGGCGCCCGCAAGGGCAAGATGTTCTCGATCACCGGCATGGTGGAGAAGCCGTCGCGCGAGCGGGCGCCATCGAACCTCATCCTCACCGGCCGCTACATCCTGCAGCCGGAGATCCTCGATGTTCTGGCCAAGCAGGACCGCGGCACCGGCGGCGAGATTCAGCTCACCGACGCTATGATCGCGCTCGCCCGCACGCAGCCGTTCTACGGCCTGAAATTCGACGGCCGCAGCTTCGACTGCGGCTCGAAGATCGGATTCCTGGCCGCCAACGTGTCCTACGCGCTGGCGCGCCCCGATATTGCGCCCGGTTTTCGCGCCGAGATCAAAAAAATCCTCGCCGAGATCAACGGCGAAGCCGAGTAGCGTCAATTTTTGAATATCGGCGGCTGGCGCCCTCGATGCGATCGGGTGGCGCGGCGCCGTTAAACGCCTTGTTGCGGCGGGACGCAGCCTGTATCCTGCGCGCGCAACGCTGGAGATTGAAATGGCTACAGGGACCGTGAAGTGGTTCAACCCGACCAAGGGATATGGCTTCATTCAGCCCTCGGGGGGCGGCCGGGACGTCTTCGTCCATATTTCGGCCGTCGAGCAGGCCGGGTTGAGCACGCTCAATGAGGGACAATCCATCGAATACGAGATCGAGAGTAATCGGGGCAAAGACGCCGCGGTCAAGCTCAAGGTCAAGTGACGGCCCTATCGGGGCGGCGGGCGGCGTTGACCGCCGCCGACTGCCGGATTTGTGGGGCGTGCTGCGCGTTTTCGGCGGAGTGGCCGCGGTTCTCATTGGAAACGGACGCCGATCTCGCTCAAATCCCCGGCGCCTATGTCGATGACGAACACGGACGCATGCGGTGCAGCGGCAATCGCTGTGCCGCGCTGATCGGGGAAGTCGGCGTCACCACGGCCTGCGCGATCTACCGCGTGAGACCCGAGGTTTGCAAAGCCTGCCTACCGGGCGACGCCGCCTGCCGCATGGCGCGACGGCGCTTCCATCTCCCGGAGCTTTAGCAAAGTCCGGCCGTAGCGATCACGCCGGCCGGCGGGGACCGCGAGATGGCGGATCTTTTGGACAAGATTTTGTAACAGCGGCGCCGGAAGGAAGCTCTGCTGGCGCCGACGACAGCAGGTGAAGACTTCGGAGAGGAGCGGTCATGCGCCTCGCCGCGATCGCGACAGCGGCTGGTGTGCCGGACGGCGGTTTTGCCGGGACGGTTGAGCACGTCTATCCGCGGGTCTGCCTGCTCGGGCTCGCCGATCAAACGCTTGTGACGCTGGCGACTTCTGCCGTCGGCCATTTGCCGCGCGGCATCACCCTCGATTGGTCGGCGGAATTCCCGAGTCACGTGGCACCCGGCTGCGAATTTGCCGCGCGCGCTGGAATCCTGCGTTTTTCGGCAAGCACTCTTTCGGTCGATTTGCGTCGCTCGCGCCGCTGGCAATGCGACCTCACCAGTTTGAAGCTCGACATTAATAGCGTGCCGGTCCGTCAGGCATGGCAGGCGGCGCTCGACGCACTACGCCGAGACGGGCGAAGCAGCGGATTGCAACGGGCGGCCGGCTCCACAATTCGAGATTTGACCGCAGCGGCGCGTGGCTTCGCAGCCGGTGCGGCCGGCGAGATCGTCGCCGCCCTGGTCGGTCTGGGCGAGGGGACGACGCCCGCCGCTGACGACTTTCTTGTCGGCTATGTCGCCGGGCTGCTGTCGAGCGTCGGTATCATCGAGGCGCGGGCGCGCCTAGTATTGACGCTGTGCGAACAGCTCAAGGCCGCGGCGTCGCGAACACATCGTGTGAGCCGGTTTTATCTCGAGGCGGCCGCCGAAGGACAGATTTCGGAGCGGCTCTTTGCGCTTGCGACCTGCATCGCCACAGGAGCTGGGGAGGAAACCGTCACCTTTGCCGCGGAGGCGGCATTGAACGTTGGCCATAGCTCGGGAGCCTGCGGCATTCTCGGCCTGTTGATGGGCTGCACCGCTTGGGAGGAATGACGGAAACGCGGAATGGGAGCAACAGATGAGCGCAAGCGCGAAACTGGCGGTGGTCGCGATTGGAGGAAATTCGCTGATCCGCGACCAGGACCACCAGTCGATCCCTGATCAGTACGAAACCGTGACGGTCACGGTGCGTCAAATCAGCGACATGATCGAGGCCGGATGGAACGTCATTGTCACACACGGCAATGGTCCGCAGATGGGCTTCATCCTGCGCCGCTCGGAACTCGCCATCCATGAACTGCCGCCGGTGCCGATGGACTATGCAGGAGCCGACTTGCAGGGCTCGATCGGCTACATGTTCGTCAAAGCCTTCCATAATGAATTCCGCCGGCGCGGCTTACGCCGCGAGCCGGTCGCGGTCGTGACCGAGATTCTCGTCGATCGCAACGACCCCGCGTTCAGCGAGCCAAGCAAGCCTATTGGATCATACATGGACGAAGCCAAGGCCAAGGCATTGGCGGCGGCCCAGGGGTGGAGCGTCAAGGAAGATGCCGGACGCGGCTGGCGGCGCGTTGTCGCCTCCCCGGTGCCGCGGCAGATCATCGATTCTCAGGCCATCAATCAGCTTGCCCGCTCCGGTTTTGTTGTGATCGGCTGCGGCGGCGGCGGCGTCCCGGTAGTCGAGGACGAGAACGGAGATCTCGTCGGCATCGAGGCGGTGGTCGACAAGGATCTTGCCTCCAGCCTGCTGGCGCGTTCAATCGGCGCCGACCTCTTCCTGATCGCGACTGGAGTCGAACGGGTCGCCATCGATTTCAACACCCCCCGGCAGCGCTGGCTCGACCGCATGACGGTGAGCGACGCGCGGCGCTATTACGCGGCGGGGCAGTTTGACAAGGGCAGCATGGGACCGAAGATCACGGCGCTGGTCGAATTCCTGGAGGCCGGCGGGAAACAGGCGCTTATTACCAACCCGCCCAACATCGCCAACGCGCTCGCCGGCGTAAGCGGCACGCTTGTCGTCCTCGGATAGCAGTCAGGCGCAAACGCGGACATCGCCGCCGCCGACCCATGCCGCGTCCGCAGTGCGGCGCCGCCGAGCCGACCCGATGTGGATCGTGCCTGGAATATCGGCTAAGTTGCTCCGTGCCTGCCGGCACGATGCCGCAGGCCGACAAACAAGCCATCTGGAAACGCCAACCTCCGGAAACGCCATGCAGCTATCGCCGGGTCAGCTCCGCGAGTTCGACGAGCAGGGCTATCTGTTCTTTCCGAACTGCTTCAACGAAGAGGAAATCGCGCAACTGCGCGACGATGCCGAAGCGATCCTGAAACTCGATCGCCAGGAGGTGTGGCGCGAGAAGACCGGCGCGCCGCGCACCGCCTTTGCCGCCCATACCTTCAACGAGACGTTTCGTCTGCTCGCCTGCCATCCGCGGCTGGTCGAGCCGTTGCGCCAACTGTTCGGCGAGGACGTCTACGTGCATCAGTTCAAGCTCAACGCCAAGGCGGCGTTCGAAGGCGACGTCTGGCAATGGCATCAGGATTACGGCACCTGGGCGCGCGACGACGGCATGCCGCAACCGCGCGCCATGAATATCGCCGTGTTCCTCGACGAGGTGATGCCGATCAACGGCGCGCTGATGCTGATCCCGAAGAGCCACAAGCAGGGCGTGCTGTCGGCCGGACACGACACGCTGACCACGTCCTATCCGCTGTGGACGCTGGACAAGGAGACGGTGACGCGGCTTGCTGCCGAGGGCGGCATCGTGGCGCCGACCGGCAAGCCCGGCGCGGTGCTGATGTTCCACGGCAATCTCGTGCACGCCTCGCCGCCCAACATCACGCCGTACCCGCGCAAGATCGTCTATCTGACGCTGTGCGCGGTCTCCAACCACATCACCAAGTTCACGCGGCCGGAATGGATCGCGCACCGCGATTTTTCGCCGATCGTCCCGGTCGCCGACGACGCGCTGCTCACTTATGCGCGCAACCGCCGCGTCGCGGCGGAGTAGGACCGTCGCGGCCGATGGGTCGGTGATTACCGGACCTCTCTGGCATCGGCCAAACTCACCGCGGCGACCGCGCCGACGATGAGCAACAGGCCGACTACCGTCGTGGCGTCCAAGGGTTCTGCGAGAAACGCGGCTGAACTCAGCAGGCCGACCACCGGCACCAGCAACAGAGTCAAGGAGGTGGTCAACGCCGGCAGCGTCCGCGCGATCGTGACGAAGGCCCAGAACGGAAAGGCGGTGATCACGGGACCGCTGTAAAGTGCCAGCAGCACGGTATCCAAGGAAAAGCGGAAGTCGGGGGCCGGCCCCTCGATCCAGCGCGCCAAGGCGAGCATTGGGATGAGGCCGACCAGCATCTGCCATGGCGCCAGCGCCAGCGGCGTACCGCGCCAGTGATGGGCGCGCACGTGGACCGTCGTTCCCGCCCACAACACAGCGGCCGCCAGCAGGTAGCCGTTGCCGATGATCGCCTTGCGGTCGCTCCAGTCAAATCCCACCGGATTGAACATGAAAGCGACGCCGGCGAGCCCCAGCAGCAGTGCCACCGCCTTGGCCAAACGCAGCCGCTCGCCGAGGATCAGGATGGCTCCCGGAACCACCCAGAGCGGCGTCGTGTAGCAGAGAATGGCAGAGCGCCCAGCCGCTACGTTGGCCAAGCCGAGATTCATCAATGCCAGCATGGCCGCCATTTGCACCAGGCCAACGCTGAGCACGATGGGCAGATCGGCCCGCGCCGGCAGTCTGATGCCGCCGCTGCGGAAGGCCTGGACCAAAAACAGACTGGCGGCTCCCACCGCCATGCGGATGCAAGCGAACCACAGCGGGCTGATGTAAGTGAGAATGACCTTATTGATGGGCCAGTTGCAGCCCCAAATTAGGACCATGCAACCCACGAGTACTATCGCACGGCGCCGCTGTGTCGCCTGGGCGCCGCTCGCCATCTCCATGGGTGAAGCCCTTCACCAATGACCGCGTCTGTGAGTTAACCCAATACTGTGTCGTTCGGCATTGGATCGGGATTTCGAAAACTCAAGTCTATGGTCGGGGTGGGGTGTTGTCTATCGAGCAACGATAACGGCTTCGGAACGAGCGCATCGCTGCCGCATGACCGAGAAGTTCGCGCTCGTGGATTCCCTTCACACGGGCGAGACCGCAGGTACAATCCCTCCTGCGCCCGCCATCCTGCATGGAGACGCTGCGCGCCGCGCATACCAGGGTGACGGAACCGCGAGGGAAACATGAATCTGCAATCCCTCCTCACCGCGCGCGTTGCGGCCGGTAAGCCGGTCCGCGTCGGGCTCATCGGCGCGGGAAAATTCGGCTCGATGTTTTTGGCGCAAGTGCCGTCGATCGCCGGCCTCGACGTCGCGGTGATCGCAGACCTCGATCCGGAGCGCGCCAAGGCGGCGTGCCGCAGCGTCGGCTGGGACGCCGCCCGCATCGCGCGCACGCGGTTCGCCGAACGCGGGCGCGATGCCTGTCGCGACGAAGGCGTCGAGGTGGTCGTCGAGGCGACCGGCGATCCCGCGGCCGGCATCGCCCACGCCATCGAAGCGATCGAGGCGAAAAAGCATATCGTCATGGTCAATGTCGAAGCCGACGCACTCGCCGGCGCCTTCATCGCACGCCAGGCCCGCGCCGCCGACGTGACCTATTCCATGGCCTACGGCGATCAGCCGGCGCTGATTGCCGAAATGGTCGACTGGGCGCGCGCGGCCGGCTTCAGCGTCGCGGCGGCGGGCAAGGGCACCAAATATCTGCCGGCCTATCACACGGTCACGCCGGACGGCGTTTGGGAGCATTACGGTCTTTCCGCCGCAGAGGCCAAGCGCGCCGGCATGAACGCGCAAATGTTCAACTCGTTTCTCGACGGCACCAAGTCGGCGATCGAGATGGCCGCGGTGGCGAATGCCTGCGGGCTTGATGTGCCGCATGACGGCTTGAGCTTTCCGCCGTGCGGCGCCGACGACCTTGCCAGCGTCTTGCGGCCGCGGCAGCTCGGCGGCGTGCTGGCCGCTGACGCCATGGTCGAGGTCGTCTCGTCGCTTCGCCGCGACGGCCAGCCGGTCGAGCGCGATCTGCGCTGGGGCGTCTATGTGGTGTTCAAGGCGGCGAACGACTACGCCGCGGCGTGTTTCAAGCAATACGGCCTGCCGACCGATGCTACCGGCCGCTATGCGGCGATGTACAAGCCCTACCATCTGATCGGGCTTGAACTGTCGATCTCGGTGCTCAACGTCGCGCTGCGCGGCGAGCCGACCGGAAGCTGCCGGGCCTGGCGCGGCGATGCCGTGGCGGTGGCCAAGCGCGCCTTGCAGGCCGGCGAGATGCTCGACGGCGAAGGCGGCTATACCGTTTATGCCAAGCTCATCCCGGCGGCGCGCAGTCTCGCGCTCGGCGCGTTGCCGATCGGCCTTGCCCATCGCGTCCAGCTCGCGCGCAACGTTGCTGCGGGGGAATTCGTGAGAGCGGCCGACGTTGCGCTGGACGGCAACTCGCAGGCCGTTCGCGTCCGACGCGAGATGGAGAGCGAGGCGCGGCAGACGGTGCAGATCATGACAGCCTAAAGGCGGCGGCAGTTCGGTTTCTTTTCCACACAGCGACGTGGCGCGTGGCTAGACTAGGGCCGTATTTCGCCAGCCTCACCGTGCGGTGCAAACATGCGCATTGAGATTCATCCCGGCGACGCCGCCTGGCAACAGGCGGAACCGCTCTTCGCGGCCGTATGGCCGCCCGAGGCGCTGGCGACCCTTTCCTGGGGGCGTGTGGTCTTTGCCCATGCGCAGCAGCGCGTGCTGGTCTGGAACGACGCCGGCGAACTTGTTTGTCATGTCGGCATCCATTCACGGCCGGCGAAGTGGACCGACAGCGCGGTGCGGATCGGCGGCATCGGCGGCGTCATCACCCGCCAAGATTCACGCAACAAGGGTTACGCCTCGGCGGCGATGCGTGTTGCCGTCGCGCATATGAAGGAAGAAGATGACGCCGATTTCGGACTGTTGTTTTGCGAGCCGCACAACTTCGCCTTCTATCGCGGCTTGGGATGGCGCCAATTCGCCGGCCCGGTATTTGCCGAGCAGCCGGGAGGCCGGGTCCGCTTCGACGTCATGGCGGCATTCGTGTTCGATCTGCGTCCGTCGCCGCAGGACGGCGCGCTCGATCTGTGCGGGCTTCCCTGGTGACGCGAAGCCGTGCCGGGTTGGTTTCGGCAGCCGGCCTCAGCGCTGCAAGCGCAGGCCGATGAGAGCCGTGGTCGCGGTGTAGGTGAATCCGGGCTCGGTAGTGGTCAACCAATCCTGCCGCAACTCCGTGCGGATCTGCATCTCGCGCGTCAATTTATAGGCCAGCCCGACGGACACGAAATAGCGATTGTCGGTGAAGACGCCGACATAATTGTCGTTGCCATAGCCGCCTTTCAGCGTGCCGACGAGCCAGTATTGGAACGCGTGATCGATCTGCAGGCTGACGTCGCGGCTGAGCTCGCCGGAAGCGCCGGCCACGATGGTCTCGTAAACCTGCGAAGTGGCGGTGAGCTTGGCGCTGGTCAGCGGCGTCGCCTGCCACAACAGCGAACCGTCGGCGATCACGCCGCTGACGTTCGGCAGCGTCGGATCCTGGTAGGTGCGCTCGACATAGCCGACGGCCATCTCGCCGGTGAGCGAACCGAACAGATCGACGGCCGCCCCGACCTTGCCGCTCGCTCCCACCGAGTCGCGCTGTAGCCCGTTGCGATCGAACTGCTCGTCGTGGATGCGCTGATCTCCCTCCAGCTCCACGAACGGCTTCAACCCGGGGTCGAGCTCATAGCCGACGCGCATGATGCCGGCATACTGGTTAAAGTTACGATCGGCGTTGCTCGAAGTCTCGCCGTCGGTGAGGAGCGATTCGTCGTAGGTGGAGCGATCGAAGGTGCCGCGGAGTGAAAAGGATAGCCGGTTGAACTGCTGCGCCACGCCGACCGTCTCGCCGACGTCGAAGTTGAGCGGCAGTTGCGCAAGTTGCGCCTGCAGGTTGGTCCGTAGGTTGGGGCTGCCCGGATTGTCGGTGTTGATGAGGAAACGCTGATCGAGAAGGATCTGAGTGTCGCGGGTGACGTCGACGCGACCGTCGATCTTGGCATTGAGATAGGGAACGTTGAGCGAGGGCACGAGGTTCTCGCCGTATTCGGTGTAGGAGCCGATGATGTCGGCGGTGAGCGAGTGGCGCTCCCAATCGGACCGCACTTGTAGTTCCGGTGCCTCGATAAAATAGGGAGCGCCGCCGGCGCCGGTCACACGTTCGGGATTGGTGTTGTAGCCGGCGGTCAGATCGAGCGACGGCAGCAACAGGAACGAACCGGCGCGGATGCCGAGCGCCGCGTAGGGATCGCCCGCGGCGAGCGGCAGCGGCCGCTGCGGCAGCGTTCCCGGCAAGAGCGTATTGGGCTGCGGCGTCGTCGGCGGTGGGGTGCTCGCCGCGTAGTCAAAATATTCCGGCGGCGGGACGGGCAAGACGGCGCCGGGACGGTTGGCCGCCGTCAACGGATGTACCTCCGGCGGCGGATTGCTCAACGGCGGCGGCTCGGGCGGTGGTGGCAACACGGCTCCGGTCCGTGTCGCCGCCTTAATCGGATGGATCTCCGGCGTCGGCGGCTTTTTCGGCGCGGCAGGTTTGGACGTTGCGCGGGACGTGTAGCTCCGCACCGGCGCGAAAGTCGTTTCGGGCTGCGGCGCGGCCCCGCTGCTCGAAGGCGGATTTTGCGCCAGCTTCTTGCGCCGCGGTGTGTTCATGGAATCGAAGCCGGTATCGGCCGCGCCGAAACCGGCCGGACTGCCGTAGATCGGCGTCGCGCCAAGGCGCGAGGTCGCGGTGAATGTGCCGGGGGGAAGCGATCGATTTCCCGACGTCGCTGCTTCCCCTGGCTGACGAAAGCGCGGCGGGTTTGCCGGATTACCATCAAGCGAGGGCTGCAGAAGATCACTCCCGGGACTAGCCGTCTGCGCCAAGCCCGGCATCGGCGACAACCCGATCGCCGCGGCAAGCGCGACGCCGACGGCGTTCGGCGCGGAGCACCAGCGCGTCAAGAGCGACCTCCACGCACCCGAGCGCACCGTCCCCGCTGTCCGCGTCACCCCGGAAGCTGCCAAAGCCAACCACCGTCAAGGAACTGCGCCGGCGCGCGGACCTTCCCGTGCGACGGCCGCACCATGACCAGCACGGGCCGCCGCGCTGGCCCCGATGGTTAACGGAGTTAGAACGGATATGGTTAACGACAGGTTGATGATGCGGACGCGGCTGCCGTCATTTCGGCTCGCACGGCAGCGAGCCCGGACGGCGCCGTACGATCACACCCAGCCCTTGAGCTCGCGCATGGCGAGCTGCCAGATCATCAGCATGCCGGCCTCGCTGTCGTTGAGGCACGGTATGGTGGCGAAGTTCTGCCCGCCGTAGCGCTTGAACACGTGCGCGTTCTCGACCGCGATCTCGTCCAGCGTTTCCAGACAATCGGCGGAGAAACCGGGCATGATCATGACCAGGTTCTTCACGCCCTTCTTGGCGAGCGCCTTCACCGTCTTGATCGTGTAGGGCTGCAGCCAGCGGGCGCGGCCGAAGCGGGACTGGTAGGTCAACATCAGCTTGTTTTCGTCGTAGCCGAGTTGCGCGCGCAACAGCTGCGTCGTGGTCACGCACTGGCTTTCGTACGGATCGCCCTTTTGCACGTACTCCTGCGGCATGCCGTGATAGGAGGCGACGATGACGTCCGGCGCGAACGGCAGCGCCTTCAGCTCGGCCTTGAGCGAAGATGCCAGCACCTCGATGTAATACGGATCGTCGTAGTAGGCCGGCAGGATGCGCAACGCCGGCTGCCGGCGCAGCGTCATCAGATAGCGGAACACCTCGTCGCACACCGTCGCGGTGGTCGGCGCCGCATATTGCGGATAGAGCGGCATGAGCAGGATGCGGTCGCAACCGCTGGCGATCAGCGCCTCGAGCCGCGACACGATCGAGGGATTGGCGTAGCGCATCGCCCAGTCGACGACGACATGCTGGCCGAGCGGCTCGAGAATGCCGGCGAGTTTTTCCGCCTGCGACCGGGTGATGGTCTTGAGCGGCGATTCATCCTTCTCGTTGTTCCAGATTTTCTGGTAATCGCGCGCCTTGCGCCGCGACCGCAGCGGCAGGATGATCCCGTTGAGCACGAATTTCCAAAGCAGCGAATTTTTCTCGATCACGCGCGGATCGGTGAGGAATTCCTTCAGATAACGGCGGACCGCCGCCGGCTCGGCGGCGTCCGGCGTGCCGAGATTGACCAGGAGCACGCCGATACCGGATGCCGCCGGCGCCGCGGCCGGGGCGGCCGGCTCGCCGAGAGCCGGCCCGACCATCGGCCGCTCGGGCTCACCCGGCTGAATGGGCGGCGCCAGTTCGTCGGCAGGCGTGTCCGGAATTGGCGGGACGGGCGGCACGTCGTTCATGGCTTCACCATACTCGATTGCGAATTCCCTTGCATGCGCGCAAACGCCACGCCGCGTAAATACCTGCCGGCAGGACGCATTTGCGCATTGACGGCCGAAACCTCAATGTGGCCCTATTCGGCGGCATACCGATTTATCGCCTCAACAAGGAAGCGATCATGGTTCGCGGTATCTCGTTGGTCATGGCCTTATTTTTGATCGCGAATGTCGCCTCAGCGCAAAACCGAGTCCGGCCAAACGCCGCGCCGGGCGACGACGCATGCAAGGCCGACACCCACCGCTATTGCCAGCACGTATTTCCTGCGCAGCGCGACCTGCCTCCGGATCAATTCGAAATGTTGTCCTGCTTGCAGGAGCATCGGGCGAAACTCAGTAAAGCGTGCAACGAGATGCTGAAGGGCCACGGCATATGATCGGCGCGCCCCACGCAACTTGATTGGTCGCGAGCCAACGCTCGCCGACGTATTTGGCTGCAGCACGCATCTCAACCGTCTGACGGCATCATTCCGCGGCTTTGAGCAGCACCGGTGAGCCGGCGCGGAATTGTTCAAGGAGAGCCGCCTCGTCGGCCTTGGCGGCGAGGAGATGCCGCTCCTTGACGTAGCCGAAGCCGCGGATCTTCTCCGGGATCGCCGCCAGTCCGACCGCGAGGTGGTGATTGTCGGACGTCAGCGCGGCGAGCACCTGATCGAGCATGGACTCGTAGTCCTCGATCAGCTTGCGCTCGGTGCGGCGCTCGAGCGTGCGGCCGAATGGATCGAACAGCGTGCCGCGCAGGAATTTGAGCTTCGCCAGCAGCCGGAAGGCCGGCAACAGCCAGGGGCCGAAACTCATCTTGCGCGGCAGTCCGGTGGTGCGGTCGCGCCGCGCCAGCAGCGGCGGCGCCAGATGAAACTCGAAGCGCAGATTCTCGCCCTCGAACGTGCCGGCAACCTGCTGGAGGAAGGCGACGTCGCTATAGAGCCGCGCCACCTCGTACTCGTCCTTGTAAGCCATCAGCTTGAAGAGATAGCGCGCCACCGCATCGGCCAGCCCGCACTTGCCGGGCGCGCGCGCGGCCTCCGCCGCCTTGACCCGGTCGACCGCCGCCTGGTAGCGCGCCGCGTAGGCGGCATTCTGATAAGCGGTGAGGAACTTCACCCGCCGCGCTACCGTCTCATCGAACGATTCGGAGAGATGCCGCGCGTCGCTGGTCGCCGCCGCCGCCGGGCTGGCCAGCGCTTCGACTTGCGCGCGATCGACTGCGGCGCGGCGCCCCCAGTGGAAGGCAGCCTTGTTCATGCCGACCGCCTCGCCGTTGAGCTCGATCGCCCGCTCGATGGCGGTCGCCGACAACGGAATGGCGCCAAGCTGATAGGCGTAGCCGACCAGGAACATGTTGCTGCCGATCGATTGCCCGAACAGCGCAGTGGTCAAGCGCGTGGCATTGATGAAATGCGTCTTGTCGCTGCCGGCATCGGCGGTGATGGTGCGCTTGAGCCGTTCGCTCGGCAGCGAAAAATCGGCGTTGCGGGTAAATTCGCCGGGCAGGAATTCCGCGGTATTGACCACCATTTCGGTGGCACCACGCTTGACCGCGGCGAGCACCTTGCGCGTGCCGGCGACCACGATGTCGCCGCCGAGCACGAGATCGGCGCGGCCGGCGGCGACGCGGATGGCGTGGATGTCTTCGGGGTTTTCGGCGAAGCGAATGTAACTGAACACCGCGCCGCCCTTCTGCGCCAGGCCTGCCATGTCGAGCACGCCGACGCCGCGGCCTTCAAGATGCGCGGCCATGCCCAAGATGCCGCCGATGGTGACGATGCCGGTGCCGCCGACGCCGGTGACGATGATGTTGTAGGTCCGCGCAATGGCCGGCAGCTTCGGCTCGGGCAGCACCGGCAGCTCGTGATCGGCGGCGACGCCGGCACCCTTCTTCAGCTTGGCGCCGTGCACGGTGACGAAGGACGGGCAGAAGCCCTTGACGCAGGAAAAGTCCTTGTTGCAGCTCGATTGATCGATGGTGCGCTTTCGTCCCCACTCGGTCTCCAGCGGCTGCACCGAGACGCAGTTCGACTTCACGCCACAATCGCCGCAGCCCTCGCAGATGAGTTCGTTGATGATGACGCGCTTATCGGGATCGGGAAACGTGTGGCGCTTGCGGCGGCGGCGCTTTTCCGCCGCACAGGTCTGGTCGTAGATCAGCACGGTGACGCCGGGAATTTCCGCGAGCTGTTTCTGCACTTCCATCAAATCGTCGCGATGGTGCACGGTGAGGCCGGCCGGCCATGCCGTGCCGCGCGGATATTTGTCCGGCTCGTCGGTGACCACGACCACCCGCTTGGCGCCTTCGGCGGCGACCTGGCGGGCGACTTGCGGGACGGTCAGGCCGCCGTCATTGGCCTGGCCGCCGGTCATTGCCACAGCGTCGTTGAACAAGATCTTGTAGGTGATGTTGGTCTTGGCGGCGATCGCGGCGCGGATCGCCATGTAGCCGGAATGGTTGTAGGTACCGTCGCCGATATTCTGGAAAACGTGAGCGCGATTGGAGAACGGCGCCTCGCCGACCCAGTTGGCGCCCTCGCCGCCCATTTGCGTGTAGCCGAGCGTCGAACGGTCCATCCACTGCGCCATGAAATGGCAGCCGATTCCGGCATAGGCGCGCATGCCCTCCGGCACCACGGTCGACGAATTATGCGGACAGCCGGAGCAGAAATAAGGAATGCGCTGGGCGATGTCGCGCGTCTCCGCCGCGATGCGCTGGAATTCCTTCAAGCGCGCCACACGCTGCGCGATGTCGTCGTTGCGGTGGTACTTCAACAGTCGCTCACCGATGCAGATCGCGACCTCGTTGGGATCGAGCGCACCCTTGACCGGGAACAGCCAATTGCCCTCTTCGTCGCGCTTGCCGATGCAGACCGGCTGGTTGGCCGTGCCGTAGAGCTCCTCGCGGACCTGCACCTCGATCAGCGAGCGCTTCTCCTCGACCACGATGACAAGATCGAGCCCGCTGGCGAAGTCCTGGAGCTCACGCCGGCTGAGCGGCCAAGGGCATCCCACCTTGTAAAGGCGCAGGCCCAGTTCGTTGCATTTGACCTCGTCGATGCCGAGCTCATCGAACGCCTGGCGGACGTCGAGATAGCTCTTGCCAGTGGTGATGATGCCGATCTTCGGATCGCGCCCGCCCGAGGTGATGGTGCGGTTGAGCTTGTTGGCGCGCACGAAGGCGAGCATGGCGTCGCGCTTGAAGTCATGCAGCCGGGCTTCCTGCGCCAGGA
>Ga0316363_10001182_pt1 | contig 24424 bp, 20 predicted proteins | sample Sb_taG_3_FD_200459 | JGI IMG/M metagenome (GOLD analysis project Ga0316363, IMG submission 200459) | Peat soil microbial communities from Weissenstadt, Germany - Sb_50d_a_PC metaG (v2) (version 2) | ecosystem: Environmental > Terrestrial > Soil > Wetlands > Peat | place: Germany: Weissenstadt...
GAACATGCCCGACGGCAAGGCGCAACGCCCCGGCGACATCGTCACCACGATGTCGGGTCAGACTGTAGAAGTCATCAATACCGATGCCGAGGGCCGGCTCGTGCTCGCCGACGTGCTGCACTACATCAACAAACGCTTTAAACCGAAATTCATGATCGACCTGGCGACGCTCACCGGCGCGATCATGGTGGCGCTCGGGCAGGAATATGCCGGCGTGTTCTCCAACGACGACAAGCTTGCCGAGCGCCTGAGCAAAGCGGGAGAGGCAACCGACGAGCGGGTGTGGCGCATGCCGCTCGGACCCGAATACGACAAGATCATCGATTCAAAAATCGCCGACATGAAGAATACCGGCGGCCGCTTTGCCGGCTCGATCACCGCCGCGCAATTTCTTCAGCGCTTCGTTAGCAAAACGCCATGGGTGCATCTCGATATCGCCGGAACTGCGCTCGGCTCGCCGCAGACAGATATCAACAAAAGCTGGAGCTCCGGCTGGGGCGTGCGCCTGCTCGACCGGCTCGTCGAGGACTATTACGAACGCTGATCGCCGCCGCCGCGGGCTGGACGGGGCAGTCGTCGCCATCAACGAGACTTCTCCACTTTGAGGATCAGCTTGCCGAAATTCTCGCCGCTGAACAGTTTCAGCAGCGTCTCTGGAAATGTCTCCAGACCCTCGACAATGTCCTCGCGCGACTTGAGCTTGCCGGCGGTGATCCAGGCGGCGATGTCTCGCGCCGCTTGCGGAAACCGATCGACGTAGTCGAACACCACCATGCCCTCCATGCGGGCGCGGTTGACGAGGAGCGAGAGATAGTTGCTCGGGCCCTTGACCGGCGTGGTGTTGTTGTACTGCGAAATGGCCCCGCAAATCACCACGCGGGCGTGCCTCCTCAAGACAGCGAGCACGAGGTCGAGGATATCGCCGCCGACATTGTCGAAATACACGTCCACGCCGTTTGGACAGTGCGTCCGCAAGCTCTTGCGCGTGTCTCCTGCCTTGTAGTCGACCGCTGCATCGAAACCGAGTTCGTCGACGAGGTAGCGGCATTTGGCGGCGCCTCCCGCGATTCCGACCGCGCGGCACCCCTTGATCTTCGCGATTTGGCCGACGGTGGCGCCGACCGCACCGGCGGCTCCCGAGACCACGACGGTTTCGCCCGGCTTGGGTTGGCCCACGTCCAGCAACCCGAAATAGGCGGTCATGCCCGGCATGCCGAGCGTGTTGAGGAACGTCGGCAAGGGTGCGACTTTGGGATCAATCTTGATCAGTTGCGCGCCGTCGAGCGCGGCGTATTCCTGAACCCCAACTGAGCCGCTGACATAATCGCCCACGGCAAAACCGGAATGCTTCGAGGCCATGACCCTACCGACGCCGCCGGCGCGCATAACCTCGCCAATTCCGACCGGCGCGATATAGGATTTGCCTTCGTTCATCCAGCCGCGCATGGCCGGGTCGAGCGAGAGGTATAAGACCTTGGCGAGAACCTCGCCGTCGCGCGGCTCGGGAACGGGCGCCTCAGTGAATTGCCAGTCACTGCGCTTCGGCAGGCCGATCGGGCGCGCCGCGAGTCTGATCTGATGATTGAGTTTGCCGGTCATAAGGGGAGCCGCCTGCGTTGTTGTGTGCTTTGACTCCGTAGCATGACCGTTGCCGGCTGCGAAGGTTGCGGCGCAGCTCGTGCTGATCCAAGGTTCATCATCCGATCGCGGATTCGACATATTCGGCCCTGGACTCTTCAGTGGATCACCGCATGACCGAAATCCTGTTCTATCACCTGAAAGGACAGACGCCGGAACGGGTATTGCCGGCGCTCCTCCTGAAATCCCTCGAGCGCGGCTGGCGCGCCGTGGTCCACGCATCCTCGGAAGAGCGCATTGAGGCACTCGACGCCCATTTGTGGACCTGGCGGGACGATTCCTTTCTTCCGCACGGGACTTGGCGGGACGCCGAAGCGGCCCAGCAGCCCATCATGTTGACCGTGAACGACGACAATCCGAATGGCGCCGTTGTGCGCTTTCTCATCGAGGGCGCGGCGATGCCGAGCGATGCCGCGGCGTACCAGCGTGTCGTCGTGCTTTTCGATGGCGAAGACCCCGACGCCGTCGAGACGGCGCGGGCGCGGTGGAGCGAGGCGAAATCGGCGGGCTTCGATGTGACCTATTGGCAGGCCGACGAGAAGGGCGGCTGGCGACGCCAAGGCTGACCATATCTGCAAGTCTAGGACAGGGTCCCGTTATATCATACTGATTTTAAGAGATTTTCCTTCTTAATCATGTGTCTGACGAGCGCGTGGCAAAGCCTGACTTTCGGCATTATATTTTTGCTCGAGGGGTAGGTTGCATATATAGTGGTTCCATGAACAAACCTTCAGTGAAGAGGCGGTCGCCAGTCAAGGCAAGCCGCACTCCGGTCGTTCGTAAGGCCGTTTCGCGGCAAGTTTCGGGCAAACCGGAGGCCAATAACACGGCCGTGAAGATCGCTGCGGTAGCTGTCGCGCATCAAGCGTCGATGCGCAGCCAAGTGTTGCGAACGCACAAGTTCCGCGTCGGCCAAACAGTGCTGTACACATCAAGCCCCATCAGCCGTCCGGGCGCCAGCGGGACCTACAAAGTCGTCAAGCTGTTGCCGTCCGATGGCGACGATTACCAATACCGGATCAAAAATCCCGGCGAAGCGTTTGAGCGCGTGGCCAAAGAAAGCCAGCTCGAACTCGATCATTGATCCCGGACTATCTGTGAACGGCGGTGGATCATAGGCGACAGCGCGACCGTGCCAAGATGGTTGCGGGCTGGCTTCTGTTTGACCTCTGGGCCATACTTCGCCGGAGAATGATGTTGCTTCGGTGGACGGAGTGGGTGGATGCTCGGCGTTGATCCCGAGATCGGGACCTCGGCGTTGCGGTTGTGGGTCGCGGCTGGGTCGGCAGCATTGCTCCTCGTCTGTTGCGTGCTGGTGCTGTCGCGGTCACGGTCCGGAATCGGGGCCAATCCGCTATTCCGCGCCAGCTTCGTGATCCTCGGCGCGGTGCTCGGCGCAGCGATGACGTGGGCTTTCCTCGATCGTGCCGCCGTGGCTGACCGCAGTGCCGAGCGCCGAGCGCTCGAACTGCGCGCGCAGGAACTGAGCGCGCGCACTCTCGCTCCGGGCTCACCGCTTGCCTGCCTCGACGCTGTGGCGGGCGAAAACGTGATGGCGGCGTGCGAGAGGGCGCTCTTCGTGTCGTCCGCAAGCGTGGCGGCCGCCTCATCCTACGTCGCGGAACGGTTGGGGCTACTCGCGGCCATGGTCGCGTATGTCGAGCGCGGCGGCACTGATATCGAGGACGTGTTGCTGCCGCTGCGCCGCTCGCTCGAGACCGACCCTTTCGGTTTCCTCGCCCGTGTCCTCTCAAACCGCGACGGTTGCACGAACCATAATTGCAAGGCACTCGCACTCCTGCATGATGCAAGCCGGGTGCGTGCAAACCTGAGCGCAGAGACGCTCGATCATTATCTGGAGCACTATCTGGCGCTTTGGGCCAAAGCGCCCGACGGCGCGCTTGCCGATGCGGCGCCCGCCCAGACCGCCGCGATCCCGCAAGGCCAGCGCAAGGTCAGCATCAACGCCGATTTTCCCACGGCGGCGTCGATTCCCGCGGTCAGCATCATGAATCCCGAGCCCACTGGGCCGGTTCTGCCGGGCGTGGCAGCCGCCGCCGCTGCCAATGCAAACCCGCAGCCGGGCGCCGCACCGTCGTCGCGGCGCTCGCGAAAGCAGGCTGCCAATCCCACTCCACAAACAGCTGCCCAACCGCCTCCGTCGGCGGCAACCGAACCGATTTGGCCGGAGCCCGTCCCATCGCCTCCGCAGACCGCCGCGGCGCCTGGCGGGGCCAGGCCGATGGAGCTCAATCCGGTTTCCCCTCCATCCAACACAAGTGCCGGTATAAACGTGCGCTCGCAATGAGCTGAACGTTCGGCTCCGGCCGACCCCCTGGCGGATCGGTGTGCGCCAGCGGTAAGAAGCTTCCGTCATGTTCAAATCCGTGCTCATCGCCAATCGCGGCGAAATCGCCTGCCGCATCGCCCGCACTGCCAGCCGTCTCGGCATCCGTACGATCGGCGTCTATTCGGCCGCGGACGCGGGCGCGCTGCATCCTCGGCTTTGCGACGAGGCCCACTTCATCGGGCCCGCGGAACCGCGCGAAAGCTATCTCTCGATCGAACGGCTTATCGAGGTTGCCAGGAAGACCGGCGCCGAATGCGTTCATCCCGGCTACGGGTTCTTGTCGGAAAGCGCGGAATTCGCCGAAGCCTGTGAGCAAGCCGGCCTTGTCTTCGTCGGTCCGCCCGCCGGAGCAATCCGCGCCATGGGGCTCAAGGATCGCGCCAAGGCGCTCATGGAAAAGGCCCGCGTCCCGATTGTGCCCGGCTATCACGGCGAACGTCAGGACACCGAGTTTCTCGAGGAGAAGGCCGACGCGATCGGTTATCCGGTGCTGATCAAGCCGGCCGCCGGCGGCGGCGGCCGCGGGCTGCGCCGTGTCGACAAGAAGGCCGACTTCAAAAATGCCTTCGAAGGCGCGGTCCGGGAGGTGGCGGCGGCGTTCGGTTCCGGTCGCGTCTTGATCGAGAAATATATCGCTGCGCCTCGTCACATCGAAATCCAGGTTTTCGCCGACGGGCATGGCAACATCGTCTATCTCGGCGAGCGCGATTGCTCGTTGCAGCGCCGCCATCAGAAGGTCATCGAGGAAACGCCCGCGCCGGGCATGACGCCGCAGCTGCGGGCGCGGATGGGCGCCGCCGCGGTCGAGGCGGCAAGAGCCGTCGGCTATCGCGGCGCCGGCACCGTTGAGTTCGTGGCCGATGGCACCAAGAGACTGCGGGCGGACGGTTTCTGGTTCATCGAAATGAATACGCGGCTCCAGGTCGAACATCCGGTGACGGAGGAGGTCACGGGTCTCGATCTCGTCGCCTGGCAATTCCAAGTCGCCGCGGGCGAAAAGTTGCCGCTGGCCCAGGCAGAGGTCCAGTTCGACGGGCACGCGATCGAGGCGCGGGTTTACGCCGAGGATCCGGAGAACAACTTCCTCCCGTCGACCGGCACGATCGTGGGGTTGGATTTGCCCAGCGATATTCGCGTGGAAAGCGGAGTTGAAGCCGGTGGCGAAGTAACGCCTTTCTACGACCCCATGATCGCCAAGCTGATCGCGCACGCGCCCACGCGGCAAGAGGCTCTCGACCGGCTGACGGCCGCGCTCGATCGCACGATGGTTGCCGGCGTGCGCAGTAACGTGGCCTTCCTCGGCGCGCTCTGCCGCGCGCCGGAATTCCGGAAAGGCAAGGTCGATACCGGTTTCATCGATCGTAATCTCGGCGCGCTCGGCGCCGTACCGCAGGGTCCCGATCGCTCCGCGGCCGCCCTCGGTGTCGCCCACTTGCTGGCGCGTGCTGAAATAAGCGAGGCATTTGGCGATACCGGCGGTGAAAATGCGTCGCCGCGCAATGGCGGGGTTGAGGCTGATTCGCCATGGGCGGCGCGCGACGGCTTTCAGCTCGGTGGCACCCGCTCGATTACGGTTCCGGTGCTCATCGACGGTGAGAGCGCCGAGGCGACGGTCACCTACGGCAACGACGGCATAAAGGTTGCGATCGACGGCACGGCGCCGGCGACCGATGCGCGAGTGTTCGAGGCGGAAGAGGAGGTCTTCGTTCTGCGCCATGGCCGCCAGACCCGCGTCCGTCTCAAGGACGTTGCCGCGGCCGCCGCAGAAGCGGGCGCCGGCGACGGTGTCGTGAAGGCGCCGATGCACGGCAGGGTCCTGGAACTCTTTGTCGGCGGCGGTGAGTCCGTCCACGGCGGTCAGCGCCTTGCCGTGATCGAGGCGATGAAGATGGAGCATACGCTGCGTGCACCGTTTGCCGGCGTGGTCGTCGAGGTTGCCGTCGGCGCGGGCGCGCAAGTTGTGGAAGGCGCGCAGATTATGGTGATCGAACGGGTTGCGGGAGGATAGTCTGGAAGCATGGCGCTCCATCTCATCAAGCTTTGCGTCGGCTGTGACTCGGTCCGCGACCTCGAGACCTGGATCAAGCAAAAGCTCAAGCAGAAGCGCAAGCGCGGGCAAAAGCCGGAACACGTGCATACGACGCGCATGGTACCGAAGCGCGCCGCAGAACTTGTTGATGGCGGCTCGCTCTATTGGGTGATCCGTGGCGAGATCGCGTGCCGCGAGCGCATCATCGATGTCAGGCCGTTCCGCGACAAGGCGGGTGTCGGTCGCTGCGCGCTGGTGCTTGATCCCAAGGTGGTTCTCGTCGCGCCGCGTCCCTTTCGCGCCTTTCAGGGCTGGCGCTACTTGGCGGCGAAGGATGCCCCGCGCGACCTCGACAAGGCCGCCCCAGGCGCCGCCGCGATGCCGGAAAAATTGCGGCTTGAACTGCGCCAACTCGGCCTGATGTGAGCGCGGCGATCCCTCAGCGCCGCGCCACATAGCGCGGGCGAAAGCGATCACCTAAAATCTGCGACAACCGCCGGCAGGCGTGCGGAGTAAGACGATGATCATCGGCAACGAGAAGGATGTGACTAAAGCTGTGTTGAGCGAGCTTGAGCAAGCGCCAGATCCGCGCTTCCGCGAGATCATGTCAGCCTTCGTTCGGCACCTGCACGATTTCGCCCGCGAAGTGAAGTTGACCGAGCAGGAGTTTCAAACGGCGATCGTTTACATCAATGCGCTCGGCAAGCATAGCAACGAGAACCACAATGAAGCGGTATTGATGGCGGGATCGCTGGGCTTGTCGGCGCTCGTCTGTCTCCTCAACAACGGCGATCATGGGCAGACCGAGACCGATGCCAGCCAGCTCGGTCCGTTCTGGCGCATGAGTTCGCCGCTGACGCCGAACGGCGGCTCGATCGTGCGCTCGCCGACGCCGGGTCCGGCGCTTTTCGTCGACGCCTATTACCGCGATGTCCAGGGCCAGCCGATCGAGGGCGCGAAGGTCGATATCTGGCACTCCTCGCCGGAAGGCTTTTACGAAAACCAGGACCCGAGCCAATCCGACATGAATCTGCGCGGCAAGTTTATCACCGACGCGGAAGGTCATATCAGTTTCCGCAGCGTCAAGCCGGCCGGTTATCCGATTCCGATCGACGGTCCGGTGGGCGAACTCTTGCGTGCGCAGCGCCGGCACAACATGCGCCCGGCGCATCTGCATTTCCTGGCTTACAAGATCGGCTTCAAAACGTTGGTTTCGCAGGTCTACGCGTCCAACGACAAATACATCGATAGCGACGCGCAGTTCGGCGTCACCCGCCATTTGCTTGGGAAATTTGTACGGCATGAGGCCGTGCCGGCGCCGGCTGCCGACGTCAAGCCGCCATGGTATTCGCTCACCCATAACTTCGTCATGGAAGCCGGTACGGCGCGGCTGCCAAAGCCGCCGATCACCGGCAAGGCGACCGGTGAGCGGCCGCAAATTCCCCATCTCGAATCGGCGTAAGTCGAGCGGCTTATACCGCGACGTTATCGATCAGCCGCGTCTTGCCGATGCGGGCGGCGACCAGGAGGCGGAGCGGCCGTTCCTTGGCAGAGGCAACGGGGGCGAGTGTTTCGGCGTGACGCGCTTCGAGGTAATCGAGTGCAAAGCCGGCCTGCGTGATCATGACGCGGCCCTTGTCGAGGACGGAAGAGATCGGCTTGCCTGCGACAATTTTTTTCGCGCTTTCGGCGAGCACACGGTGGAGCATCGGGGCCGCGGCGCGCTCGTCCGACGAAAGGTTGCGGTTGCGCGAAGAGAGCGCGAGCCCGTCCACCTCGCGCATGATCGGCGCGCCGACGATGCGGGTTTTCAGGTCGAGGTCGCGCGCGAGCTGCGTAACCACCTTGAGCTGTTGATAATCCTTCTCGCCGAACACGGCGATGTCCGGCTCGCATTGGATCAGGAGCTTAGCGACCACGGTGGCGACCCCGGTGAAGAAGTGCGGCCGGTAGGCATCCTCGAGGCCGGCCTTGGCCGGGCCGTCCGGTACGATCCGTGTCGCAAAGCCCGACGGATACATGGTTTCAACGGCTGGCGCCCAGACCAGATCGGCCTTCAGGGCGCGGAGCGCCGCAACATCGGCAGCGAACGTACGCGGATAGGTGGCGAGGTCCTCGTGCGGGGCGAACTGCGTCGGGTTAACGAAGATCGACACGACAACGCGATCGGCGCGCCTTTGCGCGATTCGGACGAGCGCGAGATGGCCGGCATGCAGCGCCCCCATGGTCGGCACGAGCGCGATCGTATCCCGCCGCCCGCGCCACTGAGCCAGCGCGCGGGCAAGTGCCGGCAAGGTCCGGATAACGCGCGGCCGTCGATGCTCCGATACTGAGAAACTTCCAGTCATGGTGACGTTGCCGCGCAAGCATACACTGCGCGTTCGCCATGCGCCGTGTGGTTAATGATTAACTTATCGAGCACGATGCTGTATCTTGACGCTGCGCGTTGCAAGCCGGAGAAGGGATCGCCCCGCAGAGGTTGCCGCTCGATGTTAATGCAAGCTGATGTTGGCAAGCCGGTTTCGGCGCATGTCATTGTGCTTGGCAACGAAAAAGGCGGTTCTGGAAAGTCGACCACGGCCATGCACGTTGCTGTGGCACTGCTGCAAGCCGGTCAGCGCGTCGCCACGATTGACCTCGATTCGCGCCAGCGCAGCTTTACGCATTACGTGGAAAACCGGCGTGACTGGGCTGCGCGCGCCGGCGTCAAGCTCGACCATCCCCGGCATTATTGTGTGGCGCGCGGTTTTGGCCCGCGGCTCGATGAAATCGAGGCGCAGGAATTTGGCGCCTTCGCCGAAGCGGTGAGCGCGGTCGAGAGCAGCCACGATTTCGTCGTTATCGACACGCCGGGCAGCGATTCGTACCTGATGCGGCTGGCCCATTCGATGGCCGATACGCTGATTACCCCGCTTAACGACAGCTTCGTCGATTTCGATGTGCTCGGCGTCGTCGATCCGACCACGTTCGAGGTGAGCGGCGTCAGCCACTATGCCGAAATGGTGCGTGAGGCGCGCCGGCAACGCCGCTTGGTCGATGGCGGCTTGACCGACTGGGTGGTCGTACGCAACCGCCTGTCGGCGCTCGGATCGCGCAACAAGCGGCTGGTCGGAACCGGAGTCGATGTCCTAGCCAAGGAGCTCGGCTTTCGCGCGATTGATGGCTTTGCCGAGAGGGTCGTTTATCGTGAGTTTTTCCCGCGCGGACTGACCGCGCTCGATGAAGTCGACGAGACGACAAACGGCCCACGCGCTAGTCCCGCGCACACGACCGCCCGCGACGAGGTGAAGAACCTGATCGAGGCGCTGAAGCTGCCGATCGACGAGCGCGGCAGGCGGCGCGCCGCAGCGCGGGCGGAATGGATCGCCGCCGCCGGCAAGCCGCTCGACACCCACGATCTGCTGGCCGATTGAAACGTTCCGCCGCCCATTGCGCCTGTTCGCCGAGGAGGCCACCTTATAGCGAGAGGTTTTGACCTTGCCGCGAAGGGCTCCGCAATGAGCAAAGACCGGTCCGGTGGGACGCCGGCGCCGAGCCAGGACCCGACCCAATCCAGAGCGCCCGACCGGGCTCCGCCGGCCTCTTCGCGCACGGAGCTTGAGGCGTTCCTCGCTCGCGTCAACACGCTCGGCCCGGCGGTCAAGGCCGGCGGACGCGGGCGGCTGGTTTTCGCGCTTGATGCGACCATGAGCCGGCAGCCGACCTGGGATCAGGCCTGCGTGCTGCAGGCCGAGATGTTTCGCGAAGCGGCCGCCGGCGGCGGCCTCGATGTCCAGCTCGTTTATTATCGCGGACTTGCCGAATGCCGCGCCTCGCCCTGGGTCGCCGAGCCGCAGCGCCTCGGTGACTTGATGTCGCGCATCGACTGCCGCGGCGGTCATACTCAAATTGCGAAGGTCCTCGCTCACGCGCGGCGCGAAAACGACAACGCCAAGATCGGTGCCCTGGTGTTCGTCGGCGACGCCATGGAGGAAGCACTCGACGACTTATGCGCTCGGGCCGGCGAGCTTGGCCTGCGCAATGTACCGGCTTTCATGTTCCAGGAAGGCTACGATCCGGTCTGCGAGCAGGCCTTTCGCGAGATAGCCCGGCTGACGCGTGGAGCCTATTGCCGCTTCGCTCCCGGCGCCGCGCATGAGCTCGGCGAGCTGCTGCGCGCGGCGGCGGCTTATGCTGCTGGCGGTATGAAAGCCCTCGCCGATCTCCAAGCGAGGCACTCAACCGGTGCGGTCAGGCTGATCGAGCAGCTCAAATAGCTATGCCCCTACTTCTCGGTGTCGTCGTCCTCATCCTGCTGTTGTGGGCGGTCAACGCTTTCTCCAAAGCCGATCCGAAGCAGGCGGCACAGCTGTTGCGCTATATCGGTGGCGCGGCGGCGCTGATCTTTGCCCTGTTTCTTCTCCTTCGCGGCGAGATCGGGCTTGCCATTCCGGTCGGCGCCGTCGGGCTCGGCTGGCTCGGCTGGCTGACGCTATGGCCGGCGAGCTTCGGAGGCCGTACGCAAAAACGTCCGGGCCAAGTCTCGCGCGTACGCTCGGCCTTTCTCGAGATGGAGCTGGATCACGACAGCGGCGCGATGCGTGGCCGCATTCTCGCCGGGCGCTATGTCGGCGAATCGTTGGATGCACTCGATCCGCAGACCCTCATTGGTCTGATCGGTGAGATCGACAACGACAGCTGCCAGCTACTGATGGCTTATCTTGACCGCAGGGAGCCCCGCTGGCGTGAACACGCGCAAAGTGATGCGGGAGCGAGGCAGGCGAGCAGCGCTGCGCGCGGCAAAATGACTGAAGAGGAGGCTTATCAGATCCTTGGCCTTCAGCCCGGGGCTGGCGCGCAGGAAATCGGTCGTGCTCACCGATCCCTCATGAAGAAACTGCATCCCGACCAAGGGGGGTCGACGTATCTTGCGGCTCGCGTCAATGAGGCCAAGGATATTCTGCTTCGCAGCCATCGCTGAGATTCCTTGAAGGGATCCTCGCGTGGCGCCCCATCCGTCAATGACGTCTCGTCGCGCGTCCCCGTTCGCCGGGACTTCGTTTATTCGAGTATGATCTTCCGAGAACCGGAATCCGCTTTTCGAGTTCATGCGCTAGTTTCTCACAGCCATGCAGTCGATATCGCTGCGTTTGAGCTGTTTGCAGGCAGCTTCTGCGGTTGCCTTGTCGAAGCCGGCGAAGCGGGCCCTGTAGAGGGCCTTGTCGCCTTTTTGCACGCGCTCGGTGAACGCGTCCGCGGCGGCAAGCATGGCGGGGGCCTTGAGCTGCGCGGCGCTCAGGTGCTGCTTGGCCTCGTCTTCGCCCTCGAAGGCACCAATCTGGATGAGCCACCCGCCGTGCGCGCGGGTCTGCAGCATGGCGGGTTGAGGCTTTGCGAAATCGCCCCTGGCCGCTTCGATTCTGGCGGAAACGGTAATCGAGGCAGGCTCCGTCGACGCGACCACGATTGTGCTGGGCGCAGCCAGCGATTGTGAAGCCGGCGGTGTGTGGGCGACCGGCGCGGCGGCCGGTTGGGGGGAGGGAGCAGCGACCGGCACCAGTGTGGGCATCGGCGCGAGCGATGCCGTCTGCACCGGGGCGGTGCGGTAGGAGATCGTCTTCACCAGGACCGGCTGAATCGGGTCATTGGAGCCGGCCGCCGGGCGGTTATTTGCACTTGCTGTGGGCGCCGGGTCGGGGCGCGACGACAGCGGCGTCTTTGCTAACGCCACCGCTTGCGGCTCGCCGCCTTGTTCGGCCTTCTCGGCGAGCATCGGTGCGGTGCGCCGCAGCGCGGCCTCTTTGAGGTGCGCGCTGATCAATTCGCGCATGTGAGCGTCGCGCTGGGATGCCGAACGGCCGCCGAGCACCACGGCGACGATATAGCGGCCGTCGCGGTGCACCGAGGTGACGAGATTGAAGCCCGAGGCGCGGGTATATCCCGTTTTGATGCCGTCGACGCCGCCGACCACGCCCAGCAGGTGGTTGTGATTGCGCATCGCCATGCCGTGGTAGACGAACTCTTCCGTGGAGAAGTATTTGTAATAGTGCGGGAACCGCTCTTGGATGGCGCGCCCAAGCAGGGCCTGGTCGCGCGCGGTACTGATCTGATCATCGTCGGGCAGGCCGGATGCGTTCACGTAGGTGGTGCGGCTCATCCCCAATGCGTGGGCCTTTTGCGTCATGAGCTTGGCGAACGCGTCTTCGTCACCGCCAAGATTCTCGGCAATCGCGACGGCAGCATCGTTCGCCGACTTCGTAACCACGGCCTTGATGGCATCTTGGACTGCGATGCTCTGGCCGGGTTTGAGCCCGAGTTTTGTCGGTGCCTGCTCGGCCGCGTGCTCGGAAACCTTGAGCGGCGTATCGAGCCTGATCTTGCCGGCGTCGAGCCGCTCGAATAGCAGGTAGAGCGTCAGGATCTTGGTCAGCGAGGCCGGATGGCGCAACGCGTCGGCGTTGGCCTCGTGCAACACCTTGCCGGTGTTGCCGTCAACGACGATCGAGGCAAACGGCGGCGAATAGCTCTCGGCGTGAGCGCGCGAGTGGACGCCTGCCGCATGGCGTATGAAATGCACGTGGGCGCGATAATGATGGCGGGCGTCGGCTGAGTCGCTGGTGAAGATGAGACCTGCTGCGACAGCGCCGAGGCCCACGACGCCCCAACGAAGCCCAGTCAAGGCTCCAGAACCAAACCGACCCATTACGCCCCCCGTCCTTGACGCACCTGGAGCTCCTCTGGCGGGAGCCCACCCTGTTGCTCCTTCGGGACGATGTCCCCCGGGGCAAGCGGCCGGCTCGGCCACCCGTCCGATGGCGAGGCATCCCCCGACCAAGGACCGGTCGTCACACGAACGACACGGTCAAGCACGCTAGGATAACGCTGTTGCGAAAGCGTTAACCCACTGCGCGGTCGAATTGTGCGCTGCGGGAAGTCGTTGAATTTTTTGTGCAGTGCACTATAATGATCATTGACGCTGGAAAGGGCCTTTTCAAGGCAAAGGGTCGTTAAATCCCAGCCACCGCAGGCCGCCTGCTGAGGAGGAGTACCATGGATCAGATGAACAAGTTTGGCCAAGACAGCATGCATATGGCACTGAATTCATTCGGCGCCTGGACCACGAACGTGCAAGCCATGGCATCCGAGGTTGCCGACTACTCGAAGAAGGCATTCGAGGACTCTGCCGCCGCGTGGGAAAAGCTCATTGGCGCGAAGAGCCTGGAAAAGGCCTTCGAGGTACAGAACGAATACCTCAAATCCTCTTATGAGGATTTCATCGCCCAATCGACCAAGCTCGGCGAGTTTTACGTCGATCTCGCCAAGGAGGCTTACAAGCCGTTCGAAGGCATGCTCGCAAAGACCGCCGCGATGAAGTGATGAGCGCGGCAAGCCAAGTCGCGCGAGAGCCCGGCTTTATCCAGCGGCCGCGCTGGCTGCATTGCATTGGTGGCAGTCATTCGGTGTCGCGGCGAGAGGGCTCCCGTCGGCGTGCTCCGCGCGTCGCTTTACGCCTTCGACAGGACGGCTTCGATTGCCGCCGTGATCCTGGCCAGGCTTTGCTCAATGCGTCCGAGACGGAAGGCGATGTGTTCGAGCGCGTACGCTGCCCGTTTGTCGGCTGAGGGCATGTTCTGGGCGTCGTAATCCGGGACGAATTCCTGCTCCAGGTCGCGGAGGAGTTTCGCGCGGCGTGGGGAGTCGACCATGTTTGTCTCCTGTGTCCCTGCCGCGATGAATATCCGAGTCGGCGGGCGGCACCAAACCTGCAAACCAGGGGAAAAACCGCGTAGCTGCCGAACTTCTCTTTGCACGCCGGTACCGCGTGACTGTGGGACGGAACGCGGAAGGAGGGCAGGGGGTTTTGCCATGGATACCCCGTCATCGATCTGGAACGCGAGCCGTTCCAAATCTATGATAGTGTGTTGAGGATTGCCGGGGGAGTGAGAGCCTTCCGGACGACACCGCGGTCCGGCGATCATGCAAACACCGGGTCTGGACGATAGACGAAGCAATGCCGCCGAATGACAACTGCACCAGCGATTTTCCCGTCCGCCTGGCGGATGACGACCGCAAGCGCAAAGGCGGTCAGAGCGGACCCGGGACCGCGGTCATCACCAAGACGAAGCCGCAGACCAAGCGGCCGAACCTCTATCGCGTCCTGCTGCTCAACGACGACTACACGCCGATGGAGTTCGTGGTTCACGTGCTCGAGCGCTTCTTCAACAAGGACAGCGAGACGGCACATCGGATCATGATGCATGTCCACCAGCATGGGATCGGCGAATGCGGGGTCTTTACCTACGAGGTGGCGGAGACCAAAGTGACGCAGGTCATGGACTTTGCCCGCAAACATCAGCATCCTTTGCAGTGCATCATGGAGAAGAAGTGATTCCGGGGGAACGCCTCACAATTGAAGAGATCCTGAATGCCCACTTTCTCGCGTAGCCTCGAACAGTCGCTCCACCGGGCCCTGGCGCTTGCCAATGAGCGCCATCACGAATACGCCACGCTCGAGCACTTGCTGCTGGCGCTGATCGAGGATCAGGATGCTGCGGCGGTCATGCGGGCCTGCAACGTCGACTTGGACAAGCTGCGCCGCAGCCTCGTCGCCTATCTCGAATCGGAGCTCGACAATCTGGTCACCGATGGGGCCGAGGATTCCAAGCCGACCGCCGGCTTTCAGCGCGTCATTCAGCGCGCGGTGATCCACGTCCAGTCGTCGGGCCGCGAGGAGGTCACCGGGGCCAACGTACTGGTCGCCATCTTCGCCGAACGCGAGAGCCATGCCGCGTATTTCCTGCAGGAACAGGACATGACGCGCTACGATGCGGTCAACTACATCAGCCACGGCATCGCCAAGCGGCCGGGCATGTCGGAAGCGCGTCCGGTGCGCGGCGCCGACGAGGATACCGATACCAAGAACGGCGACGAGCCGAAGAAGAAGGGCGATGCGCTCGACGCCTATTGCGTCAACCTCAACAAGAAGGCGCGGGAAGGCAAGATCGATCCGTTGATCGGCCGCGAAGCCGAGATCAGCCGCACCATCCAAGTCCTCTGCCGGCGGCAGAAGAACAATCCGCTGTTCGTCGGCGAGGCCGGCGTCGGCAAGACCGCGATCGCCGAAGGGTTGGCGCGCCGCATCGTCCATGGCGAGGTTCCGGACGTGTTGCGTAACGCCACCGTGTTCGCCCTCGATATGGGCACGTTGCTTGCGGGCACCCGCTATCGCGGCGACTTCGAGGAGCGGCTCAAGCAGGTCATCAAGGAGCTTGAGGCCTATCCCGGCGCGATCCTGTTTATCGACGAGATCCATACCGTGATCGGCGCCGGCGCCACATCCGGCGGCGCCATGGACGCCTCGAATCTGCTCAAGCCGGCTTTGGCCTCCGGGACCGTGCGCTGCATCGGCTCCACCACCTACAAGGAATACCGCCAGTATTTCGAGAAGGACCGGGCGCTGGTGCGCCGCTTCCAGAAGATCGATGTCAACGAACCGACGGTCCCCGACGCCATCGAAATCCTGAAAGGGCTCAAGCCTTATTTCGAGGACTATCACAAGCTCAGATACACCAACGAGGCAATCAAGGCGGCGGTCGAGCTGTCTTCGCGTTACATCCACGACCGCAAGCTGCCCGACAAGGCCATCGACGTGATCGACGAGTCGGGCGCGGCGCAGATGTTGCTGCCTGAGAGCCGGCGCAAGCGAACCATCGGCATCAAGGAGATCGAGACCACGATCGCCACCATGGCCCGCATTCCGCCCAAGGCCGTGTCGAAGGACGATGCCGAAGTGCTTCAGCACCTGCAAGAGACGCTCAAGCGCGTCGTCTACGGCCAGGACAAAGCGATCGAGGCCCTCTCGGCTTCCATCAAGCTCGCCCGCGCCGGTCTCCGCGAGCCGGAAAAGCCGATCGGCTGCTATCTGTTCTCCGGCCCGACCGGCGTCGGCAAGACCGAGGTGGCGCGGCAGCTTGCTGCCACGCTGGGGGTCGAAATCATCCGCTTCGACATGTCCGAATATATGGAGCGTCACACCGTGTCCCGCCTGATCGGCGCTCCGCCCGGCTATGTCGGCTTCGACCAGGGTGGATTGTTGACCGACGGCGTCGACCAGCATCCGCATTGCGTGCTCCTGCTCGACGAAGTCGAGAAGGCGCACCCCGACCTGTTCAACGTGCTCCTGCAAATCATGGATCACGGCAAGCTGACCGACCATAACGGCAAGCAGGTCGACTTCCGCAATGTGATCCTGATCATGACCACCAATGCCGGCGCGGCCGACATGGCCAAGGCCGCCTTCGGCTTCACGCACAGCAAGCGCGAGGGCGACGACATGGAGGCGATCACGCGGATGTTCGCGCCGGAATTCCGCAACCGGCTCGACGCCATCATCACCTTCGCGCATCTGTCGCAGGAAGTGATCGCCATGGTGGTCGAGAAATTCGTCCTCCAGCTCGAGGCGCAACTGGCGGATCGCGACGTGACCATCGAGCTGACCGAAGAGTCCTCAAAATGGCTGATTGCCAACGGTTACGACGAGTTGATGGGCGCTCGGCCGATGGCGCGGGTGATCCAGGAGCACATTAAGAAGCCGCTGGCCGATGAAGTGCTGTTCGGACGCTTGAAGTCGGGCGGCCATGTCCGTGTGGTTGTGGTCACCGACGAAACCGGCAAGAGCAAACTCAACTTTGAATACCCAGACGGGCCGGTGACGCCGCGGCCGGAAAAGCTGCCGGAGCCGCGCCGCGCCAAGAAGCGCCGTTCCAGTCCGAAGCGTAAGCCGCCGGGCCCGCGCGGCAACGATACGCCTCCGCGCCGCGGCTCCGTGCCGAAAGTGCCGCTGGTCAAGGTCTAGGCGGGCCCGCTCCCGCGCTCGTCCTCCTAGCAAACGGGGCCGGCCCAAAGTGGCCGGCCCTTTGAACAGGCGTCTAATTTACCCGAAGCGCGGGCGGCGGCGTTGACACTGGGCGCGGCGCGGGTTTGTTAGCGCGCCATGCCGCAGAAGCGAACCCATGACCATTGACAAGACCTATCAGCCCGGCGCGGTCGAGGGCCGCATATACGCGGCTTGGGAAGCTGCCGGCGCCTTCCGCGCCGGCCGGCCCGAGCGCGCCAAGGCGCCGCCCTACTGCATCGTGATTCCTCCGCCCAACGTGACCGGGTCGCTGCATATGGGTCACGCGCTCAACAATACGCTGCAGGACGTCCTGTGCCGCTTCGAGCGAATGCGCGGCAAGGATGTGTTGTGGCAGCCGGGCACCGATCACGCCGGCATCGCCACCCAGGCCGTGGTCGAGCGGCAATTGATGGAGCGCCAGGAGCCCGGCAGTCGCCAGCTTGGGCGCGAGGCCTTCATCAAACGCGTGTGGCAGTGGAAGGCGGAATCGGGCGGTATCATCATCGACCAGCTGAAGCGGCTCGGCGCCTCCTGCGACTGGTCGCGCGAGCGCTTCACCATGGACGAAGGGCTGTCGCGCGCGGTGGCCAAAGTCTTCGTCGAACTCTACCGCCAAGGCCTCATCTACAAGGACAAGCGGCTGGTCAATTGGGACCCCAAGCTCAAGACCGCCATCTCCGACCTCGAAGTGCAGCAGGTCGAGACCAAGGGCCACCTCTGGTACATCCGCTATCCCATTCTAGGAGCGTCCTTCGACCCAAATGATCCCAAAACGTTCATCGTGGTGGCCACCACTAGGCCGGAGACGATGCTTGGTGATATGGCGGTTGCTGTGCACCCGACCGATGAGCGGTACGAGCATCTTATTGGGAAAGAGGCGCTGCTTCCGATTGCCAATCGGCCGATTGCGATTATTGGGGATGAATATACGGACCCCAGCAAGGGTTCAGGCGCGGTGAAGATTACACCAGCGCATGATTTCAACGATTTCGAAGTATGGCGCAGATATCTCGCTCGGATGTCAGAAGATGATCAGCGTCGTTTCGAAGAGACAACCAACTATCGAGCGCCGGAAAACCTAATCAATATCTTGACTCCGGACGGGAGGCTTAAGTCCTCGTTCAAAGATGACATCGACACTACCAAAAGAGCGCCATGGCCAATTCCGGAGCACATCCTCCGTAGAACGGAGGATGACGACAGAGACTACTCGACCGATTTTGGTTTCTCAGATTCCGAACTGATCCCGGCTGAATTAAGAGGCTTAGATCGGTTTGAGGCGCGTAAAAGAATAGTCGAACTGCTGCAAGAGAGAGGTTACCTGGAGAAAATTGAACCGCACATACATTTTGTTCCACATGGCGATCGTTCAGGGGTGGTGATTGAGCCGTTTCTAACTGATCAGTGGTACGTCGAGGCCATTAAGCTCGCACTGCCTGCCATAGATGCCGTGCGTGAAGGCAAGACAAAGTTCATCCCAAATAACTGGGAAAAGACGTTTTTCGACTGGATGGAGAATATTCAACCTTGGTGTATCTCAAGACAGATTTGGTGGGGGCATCAAATACCGGCTTGGTATGGCCCCGATGGCAAAGAGTTCGTTGAATTATCTGAGGCAAAAGCCATTGCGACAGCAGCTAGGTATTACGAGAGCAAAGGGTCGCATTTTGAAACAGACGTTATGCCCCTTGACGGCATTGAATATGCGGAGGGCTTGCGAACTGGACGGTTCAAGTTACTCCGCGACGAGGACGTGCTCGACACTTGGTTCTCGTCGGCGCTGTGGCCTTTCTCGACGCTCGGCTGGCCCGACGAAACGCCGCAGCTGAAACGCTATTACCCGACGAGCGTCTTGGTCACCGGTTTCGACATCATCTTCTTCTGGGTCGCGCGGATGATGATGATGGGACTGCATTTTAGGCATGAGGTGCCGTTCCCCACGGTCTACATCCACGCCCTCGTCCGCGATGCGAGCGGGCAGAAAATGTCGAAGTCGAAGGGCAACGTCATCGATCCGCTCGAAGTCATCGACGAATACGGCGCCGACGCGCTCCGCTTCACGCTTGCCGCCATGGCGGCGCAGGGTCGCGACATCAAGCTCTCGGCTGAGCGCGTGGCGGGGTATCGCAACTTTGCGACGAAGCTCTGGAATGCGGCGCGCTTTGCTGAAATCAATGGCTGCGCTACGACCGATAACTTCGATCCGCGCGGCGCGAAAGAAATTCTGAACCGCTGGATCGCCCACGAAACGGCAAAGACCGCGGCTGAGATTACCGAAGCGATCACCGTCTACCGTTTCAACGATGCAGCGGCGGCAGCGTACCGTTTCGTCTGGAATATTTATTGCGACTGGTATCTAGAACTCGCAAAGCCGTTACTTACCGGCCCTGACGGCGCCGGAAAGGACGAGACTCGAGGCACGGTCGCTTGGGCACGCGACGAAATCCTAAAACTCCTGCACCCGTTCATGCCCTTCATCACAGAAGAATTGTGGGCGGTCACAGCCTCGACAAAACGCGAATCCCTGCTTGCTCTCAGCGAATGGCCCTCGCTCGAAGGCATCGGCGACCCTAAAGCGGAAGCCGAGATTGGCTGGGTGATTGATCTAATTACTGCAATCCGTTCGGTACGCGCCGAGATGAATGTCAATGTACCGCTTCCGCTTGTGATGGTTAGGATAGGCGACCACGTTTGGGATAGGGCCCAGCGCTGGTCTGAATTTATAAAGCGGATGGCCAAAATTTCAGACGTGAGTAGGGCACCTGTGCATCAGCGAGGCGCCGTCCAGCTGGTTGTGCGCGGCGAGGTCGTGGAGCTGCCGCTTGCTGGTGTGATCGATCTTGCCGCCGAGCGCGCCCGGCTCGCCAAGGAAATGGCCAAGTGCGACGCCGACATCGCCCGCGTCGATCAAAAGCTCGGCAATGCCGACTTCCTCAAGCGCGCGCCCGAAGAGGTGGTCGAAGGCGAGCGGGAAAAGCGGGCGGAGGCTCAAGCCCGCAAAACCAAGATCGCCGAGGCGCTGGAGCGGCTCAAAGGCGCCGCGTGACCTCCCGTCCTTCTCCGATCGCGCTGGTGCTGCTGTGGCTCGTTGGTGACGCGCTGCGCCTGCCCATACTCGCCGTTCCGCCGGTTATCCCGGCGCTGCGCAGTGAATTCGATCTCTCCGGCACCGAGATCGGGATACTGACCGGCTTGCCGGTCATCCTGTTCGCCGCGGCAGCCATGGCCGGTTCGCGTTTGGTCGCCCAGCTTGGCGCCGTGGCGGCGGCCGTCGCCGGGTTGCTGCTGGCTGCGTTTGGCTCGGCGTTACGCGGCGCCACGGCGGACGTGATGACGCTCTTCGCCGCAACCGTCGTGATGGGCGCGGGCGTGGCGGTGACCCAGCCGGCCATGCCGGCGCTGGTTGGCCGGTGGTTGCCGCATCACATCGGCATGGGCACAGGGATCTATACGAACGGATTGCTGGTCGGCGAAATCCTGCCGGTCGCACTCTTCCCTCTGCTCTTTCCCTTACTCGGCGAAAGCTGGCGGGCGACGTTCGTTTTCTGGGCGGTGCCGATTGTCGCAATCGCGCTCCTTGTCATGGCGACAGCGCCGCGCGAGGCAAGCGGACGCGTCAGCATGCCGGCGCGCTGGTGGCCCGCCTGGCCCGCCCATGACATCTGGCGCTTGGGACTGATTTTCGCCGGCAGCAGTGCGGTCTATTTCGGCAGCAACGCCTTTTTGCCCGGCTATTTGAGCGAGGCGGGGCGATCCGACCTCATCAGTCCGGCGCTGACCGCGCTCAATCTCGGCCAGCTTCCCGCTTCGCTGCTTCTCATCGGGTTTGCGCGGCAAATCGAGGGCAGGGCCTGGCCGTTCGTGTTGGCGGGCTTGCTAGGCCTTGTGAGCGTAGTCGGAGTTGCCACGACCGCGAGCGTAGTGACCGTGGCGAGCGCTGCCGTGCTTGGCTTTGCTTGCGGCGCTGCTTTTGCTCTCGCCCTCACGCTGCCGCCGCTTTTGAGCACGCCGAGCGAGGTCGCCGGTGTATCCGGGGCGATGTTTACGATCAGCTACGCAAGCACCGTGGTCGTCTCCGTTCTCAGCGGCCTTGCCTGGGACTTTACGGGGGCGGCACGCTTTGCGTTCCTGCCGATCGCGTTGTCCGCACTGCCTGTGGCCCTGCTGGCGCTGACCATCAGGTTCGACCGCAGGCCGCGCGTTATCATTCAGGGTGAATGATCGCTGCGAAGACCCAGATGCTGAGGCGAAATTCGGCGCGTTCAGCCTGCCGGCGCAAATGGCTTACTAAGAAACCGGGAGCCTTTCAGCCCATAACGCCAGGGCCTGTCGACGGCCTTGGCGATACCGATGCGTGGTCCGGCGACGACCTCCACCGCGCCCCGGCGCGCAAAGAGCTCAAAAGGCGCCGCATCGAGCGAAAGCCCGTTGTGGGCGCCGGTGATATTTAGCGCTTCGCAAAGCCGCCCGGGGCCGGCGCAGAGTAACCGTTCGTCGGTCACTCCCCGCCGTCGGCGCATGGTCGCGAGGCCGACGCTCGGCTCGATCGCGCGCAGGAGCACCGCGCTGGCCGAGCCCTTGGGCTCGCAGACGAAATTCAGGCACCAGTGAATACCGTAGGAACGGTAGACATAGGCGTAACCAGGCGGGCCGAACATCACTGCATTGCGGTCGGTTGGACCGCGATAGCTGTGCGCTGCAGGATCGGTGTGGTGATAGGCCTCGACTTCGACGATCCGTCCACCCGCACCGTTGAAGAGCAGCATTGCTCCGATCAGGTCCGGAGCAACCTCGTGCACGCTGCGGCTGAAAAAGGCTCGGGTTAGACGCTTCTGCATGCGCCCATCGTTGCAGGGCCAGTGCCGCACAGTAAATCGAGACTTAAGCGGCAAGCCAGCGAACGTCGAATCTGTGTCTTCGCTGCAACACACTTCGAACATTTGATCGTACCGCACTGCACTCATCCAAAGCGCCGCTTTTTGGCCATAGGATTTTTCGACATCGATGGACGCGACTGTCGGCCAGTCGAGACAAAGTGTTGCGGCGTTTCGATTTCCAGGCGGCTTTGCCTTGAAATCGAATGGGGGGCGAGGGGGCCAGTTTGGCCCGTAAGAGTTCGATGGATGCCAAGACCAATTTGAAATCAAGACTGCCAAGCCGCCACGCTACTGAGGGGCCTGAGCGAGCACCGCACCGCGCGTTCTATTACGCGATGGGCCTGACCAGTCAGCAAATCCATCAGCCGTTCGTTGGCGTCGCGACCTGTTGGAACGAGGCCGCCCCGTGCAACATCGCACTGATGCGGCAGGCCCAGGCGGTGAAGCAGGGGGTCGCCGCCGGCGGTGCCACCCCACGCGAATTCTGCACGATCACCGTGACCGACGGCATCGCCATGGGGCATGCCGGCATGAAGTCGTCGCTGCCCTCGCGCGAAGTCATCGCCGATTCCATCGAATTGACGATGCGCGGCCATTGCTACGACGCGCTGATCGGCGTCGCCGGCTGCGACAAGTCGCAGCCAGGCATGATGATGGCCATGTGCCGGCTCAACGTGCCGTCGATCTTCATCTATGGCGGCTCGATCCTGCCCGGCACCTTCAAAGGTAGGCCGGTCACCATTCAGGACGTCTACGAAGCCGTCGGCAAGCATTCGATCGGCGAAATGTCCGACGCCGATCTCCACACGTTGGAGCAGAACGCCTGTCCGTCGGCCGGAGCCTGCGGCGCGCAGTTCACGGCCAACACCATGGCGACGGTGTCGGAGGCGATCGGCTTGGCGCTTCCCTATTCGGCCGGCGCACCGGCGCCGTACGAGATCCGCGACAGGTTTTGCATGCTCGCGGGCGAAATGATCATGGATCTCATCGTCAAGAACATCCGGCCGCGCGATATCGTGACCCGGGAGGCGCTGGAGAATGCCGCCGCCGTGGTCGCTGCGACCGGGGGCTCGACCAATGCCGCCCTGCACCTTCCGGCGATCGCCAACGAATGCGGCATCAAGTTCGATCTCTTCGACGTCGCCGAAGTCTTCAAAAAGACGCCGTATATCGCGGATTTGAAGCCATCCGGCCGCTATGTTGCCAAAGACATGTTCGAAGCTGGCGGCGTTCCGCTGTTGCTGAAGACGTTGCTCGACCACGGCTTCCTGCGTGGTGACTGTCTGACGGTCACCGGCCGCACCCTGGCTGAGAACCTCAAATCGGTGAAGTGGAACGCCGATCAGGATGTTGTTCATCCGGCCAACAGGCCGATCCTGCCGACCGGCGGCGTCATCGGTCTCAAAGGTAACCTCGCCCCCGAGGGCGCCATCGTTAAGGTTGCCGGGATGGAGCGCTTGCATTTCACCGGACCGGCGCGCTGCTTCGATAGCGAGGAAGCCTGTTTCGAGGCGGTGAAGAACAAGAAGTACAGGGAAGGCGACGTGCTGGTCATCCGCTACGAGGGCCCGAAGGGTGGGCCCGGAATGCGTGAGATGCTGGCGACGACCGCGGCGCTCTACGGACAGGGCATGGGCGGCAAGGTCGCGCTGGTCACCGACGGCCGCTTCTCTGGCGCGACTCGCGGCTTCTGCGTCGGCCATGTCGGTCCGGAAGCGGCGGTCGGCGGGCCTATCGCGCTCTTGCGCGACGGCGACATCATCGAACTCGATGCCGAGAAGGCAACGCTCGACGTCAAGCTGCCGAAGGGTGAGCTCGCGCGGCGCGCGCGGGAATGGAAAGCGCGGGCCGAAGAGTTCACCTCCGGATATTTGTGGAAATACGCCCAACAGGTCGGACCGGCGCGTGACGGCGCCGTCACCCATCCGGGCGGGTCGGTCGAAAAGGCGTGTTATGCGGACATCTAGCGTAGCGGCTCCTCTCGCCAAAGGCGCTGTGCTGGTCGCTATTGCGGGCGGCCTTTGCATCGCGTTCGGGTTCGGACCGGGCTCCGAGCTTGGCTTCGCACCCGAGCCGGCGCTCGCCTTTGACGGAACGTCAACGCCGAGCACGGCATCGCTGACGCCGAGCGACGGCTTGCGCGGCGCGACCGTCACGCAGGACGGCGGCGACAAAGCGAAGGCGTTTACCGCTCTCCAATACGCGGCCGATCAAGGACACCTGGCCGCGCAATGGAAGGTCGGCCGCATGTATGCGGCAGGCGATGGCGTTCCCCATGACGACCTGCGCGCCTTCAACTATTTCAGTCAGATCGCCAATGCCCATCCGGACGAGATTCCGGGTACTGCGCAGGCGCATATTGTGGCCAATGCCTTCGTCGCATTAGGCCACTACTACCTCAACGGTATTCCCAATTCGGCGATCGTGCAGGATACGGCGCGCGCGCGCGAGATGTTTGCCTACGCCGCGTCCTATTTCGGCGACGCGGACGCGCAGTACCAGCTCGGCCGGCTTTATCTCGACGGCACGCCAAGCGACCCGCACCAGGCGGCGCGCTGGTTCCAACTTGCCGCAACCAAGGGCGATTGCCGCGCCGAGGCGATCCTTGGCGACATGCTGTTCCAAGGCAAACAGGTGCCGCGGCAAGCCGCGCG
>Ga0316363_10001186_pt1 | contig 24399 bp, 17 predicted proteins | sample Sb_taG_3_FD_200459 | JGI IMG/M metagenome (GOLD analysis project Ga0316363, IMG submission 200459) | Peat soil microbial communities from Weissenstadt, Germany - Sb_50d_a_PC metaG (v2) (version 2) | ecosystem: Environmental > Terrestrial > Soil > Wetlands > Peat | place: Germany: Weissenstadt...
TTGTCACATCCCGCAACCACGTTGGGTCGAATGTTGGAAACCCCCAAGTTGGCTTGCTCCAAGGGGGTCGAGCCGGCATAGCCGATTTTCAGCGGGAAGCCCTTCTGGAACGTGGTCACGCCGTCGATTCCCCAACCGGAAACGACTTTGTCAGCTGCTCCACTTAGTCCGGCCGCAAACTTCTTGCCATGGCCGAAGGGGAGGTCGAGGACGTAGCTGATCACCAGTCGTTGCGAAACATCCTGCGAGGAGAGCGACTTTTCCCCGTTCAGATTGTTCCAGTCCTGAACCTGCCCGACGCCTCCCGTCGAACTTTCCAGCCAACTCGTCAGCGTGTCGGTGTTGCTGAGGAGTTTAGCGTTGGTATAGGCCGCTAACAGTGTGCCGCCGCCTGCGAACCGCCGTGTCACCGTCGCCTGCAACGAGTTGTAGGTGCTGCTACAGCAACCATACCCCGCTAAATTCACGTCAATGTATTGCGGGTACGGCCGATCAAGTTGACCCTGGAAAATCGTGGCACCGTTCAGGCTGGGATTGGGACTCCCGGCCAGCGGGTTGGGAACCGGCGTGGCGATGGTCGGCACGCACCCTACACTCCCAGTAGGACATTGTTGCGCGGCCTGCGCAACAAAAGAATCCGGGATCTGGTTGAGGTGGGTCGAGTATTGTTCCAGATGCACGCCGTGCGAGCCGGCATAGGCCACATCCGCAAAGAAGCCAAGCGGCAACTGACGTTGGATGTCGAGGTTATATTGCTCTACATATCCGTACTTCGGGTCGAAATAGGGTGCCAGCGTAGGCGACCCGTTCGCCGCCACGAAAGCCGAGACGTTGGGTTGCGGATTGCGCCCGGGCGGCAGAATGATTCCTGCCGCGCCGAACGGTCCAGGCTCAGCACAAGTGGGCGGGGTCGGGTTTCCCGTCAGCGTGCAGTTGAATCCGTCCATCGTGCTGAAGGGAGTTTTGAACCCATTTTTCGTAGCCGTGAATGGAGTGCTGGCGAGACTCACTACGTCATTGTCGGGGTTAAGCCCAAACGAGACATAGTTCGGGATGAAGAAGATGCCGTATCCGCCCCGGATCACCGTCTTCTGGTCCAAGGCATAGGCGAACCCAATCCTTGGCGAGAACGCCTTCTTATCCATGGGGATATTGTTGGGGCTGGAGTTCCGGCCTGTTTCTACAAGGAACGCATCGCCGGGGCACGCAGAACCTGCAGTTCCGCTGCAGCCCGTAACGGTAGCATTGGTGGCGCTGGGATCCCAGTAGGTAAACCGGTTGAAGCGTTCTGACCAAGTCCCTTGCAACTCATAGCGAAGCCCCAGGTTCAGGGTGAGCTTATTGGTCAGACGCCACGTGTCGTTAAAATAGAGGGCGCGGTACACTTGCTTGCCCGCAGTTTGCGCTGGAACCTGCGCGACGCCTTCGGTCTGGTTTACGAAACTCCCCTCGTTTTGCGATAGACCCAGCAGAAAGTCGGCGAATGCGAATTGAGGATTGGAAACCCCTGCAGCCGACGTTGTCCAGTTTCCGCCGAAGGCGAACGCGCCGCTGGCGATATTGGTTTGGAAGTAGTTGTCCAGCCCTATCTCGAACTGGGCTCCCGCCTGTAGCGTATGCTTTCCCCGAATCATGGTGAGCGCGGGCGTCAGATTGTACTGCGTGTTGTGATCTCCGATGGCGCTGTTGCCCTGCGACTTGCCGACGTCATTGTTGAACGGGAACGCCGGGGTAGGAGGAGTGCGCATCGAACCTGGGGGACTGTTGTAGGTGGCTGGCCAGCCCAGAGTCGTCAGGTCAAAACCCGAAAGAATGGGTGCCCGCGCGTAGATGAACCGGCTCCCCGCCAGATTCACGTCGAGAATGGTCGTGGGTGAAAAAGTGTGGTTCAGGCCCAGTGCGAGCAGCTTGCTGTGGTAGAGCTCCGCGCAACGATCGAAGCAGAGACCGGTTCCTAGCGGATTCGTGGGGAGATCAGTCAATCCGAAATAGGCAAATCTTCCGAATAGACGCGTGTTACTCCCGAGGTTCTGGTCTCCGCGCGCAACGAACTCATTGGTGTTACCCCCAGACGCGGCCGCACTCGTGAAGTTGTCCACTGTGCCGGCCGAGGTAGCAGCCGGAAAGTAGGTCTTCCACATCGTAGTTGTCGCCTTGCTGAACTCCGCACTCGGAATCTGGTTATTCAAGTAAGGCTGGCGAACTCCAGTCGCCTGGTTCACAGTATAGGGGTCGTAAATTTGTTGCGCTGGGTTATTGCATAAGCCAGCGGTGAAGCCCGCCGTGCACAGCGCCGAGAAATCTCCATTCAACATTCCGGCTGCGGGAACGGTGGTGGTGAAAGGCGCTCCTGTTCTCTGCCGGTACTGCTCCCAGCTAACGTAAAAGAAAGTCTTGTCCTTGACCACGGGCCCACCGAGTTGGAACCCGTACTGGTTCTGGGACCACGGTGGCGGCTCGTTACTCTGGCCAGCCTTCAACTCGGCCTGCTTGTGGAAGTATTCGTTGGAGTTCAGCACCTTGTTCCGGAAGTATTCATAGGCGGAACCATGCCAACCGTTGGTGCCGGACTTCGTGCTCAGGTTCACGATGCCGCCGGAGAACTTGCCCCATTCGGCACCCAGATTGTTGTATTGCACTTTGAACTCGCCAATTGAGTCCTGGGTTGGAATGATGATCGGCAGGTTAATGTAACCGATATTCAGCGGCTGGCCGTCCAGGTACTGCGCGCCTTGGTTGGCGAATGAGCCCCCGACTTGGTAATTGCCCCAACTGAACGGGTTCTGGGTGACCGGCGAACCGCCGGATCCACCCTGTGCCACCGCCGCAGGAGAGATCGTAATCAAGTTAAAAATATTGCGTCCGTTCAAAGGCAGTTCGTCGGCCTTGCGCTCCTCTACGACTTGGCCTAGAGACGAAGTCTCCGCCTGTAGCAACGAAGTCTCGGCAGTTACTTCCACACTCTCCGTGACCTGGCCAACCGGCAAGGTGGCGTCAATGTGAGTATCCTGCTGCACTTGAACCGAGACATTCGTTCGGCTGAAATGCTTGAAGCCTGACTTTGTGATGTCCAAGCGATATTGCCCGGGCACCACGTTCACAAACTGGTATGAGCCCTCACTGCCCGTGGACTGAGTATGCTTTTCCTCTGTTCCTGTGTTGGTCAGCGTGACTTGAGCGCCGGCTACGACCGCTCCGGAGGGATCCACCACAGTGCCATCGACGGTGCCGTAAGTACTTTGACCGCGAAGGGAAAGAGAAGTCGTGAGGACTAGAACCAGGGAGAAAAGCAGCGTCTGCAACTTGAAAGACGGCATACGACCTCCGAAACTAGTGTTTTTGCATTAATATTTTTAACTGCGCAGTTTGAATCAGAAGAGCATTCGTTGTCAAGAAGAATATGCATTCTGTTGCGGTAGGTAATCGTTAAATCTGGAAATCTGGACTCGCCGGTTCTGTCTATGGGAAGTTGTATTTTTGTCCGTTCTTTGTATGGGAAGTTGTATTTTTCCTCGCTATGGCCGCTCCCGCTTTGGCAATCGCGAAAGACCTGCAAGGTCTCAAAGGAATCGCATTATCAAATGAATTTGTGGCTCGCAGCCTGGTGACGCGTCGCGCGTGCACTTTTGACGTGCTCCTGCTAAACGAGTGTGCAATTAGAGCCACGAGCGCGATATGCTAGGCGACTGAAGGAATTCCAAGTTGCTGAACCCTCTGCTACGCGTATCGTCCATCATGACATTGGTGCTGTTTGGTGCGGCCCTCGCGGCGCCTGTGTTCGAGGTCAGTCTGCCGCGCGGATTGGATTTTACGCTAGAGAATTCGCCCACTCCTCAGAAGCATCTGATCGAAACCATGCCCGGAGGAGTTGCCCTGCTCGACTATAACAACGACGGCTTGTTGGACATCTTTTTCGTGAACGGCGGCCGCCTGACCAGCCCCTTGCCGACGCCGGATAATTTCGACCGTCATGACCCGAAATACTGGAATCGGCTCTTCCGTCAGAACAAGGATGGAAGCTTCACCGATGTAACCGAGCAAGCGGGGTTGGCGAATGCGGGGGATGGAAATTACGGCATGGGAGTGGCTGTGGGCGACTATGATAATGACGGCTACCCCGATCTATACGTCACTAGTTATGGAAAGAATATTCTCTATCACAACAACGGTGACGGCACCTTCACGGACGTAACTGCGAAGGCAGGTGTCGCTGGGGGCGGCTGGTCCGTCTCCGCCGGGTTTTTCGACTACGACAATGACGGAAAACTGGATCTGTTTGTTACCCGATACATGGACTGGGACACCAAGCACAGCAAAGACTGCGGCGGCAATTACCACACGTATTGTCCACCGGAAGAATTTCCCGCCACCACCAACATCCTTTATCACAACAACGGCGATGGAACCTTCACCGATGTGAGCCAACGCTCCGGTATCGCCGCAAAGAAGGGGCGCGCTTTGGGTGTAGGATTTGCCGACTACGATGGAGACGGCTTTACCGACATATTTGTCTCCAACGACGGTATGCAGCAGTATCTTTATCACAACAACGGGAACGGAACGTTCACCGAGGTCGCGCTTGAAGCCGGCGCAGCGCTTTCCGAAGATGGCAGGCGGATGTCGGGTATGGGTGTGGTTTTTCAGGACTATGACAACGATGGTCGGCCAGACATCATCGTGACCCTGTTGCCCCGGGAAATTTACGGCGTTTATCACAACGACGGCGGCGGTTCGTTCAGTTATCGCAGTCTCGAAACCGGCCTCGGCGTACTCTCCAGTGGAAGCTCCGGCTGGAGCCTTGGCTTGGAGGACTTCGACAATGACGGTTGGAAGGATTTATTTGTCGCCCAAAGCCATGTGCTGGACAACGTGGGGAGCATCGATCCTTCCCTGCACTATCTTGACGTGCCGCTCGTGGCAATGAATCACAATAACCGCTTCGAACGCGTCGATTCCGGAGTCACGACTCCGGTGGCCGCGCGTGGAGCTGCGTTCGGCGACTTGAATAACGACGGCTGGCAGGACGTGGTGATGACCTGTCTCGGTGGCCACCCTCAAGTGCTGCTCAACCGTGGCGGCAAGTTGCACTGGCTGGTAATTTCGCTCCGTGGCACGCGCAGCAATCGTGATGGATACGGCGCCCGCGTGCAGGTGAACGGGCAGACACGATACGCGACCTCAGCCGTTGGTTATCTTTCGGCGAGCGACAAACGCCTTCATTTCGGACTCGGAACGGCGGAAAAGGCTAAGGTGGAGGTCGTGTGGCCTTCGGGTATTCACCAGACTTTGAATGAGGTTCACGCCAATCAGTTCTTAGGGGTCCGTGAGCCGGAGAAGCCGTGATCCGCGCACTATTACTCTTATGGTTCGCCTTACACACTCCCTCACCGGAGGCCGCCCAGCACATGCAGGCGGGAATCGCGGCCGACAAACAACGACAGTTCGATGTTGCCATTGCAGAGTTTCGCAAGGTCACGGAGCTCGATCCCGACTTCGCGGAGGGCTTCATCAGCCTGGGTCAGGCATACATGGAGAAGCGCGATTTCGCTTCCGCCATTGCCCCGCTGAAGCATGCGCTGGACGTGGATCCGGACTCGGTGCCCGCTCACCAGTTACTGGGCTATGCCCTGCTCGCGCAAGGCTACGCGGCCGAGGCGATCCCACACCTCGAACGAGCCCAAGAGAAGGCCGCGTTGGGAATTGCGCAGATACAGACCGGGCAACTTCCCCAGGGGGTCGCGAACCTGCAGGCGGCCTTGTCCGCGCGTCCCAACGACCCCGATATCTTGTATTACTTTGGCCGCGCTTGCGGTTTGCTGTCAAAACAATCGATCGACACTTTGCTGGCCGCTTATCCCGACTCTCCCCGCGCGCACCAGGCGATGGGAGAAAACTACTTCGTACTCCGGAATATGCCAGATGCTGAAAAGGAGTACAGCGAAGCGTTGCGCTTGCGGCCGGATATCCCCGAAGTTCACCTGGAACTGGGCGAAGTGTATGCCGGAGCTTTCCAATGGCCCAAAGCGGAAGAAGAGTTTCGGGCACAAGCCAAACTGCAGCCCGGAAACGCCGAGGCACTTTACCGTCTGGGAGCTGCGTTGCTGGAACAGGGCAAGATGCACGAGGCGCGGGCGGAACTTTTGCGCGCCGACAAGTTGATGCCGGACATGCCGGAGACGCTCTATTCGCTGGGAAAGGCCGCTTCGCTTGAGGGCGACACCGCCGCTGCCGAGAAGGAATGGACCAAGCTCCTTTCCATCGAAAAGGAAAGTTCACTCGCGGCGCAGGCGCACTTCGGGCTGGCAAGTCTCTATAGAAAACAGGGAAAGACGGCAGCCGAGCAACATGAAATGCAGGAGTTCCAAAGGCTGCAGACCGGTTCTAATCCGCCGCAAGCACCTGAAAAGCAGGAATCGCAGCATTAGCCAGGGTGTAACCGTTTGTCTCGATGTCAAAGCTGAAAATTGATTTCTTGCCCCGGTCGATCCGCAGGACTTTCCGCACCCGCCGGCAATATGGGAAAGCCCAACGCTTCCAGGTCATGCTTGAGCCGTGCGATTGATCGGAACTGAATCGCACGAATCCCCAGCGTGCGGGCCGCCTGGATATTGGCCTCGCGATCATCTACAAACAACGTTGCATCTGCGGAAACGCCGAGGCCGCGAAGTGTGTGCTCATAGATGGCTGGCTCCGGCTTGATTAATCTCACTTCGGCTGAGAATGTCTTGAAGGCAAAGTTCTCCATCCACTTGCAATTTGTTCGCACATGCGCCGCCAGGTCCAAAGGCATGTTGGATAGCAAGCCGGTCTTGATTCCTGCGGCGTGCAACTGGCTCACCCAATCGAGCATGTCTGGATTGGTATGGGCCCAGATTTCAACCTCCACTTGGCGGAGGACCTCGATCTGTTCGCGATCAATCGAAGTATTGGTCTGTGCCGCCAACTTCAGCCAATACTCCTCCGCGGTAAAATCGCCGCGGTCATAAAGATCTCGGCTGGTTTCCCACAGCTGATAAAACAATTCGAAACTCACATTAAACATTTCCGCCAAGCGCCTGAACTCTTCCGTCGTGGGGCAGCGAGCCAGAACCTGACCGTAATCGAGAATTACAGCCCCGATGCTGGGGGAACCGCTACGACGCCCTGTCACCAGACCTTCTTGCATTTCGTAATATTCTCCTCTTCCACGGTCCTTCGTCCAATGAATTTATCTCTCACCTGTGATAAGTTGCGCTCATTGATTTCGAGATCGCGGGGACGGGCAGAACCGGATCTATTCGGCAAAGTAGAGCCGTCGCCCGAAGATTTCAATTTCTGAGAACTCAAACAGGAGCGCTGATATGAAACTGACGCAGCAGCGATTCTTTCGCCGTCTCGGTACTGCCGTATTTTGCGTGCTTTGCTTTTCCTTGCTTGCAGCATTGCCTCTTCCAGCAGCCGAACCTTCCTCCCGGACCCTGGACTCGGATTGGCAGTTTCGCGCCGTCGGAAACACAGACAAATCCGACGTCATGCAATGGCATCCCGCGCAGGTTCCGGGCGTAGTGCATACTGACCTGCTGCGTAACAGTCTCATCCCCGACCCTTTCGATCGGGATAACGAATTCCGCTTGCAGTGGATTGGCCTGACCGATTGGGAATATCAAACTGTGTTTCAAGTCGATGCGGCCGCGCTCGCGCACGGCCATGTCGATTTGGTGTTTGATGGTCTGGACACCTTGGCGGATATCTCCCTCAATGATCAAGCGATTCTCCATGCCGTCAACATGTTCCGCCACTGGCGAATCCCCGCGAAACCGCTGCTGAAGCCCGGTCCGAATACGCTCCGTGTCGTTTTCCATTCTGCCATCGAGAAGATGATTCCCTACGTCAAGTCACTGCCTTATGTATTGCCCTCGATATCAACTCATAATTTCGGGAACGAGGAGAACATCGCTACCGCCCCGTACACACGCAAGGCGCCGTATCAATACGGCTGGGATTGGGGACCGCGTTTCATGACCGAAGGCATCTGGCAGCCCGTGCGTCTGGAAACTTGGGATGCGCTGCGAATCGACAATTTCCACATCCACCAACAGAAAGTCACTGCCGATACGGCCAGTGTCACAGCGGAGCTTGACATCGAAGCCGGCACGCCCACGACAGCGACTCTTACTTTGGCGCACGCTGAACTGTCTGGAGCACAGACGACCGATGGAACCCAGACGCTGCAACTCGATGCCGGTATGAATCACCTCTCATTTCCAATTCGCATTGCCACACCAAAGCTCTGGTACCCGGTCGGATACGGGCCCCAGAACCGCTACAGATTCTTGGCCTCGATAAGCCTCGGTCGTAAAGTTGTGGGGGTGCGAGCGGAAGTGAAAACCGGGCTACGTTCGCTGGAGTTGCGCCGCGTAGCGGATCAATGGGGAAAGAGTTTCGAGTTCGTGGTAAACGGCATCGTTGTGTTCTCGAAAGGCGCGGATGTCATTCCGTTCGACAGCTTTCCCAACCGTGTGACTCCTGAAGTGCATCGCAAAATTCTCCAGGCCGCTCGCGACGCCCACATGAATATGGTTCGTGAATGGGGCGGCGGCTACTATGAGTCCGATGATTTCTACGATATCTGCGATGAACTGGGCATCATGGTCTGGCAGGAATTCATGTTCGGCGGAGACATGATTCCCGGGGACACCTCCTTTCAAGAAAACGTCCGCGAGGAAGCGATCGAGCAGATCAAGCGGCTCCGCGATCATCCCAGCATCGTGATCTGGTGCGGAAATAATGAGGTTGAAACCGGTTGGTATCACTGGGTCGATCGGCAGCAGTTCAAGGAAGCTATCTCTCCGGAAATCCGCGATCGCGTCTGGCAAGATTACTTGGTTATGTTTGCGGACATCCTCAAGAGTTCGGTTACTCAGTACGCCGATCCCGTGCCTTACTGGCCCAGCTCTCCCACCGCCAACTTCGAGGAAATTCCCGATAATCAGCACAACGGCGATATGCACTATTGGGCCGTGTGGCACCAGCAGGCACCGGCGGAAGACTACACCAAGCAATTTCCCCGCTTCATGACGGAATACGGATTTCAATCTTTTCCCGAGATGCGGACGGTCCGGGCATTTGCCAAGCCGGAGGACTTTGACATTCATTCCACCATCATGCAGGCACACCAGAAAAACAAGGGCGGAAATGAGCGCATTTTGACTTATATGTTGCGCGAATACCGCGAGCCCAAGGATTTTCCTTCGTTCGTGTATCTGAGCCAAGTGCAGCAGGCCGAGATTATCAAGATCGGCGCGGAGCATTTGCGCCGGCAGCGACCGCGCACCATGGGTTCGCTGTACTGGCAATTGAATGACTGCTGGCCGGTAGCTTCCTGGGCGAGCATCGATTATTACGGGCGTTGGAAAGCCCTGCACTACTATGCCCGGCGCTTCTACGACGATGCGCTGGTCTCGCCCTATTTGCACGACGATAAAGTGGACGTATACGTCGTGTCGGACAAGCTGCAGCCATTTTCTGGAACGATTCACACACGGCTTCTCGATTTCTCTGGAAACGTTCTGCTCGATCAAACGAAAGACATTCAAGTTACTGCACAATCAAGCGCGATCTATCTCAGTTTCGATAAACCAGACCTGTCGGCGAAGGCCGATCCTCATCGCAGCTTTCTGGTGGTCGATCTGGAAGTGGCCGGGAAGAAAGTGTCCCGGAACCTTCTATGGTTCGATGTGACGCACAACCTGGAACTGCCGGTCATGCCCAAGATTGAGGCCACTCTCAGTCAAAGCGGAGGAGACTACACGATTACGTTGCAGTCACCGAAACTCGCTCGCAGCGTCTATGTTTCTTTCGGAGATCTCGATGTCGAAAGCTCGGACAACTATTTTGATCTGCTTCCTGGAGAGCCCGCCACCGTTACTCTCAGGTCCTCCGCCACAATCGATCAGCTTAGAGGTGCGCTGAAAGTCATGTCCCTGACGGAGGCTTTCGCAAAAAACTGAGCCTGCGCCCACGTCTTCAACAGGAGTGTATACTGTGCCAGAATTTCAAGCGCCGCGCGCATGCCAGACCTGGACTCCGAGGATTACGCGTGAACGTCATCAGCATCGGTGAGGTACTTTGGGACATCGTCGGACAAGAAGAACACTTAGGAGGCGCCTCGTTTAATTTTTCAGCCCACCTTAGCAGACTGGGACATAGGGTTTCATTCATCAGTGCAGTTGGCGCGGACGAGCGGGGCCAGAGGGTCATCGACCGCATGTCTCAGCTTGGCCTGGTGACGGAATATCTGCATATAGACAAAGATCATTCCACGGGCACCGTTTCGGTTGCGCTGGCAAGCGATGGACAACCGAAGTTCATTCTTCACCGGCCGGCGGCCTACGATTTTCCGCAGCTCGCGGCGGCACAGTATGACCGATTGTTTTCGCGCCCAGTTGATTGGGTTTATTTCGGAACGCTGCACCAAATGAGTCCCCAGGCTGGGGAATTGACGACGGATCTTCTTGATCGGGCATCGGAAGCGCGCCGCTTTTACGATGTAAATCTGCGGTCCGATGCTTACACGCCAAGGTTGATCCAACAACTCATGTCGCGGGCAACCATCGTGAAACTGAATCATGAAGAGGTCGAAGCAATTGCCCTCATGTTCGGCTCTCGGCATCGTTCGCTGGAGGACTTCTGTCGAAGTTATGCGGACTCGTACAAATGGGCGGGTGTGTGCGTAACGCGCGGCTCCCTTGGGTGCGCGCTTCTGATGGGCGGGCAATATATCGAAGCGCCCGGCTATCCAATTCAAGTTGTGGATACGGTCGGTGCGGGCGATGCTTTCGCAGCCGCCTTCCTTCACGGCTTGGGCAGTGGATGGTCGACACTAGAAATTGCTGACTTCGCGAATCGCGTGGGAGCGCTGGTCGCCAGCCGCCGGGGGGCGATCCCGGATTGGACGACTTCCGAAGCAAATGCCCTTGACGCAAGAATCGGACCGCTGGAGACAGCATGAAGCTGAACTCGATCTTGTTGAAAAGCACGGGGGTAGCCGCCTTGGGCGGTCTGTTGTTTGGTTTCGATACTGCCGTCATTTCAGGTACCACGGGCGCACTGTCGCAGGTCTTCGAACTATCTTCGAAGCTCTTGGGAGTCACGGTCTCCATTGCCATTTGGGGCACAGTTGTGGGTGCGATGCTCGCAGGGTTCCCTGGGGAGCGTTATGGCCGGCGCGATAGCCTGCGAGGCCTGGCGCTCTTCTACTTGATCTCTGCGCTAGGCTGCGCCTTTGCCTGGAACTGGTGGTCGCTGGTTGCGTTTCGCTTTATCGGCGGACTGGGCATTGGCGGCTCGTCGGTGCTGGGCCCGATGTACATCGCCGAGATTGCCCCCGCGAAATGGCGGGGAAGATTGGTAGGGTTGTTTCAGTTCAACGTAGTGTTCGGCATTCTCCTGGCATATTTTTCAAACTACCTCATTGCACTACTGCATCTGGGCGCCAGGGAATGGCGGTGGGACCTGGGGGTGGCTGCGTTTCCGGCGGCGCTATTTTTTGTGCTGCTGTTTGCGATTCCGCGAAGTCCGCGATGGCTGGTCAAGAAGGGACGAGTGGCCGAGGCCAGGACGGTCCTGCAGATGACGGGGGACGATAACTACGAGCGGGATCTGCAAGACATCGTCGAATCCATTGATGTGGAACAGAAGCAGACGGGCGCGAAATTGTTTTCCAGAAGCCATGCTTTTCCGATTTTTCTGGCAGTGAGCATTGGCATGTTCAATCAACTGTCCGGTATCAATGCCATCCTTTATTATCTCAACGACATTTTTGCTCATGCTGGATTCAGCCGAATCTCTGGCAACCTTCAAGCCGTCGCGATCGGAGCCACCAATCTTACATTCACCATGATCGCGATGTCGGTGATCGATAAACTCGGCCGCAAGACCCTGTTGCTGGTCGGTTCGGTCGGGACCGCGGCATGCCTGGCTGGAGTTTCTGCAATCTTCTTCGCCCACAGCCATGAGAATCTTCTGGTGTGGCTGTTGGTGGGTTACATTGCCTTCTTCGCATTTTCACAAGGAGCTGTGATCTGGGTTTATATCTCGGAAGTCTTTCCCAATGCGGTTCGGGCGAAAGGACAAAGCCTGGGCAGTTTCTCGCACTGGTTTATGAATGCGTTGATCTCTGGCATATTTCCTCTTATGGCTGCGTCTTCCGGCGCTTACCCGTTCGTCTTCTTTTCAGCCATGATGGTCTTGCAATTCTTCGTGGTTTTGTTTGTGTATCCGGAGACCAAAGGCCTCACTTTGGAGGAGATGCAGAAGGAATTGGCAATCTCATAGCATGTAAAATCGCTTCCCCAGTCCTCCATGATGAGCATGGGCCCACTTGCGATGTGGAGTATTATCCTCGTGGGATTGTCTACCTCCATAACGTTTCCGAGCATTCTCACCCTGGGCATCGCGGGGCTACGACCTCTTACGGGAAGGATCCGGAATCATGATCATGGTATTTGACGTTGGGGGCAGCCACATTGCTGCCGCCCTGTTCTGTCCGGACAGCACCGAGCTCGGCCCATTACGCCGAGTCCCCGCTCCGGTGGATGGCGTTCCCGATAAATTCTTTGAGAGTTTTAAGTCTCTTGCGCACGAAACGCTTGGAACTTCAGACGCGATCGTTGGGATCGCAATCGCCATGCCCAACCCGTTCGACTATGAGCATGGTGTGAGCTACATGCGACACAAGTACCACCTCCTCTATGGAACCGATTTGAAACAGGGCTTGTCGAAGTATCTGAAGTGTGAACCGCACCGCATCCATTTTCTTAATGACGCAGCTGCTTTCCTGATCGGGGAGCTCTACGATGGAGCGGGACGCGGAGTGAGTCGCGCCGCTGGAATAACCCTGGGTACCGGCGTTGGTTCCGCTTTTGCGGTGGACGACAAAATTGTCGTCAATGGAGCGGGCGTCCCTCCGGCCGGAGAGATCTGGAACCTGCCTTATGGCGACGGCATTGTCGAAGATGCGATCTCCACAAGGGCGATCCAGTCGCGCTACGAACAACTTACTGGCACTCGGGCCGAAGTACGCGACATTGCTCTTTTGGGATCTGGCCATCCCGATGCGCAAAAAACGTTTGCTGGTTTTGGAAGAGAGCTTGGGAGAGTCTTGCGGCGTACCTGTCTTGCCTTTGCTCCAGAACGGGTCATAATTGGAGGAGGAATCTCGCAGGCCGCTTCCCTCTTTCAGCGGGCAACGCAGGAGGAATTGGGCGACTTTCGGGTGGAGCTCTCCGTTTCGGAATTATTGGATTCTGCCCCTTTGATTGGTGCGGGCATTAGCTGGATGCAGCGAAATACTCCCGAGAAAGTGGCCCTGCGTCACGGCTTTGGGGGCGTCGCGTCGCGGTAGAACAGCCAATGAACACTGACATGATCCCATGAGAGCCTCCCCATGAGGTGGGGAGCCATCGCCTCAACAGCCGCCGAATAAACGATCGGCAAGATTGCGGTAATTCATAAGGGGGCGAGCAGCCGCACCAACCTTCAATTACTTCGCGCCTGGCCCCGCCCGCTGGGTTGACTGCCGCACGGTGAGCTTAGGGGCGATCAGCACCTTCCTCGGCCGCAGCTTGCGCTTCGATGTGATCTGTTGCATCAACAGTTCCGCAGCCTGGGTCCCAATCCGGCTGGCCCCCTGATCGATCGTGGTCAGGGGTACTGCCAACAAATCCGAATAATGCACATTTCCGGCGCCAACAATTGCAATATCGCACGGCACATTCAACCCCGCTTCAAGAATCGCTTTCATGGCACCGATGGCCACCGGATCGTTGTAACAAAATATGCCATCGGGAATCGGCTTCGCCCGCAATAGACTCTGCATCGCCCGATAGCCCTTATCGTCATCGTAGCTTGCCGGCACGACGTATCCGGCAGGCATGACCATCTTGTGTTTCGCCAAGGCTCTGCTATAACCGGCCATACGAGCCGCCGCGATGCCCTTGCCCGGACCCCGCAAATGCGCAATTCGCCGGCAACCCTGGGCGATCAGGTGTTCCGTTGCCAGCCTTCCTATCGCTTCATTGTCCACGCCGACGAAACTTGCCAGGATGCCTGCGATCGGCCGGTCAATCAAGACGAACGGCACTTTGCGCTCGCGAATACGCTTGAACAAACCGCCATCCTCTGCGGATTGGGCCGATGCCAGAATCAGTCCGTCCACTTGCCGGGCTACGAGAAACTCCGCCTCTCTCACTTCCAAATCCGGATCTTCTTCGAAGTAAGAAATGATCACGTGGTAGCCATGCGGCCGGACGCTTTCGGTCACAGCTTTGGCAATCTCCGCGAAAAACGGATGCCGGATATCCGGCAGCAGCAATCCAATCGTGAACGTGCGCCTGGTTACCAGCGAACGCGCAATCCAATTCGCTTGATAGTTGAGTTCCTTTGCCCGCTGCAACACCCGCTTGCGCGTTTCCGCGCTGATACTGCCCTGGTTGCGCAGAACTTTGGAGACCGTGACGACTGAGACATCCAGATCCTTGGCGATATCCGACATCGTGACGGGCATACGCGGCGAGCATACCACGGAGCACCGAACGACCCGGAAGTTTGTCCTCGTTCCATGCCGCGAATAAGACTGGCTTCCCATTCGCGGCCGCTCGTGGAGCGGATCATCGTGAGCGTCGCATTTGGACGAAAATGCCCGGCCCGCTGGTCCATGGCGTGCAGGTAGCGGCCAGCCGCATTCGCCTGCCAGAGACTTCCCAGTGTGTTGGCCAGGTGCAAGTCCGGGTACAGGAAACGAAAGATGGTGCGATCCACAGGGATGTTCGTAGAATGCAGGCATGGCGATGAGGACGCGGAGTGGCGGAAAGAAGCAAGAAGAGATCTGGATCGCCGGAGTTTGAGATCGTACCCGCACAGCTCGGCGATGAAGCCGGAGCAATTGGTTCAGCAAAACATGCAATGGAGCACTATGACGCCGACAGAGCAATATCTGACCAAGTGCGCGGCCCTTGTCGAGCATGTAAGGTCGCAGCAAGCCGCCATTGAGAAGGCGGCGGATTGGTTTGCGAAGAGCATACTCGCGGGCCGGATGGTCCATGTCTTCGCCTCGGGGCACAGCCGCATCATGGTAGAGGAAATGTGGCCTCGCTATGGATCGTTTCCCGGTTTCAATCCCATCGTTGAACTATCCCTGACCTTCCATAACCTTGTCGTCGGGGCCAACGGACAGCGTCAGGCGATGTTTATCGAAAATGTGCATGGTCTGGCAGAGCGTATCCTCCGGAATTTTGCTCTATCGGCCGACGACTCCGCATTGGTGATCAGCTCCAGTGGGTGCAGCGTTGTCCCCGTGGAGATCGCAGAAGAATTTCAGCGCAACAACATTCGCGTGGTTTCGATCGTGAGCGCCCGGCACAGCGAAAAGAGCCGCAGCCGTCATCCCCAAGGAAAGAAGCTTCCCGATGTCTCCGACCTGGTCCTTGACACAGGAGCGCCCGTGGGCGACGCCATGGTGAACATTCCTGGATTGGACACTCCCGTCTCGCCGGGATCTACCATCGGTGGGTGCCTTCTTGTCAACTGCATCAAAGCCCAAGTCGCGCTTCTCCTCACAAAGGCTGGAGCGCCCCCCAAGGTCTTGAGTGACGGCGCAGTGATCGGCGAGCAGCGCGCAGCTGAGCTTTTTGAAGCGGCTTATGACGAGCATGCCCACCGGTTGGCACAGCTGTATGCCACCGTGGGCATGCGCTGACCACGGACGCCGCTGGTGCGGGCGATTTGGAATTGCCGCCGGCGAGTTGGTGCAGTGGCGAAGAGTCAGAATCACCGCCCAGTTGACCGATGCCTCCAACGACCGACAGCTCTGGGCGGAAAGCCAATAGAGTCTTTCGCAATGCCGGTTCTAGCAGAAGAGGGATTTGAATTCCGACTCCGCGCGAAAAAAGGTTCTAACGTCATTGACTACCCTCCAGACTCGCAGATCCCGGCTATTAAAGCTGAGGTCGAGAAAGCTGTCCGATGCTGAACGGCCTATCCTTCTGTACCGGTGGCTGCCTTCCCCTGATCGAGCGTGCCTTCCACCTTACGCAGCAGTTCCGAAGGAAGAAAAGGCTTTTCCAGAAAGATTGCACCGATCTTGATCAGTTCACGCAATTCGGGAAATTCGTCAGCAAAGCCAGTGATAAACAAGAACCTCATCTCGGGGTGTACCGCACGAATTCGCTCCGACAGCTGAAGGCCGTCGAGTCTAGGCCTGACAATATCACTCACCACAAGGTCTATTGTGCCATCGTTTTGCTGGCACAAGCGCAGTGCCTCTGCGCTATCGGCGGCAGGAAAGACGGAAAACCCCGCCCCTGCGAGCGTCCGTTGCAGAAGGATTCGAAGGTTGTCGTTGTCTTCGATCAACAGGATGGTGGCAGAAGGCTGACGAGTGGGCGCGAGCTGAAGTCTCTGGTGCGGTGATTGAGTTTCCCTGGTTCGCCGTAGTTCCAGTTCATGCATCATCCGTCGAGCGAGTATGCGTAAGGAATCACTCTGCTCCGTAGTCATGAGGTGTGGCACTCGGTCCATCACGGCTAGCATACCTAGGGGGTGGGCGTCATCGGTCACTAGCGGTATGCCAGCGTAAAATCTGATCCCGATTTGCTTCACCAAGAAACTGCTCATGAACCTTTCGTCAGAGGGCGGATCCGGGACGATCAGGACGTCGGGTTGCAAGATGGCATGGGCACAGAACGAGCCATCTCGCGGAATCTCATCCAACTCGAGGCCGATTCTCGCCTTAAACCAAACCCTTTGCTCATCGATGAAGGCGATGACGGCGACTGGAGCATCGCAGATAAACGCGGCCAAATTAGCAAAGTCGTCGAAGACTTGCTCGCAGGGCGTTCCCAGAATTCGAAAGCTACGAAGACTTTCGAGACGGGAGCTTTCGTTTTGTGGCAGAGGGGAATGCACTGATGCCTCACAACCAAAGCCTCGGGGGCGGTTCCCCGATTGCAAATTTTAGCAGCGCACTGCCCCAAGATCACCTGAGCATTCGTCAAGCAAACCGATGAAAGTCTAGGGCAGTAGGTAGGTCGTTGCGCGTGCCCGCTGCTATCCCTAAGAAAACACGACAACTGTCATCCGGCAAATCCTCCCACGCCGACGAGAGCATGGCGTAGAGGTACCGTCTGCTCGGCACAGCTCTCTCATTCGAATCTCCGCCTTCGAGCGGAGTACCCCGTGATATTCGCAGGTAGTGACCGGAGCATTATACCCAAAATAATTAACTTGCTGATAGCGCCAACGCAGACCGTTGTGTCAAGATTAATTTCAAGCGTGAGATTGGACCATTCCTGGGACAAGGTGTTGGGCCTTTTGTCTTTTTCCTGAAAGGTGACACCCTAAAACGTGGTTCGAATGGCGAGCGGTAAACCATCGGGTGCGAGAGAATATGCCGGAGCAAAGACTTGCGTTAGATTCCGTTTATCTCTCCGATCTGACAGCCGGCCAGTATCGCAATCTACTTGATCTGGCACAGCTAGCAGTCAGCCACCCCACAGCAGATGCTCTTTTCCCCACTTTGGCACTCCGCCTGCGGGAATCCTCGAATTTTGACTTCGTCACATTGGGTCTTTACGACTCAGGTACGGAAAGCATTCGTCTGGACACTTGGAAGGCGGGCGAGGCGCAGAAAAGACGTGAATCCATTCCCGTTCGCACCTGTGCGAGCGGATGGGCCTGGAAGAACCAAAGATCGGTACTTGTCCAAGATTTGGACACCGAATCCAAGTTGCCCGTTTTCCTGGAGTCGCTTCGCCAACTCGGCGTCCGTTCGTACTATATCTTCCCCTTGACCACGAACCGTCATAGGCTGGGCGCAATAGGCTTTGGCAGTTTGCATGTCATTCCCAAGACGAAAGCGACGCTTGAGTTGTTGCGACGTACTGGCGCAATGATCGCTCAGTTGCTGGATGCAACCCTTTCATCGGATGGGCCTATAGTACAGACCGATTGCGTCCAAACCACCTCGGTCGTGACGCCAGGACCCGAACAGGCACTCCAGGATTTCGATCTGGCCGGCCAGGGCGATTCGTTCCCAGACATCGTGGGGAATAGCGCTCCTCTCCAAGAACTGCTAAGACAGGTGAGGACGGTAGCCGCCACGGACGCGACGGTGCTGTTGCTGGGAGAGACAGGTACCGGCAAGGAGCTGGTTGCACGTGCGATTCATCGACTCAGCCCGCGCGCTAATGGCCGGTTCATTGCCGTCAACTGTACTGCGATTCCCACAGAGTTGTTGGAAAGCGAGCTCTTCGGACACGAAAAGGGGGCATTCACCGGGGCGATCAATAGCCACGTCGGCCGATTGGAACTAGCGAGCAGAGGAACCCTGCTGTTGGATGAGGTGGGGGATCTCCCGAGTGTAATTCAGCCGAAGTTGTTACGGGTGCTGCAAGACAAGGAATTCGAAAGGCTCGGCAGCACCCGGACGGTAAAGGTCGATGTTCGGCTCATCGCCGCCACAAATCAGGACTTGCGTCGGAGTGTCGCCGAAGGTCGCTTCCGCGAGGACCTATTCTATAGAGTCAATGTCTTTCCGATTTACGTTCCCCCTCTGCGGGAGAGAAAAAGTGACATTCCTGCCCTCGTGCGTCATTTCGTGTCCAGATACGCAAGTGAAGCGAAGAAGTCGATTGCGACTATCCCTGCCGAAGCCATGGATGCCCTTTTGAGTTGGAGCTGGCCGGGGAACATCAGAGAATTGCAAAACCTGGTTCATCGGTGTGTGATTTTGACGAACTCATCAGTCCTGAAGGTTCCGCTTGACGAACTAAAAAGGGGCACAAAACCACCCTCCGGCAAGATGTCCCCGGAGGTCGAGCGCGAGCTCATTTTTCAGGCCCTGAAAGAGGCGGGCGGAGTGATAGGCGGCTCATCGGGTGCAGCCAATAGACTGGGAATGAAACGTACGACCCTCTACTCGAAAATGAAAAAACTGAACATCAGTCCCCTTGAGTTCGACGACTAGCAGCCACTGTGCGCACCAATGGTCGGACATTTTCGGTATTCATGGACTGCTAGCGGCACATCGAAAAAGACTCCTGCCGTGTCGAAGTGTCGAGTCGACGAAGTGTCGAGTCGACGGATGTCGACAGTCATCCCACGCCACTTGACGAGTACCGATGACGAGCACCGACACAGGTTAGAGCCGTAGTCTCTATAGCTTACAAATCGACATCAAGTGGAGGACCATTTGCTCGGAGGCAGGGAGTCTGGGACCGGCCACGCCGGAGGAAGTGTCATTCGCCGAAGCGACACGATGCCGACAGATCGGCTCGGTCCCCATGGTCCAGTAGGCTCGGTTGCGCTCATCGGTGAGACTGAATTACCTCCGCGACGGACTCGATTCTCCAAAACGCGGATCGAGTACTTTTGGTTGTGTGTGTCGTTCCCGCGGTGATGACCACTGGCTTAGAAGCACCGAAGGTGCGATCTCAGTTTAGCTAAGGCCCCATGTGTCGAATCGTCTGTCGCTCGACAGTCTTGACACTCTGACTCTGGGATCCGGGGCCGTGTTTTCAATGGCTTAACTATTACTCGGAGATGGAGATGTACATGCACTCCACGGACAGCAACAAGCGTGACGTGTGGCAACGGTCGGCTCGTGGGACTCCCTGACACAGCTTCGTCGCAAGCATTTCAGCCGCTCCCGGCGAGACCTTCCCGTCGCGTTCACGAAGCACTGCCGCACACCTATCACCTCCCCCCGAGGGCCCTTCGAATGTCTGGAGGTCTGCTTGAATTTCTTCGGCGCGGCGTCATTGCGCCAACGGAGGGCAGGGAAACTGTGACGTCCGAGAGGGGATGAGGGGTCCTCTTTCGGTGCGGGCGAAATAAGACGTCCGGTTTCTTCGCCCCCCCGATTTCCACCATCTGTCGAAAGTTCTTGAGTCTCCTGCTTTCCCTTGGGGGCAGGTGATGACGACCAGATCGTGAAATGATGAAACACGAGCATATCGAGGAAGCTCTGCAGCAGAGCGAAGAACGCTTCCGCCTGATGGTCTCCTGTGTCAAGGACTATGCCATTCTGATGCTCGATCCGGGCGGACGCGTTACGAGTTGGAATGCCGGAGCCGAACGAATTAAGGGTTATAGCGCCGAAGAGATCGTCGGCCAGCATTTCTCACGCTTTTATCCACCTGAGGATATTCTCAGCGGCAAACCTGACCGCGAGCTCGCAATGGCCACAACCCAAGGCCGGATCGAGGATGAAGGTTGGCGCGTTCGCAAGGATGGATCACGCTTCTGGGCGAATGTCGTCATTACTACCTTGCGTGACGAACAGGGCCGGCTTCGCGGTTTTAGCAAAATCACTCGTGACATGACCTACCGCATGCGCGCGGAGGCCAAGGTCCGCGGTCTTCTGGAAGCAGCACCCGATGCCATGGTGGTAGTGGACCAGCCAGGAAATATCGTCCTGGTCAACGCCCAGCTTGAAAAGATGTTTGGCTACAAGAGAGAGGAACTCTTAGGGCGGAAGATTGAGATCCTGGTGCCGGAACGCTTCCGGGAGAAGCACCTGGAGAACCGGACAGCTTTTAGCGCTCACCCACGGGTGCGGGAAATGGGAGCAGGTCTGGAACTGTACGGTCTGCGCAAGGACAGGTCAGAGTTTCCAGTGGAAATCAGTCTGAGCCCGCTGGAGACAGGGGAAGGCTCGCTGGTTTCCAGCGCCATCCGCGACATCACACAGCGCAAAAAAGCACAAGACAGCATTCGACAACTGAACGAGACCCTCGAATTGCGCAACACGGAGCTCACGACGATCAACAAGGAATTGGAAAGCTTCAGCTATTCAGTTTCCCATGATCTGCGCGCCCCATTGAGAGCGATTGACGGTTTCAGCCTTGCTCTGCTGGAAGATCATGGGGACAAGCTCCCCGACGAGGGCAAGGAACAGCTGGAGCGAATTCGGGCGGCCACGGGTCGCATGGGGCAATTGATCGACGACATGTTGAGACTGGCGCGAATTGCTCGGTCAGAGATAGTTCGCGACGACGTAGACATAAGCCACCTCGCACAAGAGATCGTGGCCCAGCTCAGAAGTTCAGAGCCAAGCCGTCGGGTAGCCGTTGACATCGCCCCGAACTTGAAGGTTAGTGGTGACCGGCATCTACTCCGAGCAATGTTGGAGAATCTGCTCGGGAACGCCTGGAAGTTCACTTCGAAGCGGAGCGACGCGCGCATCGAGGTCGGAGTCACAGGCTGTGGTTCAGAGCTGGCCTATTTCGTGCGGGACAACGGTGCAGGCTTCGATGTGCAATACGCGGACAAGTTGTTTGGTGTCTTTCAACGCCTTCATTCCGATCGAGAGTATCCCGGAACTGGCGTAGGCCTGGCGGCGGCGCAGCGCGTTGTTAGCAAGCACGGAGGTCGAATTTGGGCTGAGGCCGCCGTCGGCCAGGGCGCTACGTTTTATTTTGTTCTGCAAACACAGACCTCCTTCGCAAAAATTTAGGAGCCGAGCTCATGTTCACTGCACCGATCTTGCTGGTAGAAGACAATCTCGACGACGAAGCTCTCACTCTGCGGGCGCTCAAGAAAAACAACATCCGCAACGAAGTTGTAGTAGCGCACGACGGAGTCGAAGCTCTGGAATATCTCTTTGGAACCGGAACTTTCGCCGGACGCGATCTCGCTGACATGCCGCAGGTGATTCTGCTGGATCTGAAGCTGCCCAAGATCGATGGCCTGGAAGTCCTCAGAAGACTACGTGCCAACGAACAGACGCGCTTACTCCCAGTTGTTATTCTTACCTCTTCGAACGAGGATCAGGATCGCATCAACAGCTACGCACTGGGAGCCAACAGTTACGTTCGCAAACCCGTCGATTTCGCGCAATTTATTGAGGCTGTCCGGCAGCTTGGCCTGTATTGGTTGATTTTGAATGAACCCGCCCCGAAAGTGGTAAGGAGGGCGGCGTGAAAACTCCTCTTCGCGTTCTCATTGTCGAAGATTCGGAAGACGACGCAGAGCTGCTTGTCCGCGAGTTGCGCCGCGGCGGATACGATGTCAGTTTCGGACGTGTTGAGAAGGCGGAAGCGATGCTCGTGGCCATCGAAAATCAACAGTGGGACGTGGTGCTTTGCGACTATTCTCTCCCTCATTTCAGCGGCACCGACGCCCTCCTGTTGCTGCGTGCGAAAAACCTGGACACGCCGTTCATCTACGTTTCAGGCACGATCGGAGAAGAGACTGCAGTCGCTGCGTTAAAACAAGGTGCGCAAGACTATATCATGAAGGGCAACCTGAAACGACTGCTCCCGGCGATTCAAAGGGAGTTGAAAGAGTCGGAGCAGCGGCGCGAAAAGGTACAGCTCGAACGGCAACTGCGATTACTCGAAAGATTTGAAGCCATCGGCAGGCTCGCGGGAGGCATCGCCCACGATTTCAACAATGTTATAGCAGCCATCCTCGGTTGGGCTGAACTAGGAGAGGATCAAGCGCCCGCGGACAGCCAATTGCAAGAGAATTTTCGGAGGATTCGTACGGAAGCAGAGCGGGCAGCGCGTCTCACTGGCCAGCTGCTGGCGTTTGCTCGACGCGAAGTCCTGCAACCTGAAAAGATTGATCTGAACGAATCTATATCAGAAATCCTTGCTTTCCTGCAGAGCGGAATAGGCGGGGGTATCGAGTTGGAGAGCGTTCTAGATCCAGATCTTCATGTCATACAGGCCGACCTAACTCAGATAGGGCAAGTGATCATGAACCTGTGCATCAATGCCAAGGATGCGATGCCCAGTGGCGGCCGTCTGCTCATTCGAACCAAGAATGTCGAGATTAGCGAAGATTTCTGCCGTCGCCACTCTCATGCACACCCTGGTAATCACGTGGTACTTGAGATCTCCGACACCGGAATTGGGATGGACACAGCAACACTGGACCACATTTTCGAGCCCTTCTTCACCACCAAGAAACCTGGGAAGGGAACGGGGCTGGGATTGGCGATTGTATACGGAATTGTGAAGCAGCATGACGGATTCATGGACGTACACACCGAACCAGGCAGGGGCACCACCTTTCAAGTTTACTTTCCCGCAACCACGGGAGTTCCCGCCGAGCGGAATTCTCATAAGCCTCAAATGTCTTTGATTGGAAGTGAAACCGTTCTCGTAGCTGAGGATCACGAGGGACTTCGTGAATTAATCGAGAAAGTACTGAACGCTCACGGTTACAAAACCATCATCGCCGATAACGGAGAAAGTGCGGTCCAACTCTTCAAAGAGAACTTTGAAAAAATCCAGATTGTAATCTTGGATGTCATAATGCCGGTCCTGAACGGACCTGATGCCTATGACAGAATAAGCGCCATTAGACCAGGCGTTCCGGCGATCTTCACAACTGGACATACTGCAGAAGAGGCTTCTTTGAGTTCGAGACTGGGAGGGGAGCCCATTTTCCTTCAGAAACCCTACGCACCGCATACGTTAAATCAGATTGTCCGGAGTACGTTGGATCGGGAGCCGCAACGGAACTCGGCCGCTGACTCTCTTACACTCAGGTTGGACGATCGTGGTTTCCTGACCGGAACCTGAGACTGTACTTTCTCCTGGGAGCGATTGCCGATGAACCATCGGTAGTTTTACATCCTGCCTTTCTCAGGTTGGCCTCGAGAAGCCATCGTTCGGCTTCCTCTCGAACGTCGACACTCACATGCACTCGATCAACAGAAAACGTAGGAACCTGAGATAACGTGCGCCAGCCCAGGAGATGCCGGAGTGACACGATCATGGCAGGAATCGTATGGGAATAGTCTGAATCGAGCTTTTCGCCAAGTCATTATTCTGCGGGTGTACGGCGTTTTGGTGGGATACACTACCTAGCCAGACTTCTTCTCAAGCAGCGCTCGTGGAGAAAGAACTTTATGAACTCTGTGGTCTCAGTCCAATCATCGCCGCAGGCTTGGTACACGGGGCTCACCCCAACGCATTGGCGTGTACTTGCCGCCAGCTTTCTGGGATGGATTTTCGACGGCTACGAATCATACGCCCTGTTCGTAGCTCTTCCATTCGCACTGCGGACGCTGCTGCGGCCCGACCAACTGAAGTCGGCGCCGGTTTGGGCGGGCATTGCCATCAGCACCACCCTGCTGGGATGGGGCATCGGTGGCCTGATCGGCGGAACGCTAGCCGACTACGTGGGCCGCAAGCGAATGATGATCTGGTCGGTGTTCTTATATGCGCTATTTACCGGGATAACCGCTCTGAGCCAGACATTTCTCATGCTGGCGGTTCTGCGCTTCATTACCGGCCTGGCAATGGGCAGCGAATGGAGTACCGGTGTAGCGATGGTGGCCGAAACTTGGCCCGATCGCGCCCGGCCCAAAGGGGCGGGCCTGTTGCAATCGGGTTTCGGATGGGGAAC
>Ga0316363_10001188_pt1 | contig 24383 bp, 21 predicted proteins | sample Sb_taG_3_FD_200459 | JGI IMG/M metagenome (GOLD analysis project Ga0316363, IMG submission 200459) | Peat soil microbial communities from Weissenstadt, Germany - Sb_50d_a_PC metaG (v2) (version 2) | ecosystem: Environmental > Terrestrial > Soil > Wetlands > Peat | place: Germany: Weissenstadt...
CGCGCTGCGGCGAGGCGCCGAGCTCGGCGAGCATGATCGCGCCCATCGCCGCGACGACGAAGGCGCTGGCGAGCGCGCGAAAGAAATTCATCGCGCCCATGGCGACGCCGATCTGCTGGTGCGCGACTGCGTTCTGGATCGACACGGTGACGGTGGGATACGAGCTGCCGGTGCCGATGCCGACGAGGCCGGTGATCAGCGCCACCGCCCAGACCGGCATCAGCGGGTGCACCACGAGCAGCGCGATCGCCGCGGCGGCGATGCTGAGCATCACGATCGGCGCCCATTTGTAGCGGTCCATGTACAGCATGGCGCGGCCGGACAGAAAGGAGCCCGGCGTCGTCATCATCACGATCGGAATGAGTGCCAAGCCGGAGTCGCTGGCGGAAAGGCCATGCACCAGCTCGTAATAGAGCGGCACGAAGATCGTCAGACCGATGGAGACGCCTTGGGTACAGGCGGTAGTGACGCAGCCGGCGCGCATCACCGGATTGTTGAGCACCGCAAGCGGCAGGAACGGCTCCGGCGCCCGCAGCACCCACCAGATGAATGCCGCGCTGATGACGGCCGCCGCAATGATCAGACCGATGATCTGCTGCGACAACCACGGATAGCGCGTGCCACCCCAGGTCAGCGCCAAGAGCAGCGCCACCGCGGCAGCCATCATCAGCGCGGCGCCGGTGAGATCGATCTTGTGGGCGCGTTCGTGGACCGGCACGAGCTTCAGTTGCCGGTTGGACAACAGCGCAGCCGCCAGGGCGAGCGGCACGTTGAGCCAAAAGATCACCGACCAGTGCAGATGCTCGGCAATGACGCCACCAAGCACCGGGCCGGCGGCGCCGGCGACGATCCAGACCGAGCCGGTATAGGCCTGGTAATAGCCGCGCTCGCGCGGCGGTACCGCGTCGGCGATGATCGATTGGGTCAGCGGCACGATGCCGCCGCCGCCGATGCCTTGCAGGCCGCGGCCGAGGATCAGCATCAGCATGCTGGGCGCGGCGGCGCAGGCGGCCGAGCCCGCCATGAAGATGCCGAGCGCGACCAGCATCATGCCGCGCCGGCCGTAAATGTCGCTGAGCTTGCCGTAGAGCGGCGCGACCACGGTAGAGGTCAACAGATAAGCGATCACCACCCAGGACAGGTTCTCGAAATCGTCGAAGGCGCGGCCGATGGTCGGCAGCGCCGTCGCCACGATGGTCTGGTTCAGCGCGCCGAGGAACATCGCCAGCGCCAAGCCGCCGATAATGGCGATGACCTCGCGCCGGCCGAGCTTGCGCTCGGTGGAGAGATGGCCGCCGGCATCCGGCGCGACGCTTTCGGCCTCCCCTCCCCCTTGCGAGGCGGGCTCGCCGGCTTGGTATTTTTGCTGTTCTAGCGATGCCATGACCGAGAATGACGACCCGCACCCGTCGCTGAATTCAAGCCGCACCTTTGCGCCGCGCTGGCGGCGGCGCAAGACACTTGGACAACACACTTGGAGCGGGTCAGCTATGCCGTCTTCTTGTTATTCGGATACACGATCGGGTACCCGCATCGGTCCGTGCAACGGACGCTCCTCGATCACCAGAAGGCAGAGCAGCGAAACCGCAAGGCAGATCGCGGCCGCGATAAAGACCCAGTGGAAGGCCGGCGCCAGGTCGCTGTGGCCGGCCGCGATCTTTTCCAGCGTCGTGGCGCCGGGACCGTCGCCGATGCCGCCGAGCACGATGGCGCCGAATATCGCAACCACCAGCGCGCCGCCGAGCGTGCGGAAAAAATTCAACGTGCCGGTCGCGGTGCCGAGCTGGTGCGGCTTGACCACGTTCTGCATGACGATCGTGGAGACCGGATACATCGGGCCGACACCGAAACCGAGCACGAACAGCAGCGCCACGACAGTGCCGAGCGTATGCCCCGCCGGGTCGGCGGCAAGAGCGGCAAGCGCCGCGATGGCGACGACAAGGCCGAGGATCGGCACGCGCATGTAATGCTTGACACGCACGATGACTCGCGTCGACACCAGCGAGCCCAGCGTGGCGCCGCCCATATAGGCGATCAGCGCCAAGCCGGACAGGCTCGCCGAGACGCCGAGCACGGTCTGGCAATAGAGCGGCATATAGATGGTCACGCCGATGATAGTGCCGATCGAGAAGAACGCGGCGATGGTGATCGTGCTGGTCACCCGCCCGTGCAGGATGGCGAGCGGAATGAACGGTTCGCGCGCGGTGAGAAGGCGCAGCGTGAACAGCACCCACAGTGCGCCTGAGCTGGCGACCAGGGTGACGATCCGCCACGAACTCCAGGGATAGCGGACGCCGCCCCACGACAGCGCCAGCATCAGCGCCAGCGCGGCGCCGACCATCAGGCCTGCGCCGATCACGTCGAGCTCATGCGGGCGGTCGTTGCGCGGCAGGCGACGCAGCGCGCGCTCGGTCATCACCAGCGCCACCGCGCCGAGCGGCAGATTGATCCAGAAAATGAACGACCAGTGCAGATGGTCGGTGAGCAAGCCGCCGAGCACCGGGCCGAGAATGCTGGCGCTCATGAACATGATCGAGGTGCGGCCCTGCACCACCGGGCGCTCGCGCGGCGACAACAGGTCGGCGATGATGGTCTGCGCGATCGGCAACAGACCGCCGCCGCCGATGCCTTGCAGGGCGCGCGAGAGAATCAACACCCAGATCGTCGGCGCCAGCGCGCAGGCGACGGAACCGGCGACGAAGATTACGATCGCGGCCAGAAGCAGCGCGCGGCGGCCGTAAATATCGGACAGCTTGCCGAACAGTGGCGTCGCCGCGGTGGCGGCGAGCAGATAAGCGGTCACTATCCACGACAGATCGTCGATGCCGCCGAGGCTCCTGCCGATCGCCGGCAGAGCGGGCGCCACGATGGTCTGTTCCAGCGCCGAAAGAAACATCGCCAGCATGATGCCGGCGACGATGGCGCGGATTGTGGCATGATCGAGCGGTGCGGCCGGTGCATGATCTCGCGCCGGCGGGGTCTGCCGTTCCGGCTGCGCCGACGGACCGCGCGACAACGGCCGCGCATCGCCATTGATGTCGGGAGCGATGCTGTGGGCGTCGTCGGGGGCAATTTGGCGGGTCATTGCGGGAAATCCTTGGCGGGCATCCCTTGGCCCGTGCCGTGCCGCAATGCAACCGGCCTCGACGCAGAGCAGACGCGCGGTTCGCAACCCGGCAGCTCAGCCCCGCCGCCTTGCCGCCTTCGGCAGCTTCAACGGCCAACTGACGATGTAATCTTCGAGCTCGCTGTCGGGCACGTTCACTTCGCTGGCATAGACGCGGCCGCGCACCGAGACGCCGGCGGCATGGACGGTCTCGGGATCGCCGGACACCAGCGGGTGCCACCAGTACAAATCCTTGCCTGCGGCGAGCAGCACGTAGGCGCAGGACGGCGGCAGCCAGGTGATGGTTTTGAGGTTTTTCGCCGTGAGCCGCACGCAATCGTCGACCTGTTCCAGCCGGTGTGCGTAGTCGCGGCAGCGGCAGGTCTCCCCGTCGAGCAGCCGGCAGCCGACATTGGTGTAATAGGTGCGGTCGGTCACCTCTTCCTCGAGTTTGTTGAGGCAGCACTTGCCGCAGCCGTCGCAGAGGCTTTCCCATTCTGAATTCGTCATTTTATCCAATGACTTGCGCTTCCAGAACGGGATTTCGGCATCGTCTTGGTTTTGGCCATCATCGGATGCCATGCTGCTCTCCAGGCCGCTCGCCCGCGGCGACGTTGCTCGGGCGGCGGGATTATCATGACGTCACCATGCATAAGCCCAAATTGCCCGCAATTGCCATTCACCCTGTGATCGCCGCGGCATTGGCGATCGGGCTTGCGTCCGCTAAACCAAGACTTGCTAAACTAGGACCTGCCGAAATGGCTGGTTTTGCGGGGCAAACCCGTTCCCGGAGCGCTCAATCTTGACGGACATGTTCCCAGATCCGGGCAACGACTGGCTGCCGAAGTTCAAGCGGTTCCTGCTCGATATCGATTCGCGCATCGACTTCGCCGTGTTCCTGAGCGGCAAGTGGATGCGGGAAATCTACGAGCGCTTCACCGCCTTCATGGACCGCTGGCATGTCGCCGGCTGGCGGCGCTGGCTCCTCGTCGAGCCGCTGTCGGAGATGGCGACGCTCGGCACCGGCGGCCTCTTCCTCATGCTGGCGCTCGGCATCCCGTCGATGCGCCAGACCTCGGACGAAGACTGGCTGAAGAAATCCGATCTCGCGGTGACCTTTCTCGACCGTTACGGCAACGAGGTCGGCAACCGCGGCATCAAGCACAACGATTCGGTGCCGCTCGACGAAATGCCCGACAATCTGATCAAGGCAACGCTGGCGACCGAAGACCGCCGCTTCTACGAGCATTTCGGCATCGACTTTTATGGCACGTTCCGCGCGCTGATGACCAACGCGCAAGCCGGTGGCGTGGTGCAAGGCGGCTCCACCATCACCCAGCAGCTCGCCAAGAATCTGTTCTTGAGCAACGAGCGCACCTACGAGCGCAAGATCAACGAGGCGTTCCTGGCACTGTGGCTGGAAGCGCATTTGAGTAAGAACGAGATCCTCAAGCTCTATCTCGACCGCGCCTATCTCGGCGGCGGCGCTTTTGGCGTCGACGCGGCGGCGGAATATTATTTCGGCAAATCGGTGCGCGACGTGACGCTGCCCGAGGCCGCGATGCTCGCCGGCTTGTTCAAGGCGCCGACCAAATTCTCTCCCCTCGTCAACCTTCCGGCGGCCCGCGCGCGCGCCAACGTCGTGCTCGACAACCTGGTCGACAACGGCTTCATGACCGAAGGCCAAGTCTACGGCGCCCGGCGCAATCCGGCGACGCCGATCGATCGCCGCGATGCCGGCGCGCCGAACTATTATCTCGACTATGCCTTCGACGAGATGCGCAAGCTCGTCGACACGTTTCCAAAATCCGTCCCCGATCGTTACTTCGTGGTGCGCACCGCGCTCGACACCAACCTGCAGCACTATGCCGACCGCGAAGTCGAAACCGAGTTGCGCCAATATGGCCGCGACTATGGCGCCAGCCAGGCCGCAGTGGTGATCGCCGATCTCGATGGCGGCGTGCGCGCCATGGTCGGCGGCCGCGATTACGGAGCGAGCCAGTTCAACCGCGCCACCGACGCGCTGCGCCAGCCCGGCTCCTCGTTCAAGCCGTATGTCTATGCGACCGCGCTCGCCAACGGTTTCAAGCCGACTTCGGTCATTGTCGATTCGCCGGTCTGCATCGGCAACTGGTGCCCGCACAATTATTCCGGCGGCTATTCCGGGCCGGTGACGCTGCTGGAAGCCATCACGCATTCGATCAACGTCATCCCGGTGAAGCTGTCGATCGAGCTCGGTCACGGCAATCCGAAACTCGGCCGCGCCATGATCGTGCAGACCGCGCGCAATTTCGGCATCCAGTCGCCGCTGCCGGACACGCCGTCGCTGCCGATCGGCGCCGACGAGGTCTATGTCTACCAGCACGCCGTCGCCTACGCGACCTTCCCCAATCTCGGCAAATCCGTGGTGCCGCACGCCGCGCTTGAAGTGCGCACCGGCACCGGCGAATTGGTCTGGCGATTCGATCGCGACGGCAAGAAGCCGCAGCAGGTGATCTCGCCGCAAGTCGCCCTCGACATGATCAAGATGATGAACTCGGTGGTCGAGAACGGCACCGGCCAGCGCGCCAAACTCGACGGCGTGCCCGTCTGCGGCAAGACCGGTACCACCAATTCCTGGCGCGACGCCTGGTTCGTCGGCTACACCGGCAATTTCGCCGGCGCGGTGTGGATGGGTAACGACGATTACACCTCGACCAAGCGCATGACCGGCGGCACATTGCCCGCCATGACCTGGCACAACATCATGGCCTATGCGCACCAGGGCATCGAATTGCGGCCCCTGCCCGGCCTGCCGCCGCCGACGCATGCGCCGCCGCTGGCCGCCAATGCAACGTTCACCGGCAACGACGCACCGCAACAGGTGCTGTTGACCCGCAAGGGCACCGATGCCCTGGTCCGTCTCGAACGCCTGCTCGATGACGCCGATCATGCGCTTGCCGCGCAGTTGCCCGCTGGTACCCAGGGCGCGCTCGATGACGACAAGACCCGATCGAGCACGGTGGCGACGGCGACCGATCGCGTCGGCGCAGGCCCCCGCGGCGACTAGACAGCGACCACTGGATCGAGCGTGCGCCTTCTCTTCGGATCATGTTTCGCGCTGATACTCGCCGCGGCAATAGGTCTCGGCGCGACTTGGCTGACCATCACCCGCGGCGTCGCCTTCGGCTCGCTGACCATCGGCGCCTGGACGGCGTGGCCGAAGAGCGGCTCGGTCGATATCGATCCTTACGCGCGCGCCACCATCGCGCGCACCGGCGAATTGCCGCTCGGCACCGGCGACGGCGTTGCGTTCTACGCCCGCACCGACGATGCCGGAAATAATTTCGACGGCCGCTGCACCTTCATCATCAGCGGCGCGACGCCGGCGGCGCGCTATTGGACGCTGACGCTGTACGATCCGGACGGCCGCCTGGTCGCCAACACGATCGATCGGCATGGTTTCACCAGCGCGGAAATTTTGCGCGACATCGAGGGCCGCTTCACCATCGCCGTCGCGCCGCGGGCGCGGCCCGGCAATTGGCTGCCGACGGGCGGCATCGAGCGCTACATCCTGGTGTGGCGGTTCTACGACTCACCGATTGGCGTCGCCACGCGCACCGCCAAGGAAGCGCCGATGCCGGCGATCGCGCGAAGGGCCTGCTCATGATCCGCCCGCTGTTATGGCTTCTCGGCGCCATCCTGCTCGGCGGCATCGTGCACCTGTCGACCGTGCTGGTGATGCCGCGGGCGGCGACCCAGGACGCCTATGCGCGGCTTCTCCCGCTCACGCCGGTCAACGCCATGGCTCCGCTCGCGGCGCCGACGGCGGAGAACGCGATCATGCCGCTCATGGATCCGGCCTTTGCCGCGGCGGTCTGCCGCTACGACCTGTCCGGCGGCGCGATCAAGCTCAACGCGCCGCTGAGCCAAGCCTACACCTCGGTCACCTTCTATACGCGCAACAGCGTCGCCTATTATGCGATCGACGACCGCGCCGCCGGCCGGCGCGCCATCGAGCTCGACCTGATGACGCCGGAGCAGCACGCCCAGGTGCCCGAGGGCGAAGACGTCACCGCCGCCGACCGGCTGATCATCGAATCGCCGACCAAGACCGGGCTGATCGTGTTGCGGGCACTGGCGCCGGAGCCCGGACTGATGCCGATGGCGCGCCGGGCGCTGGCCAATGCGCAGTGCCGTCTCGGACCCGTGCAGTAGTCTATTTTGCGGCAACCTGCGCCGGCAGCGCGGCACCCGGCGCCGCCAGTTCGGCGAAACGCGGCAACGGCACGATCTGGTTGCCGGCGATCTGCTGTTGCAATTCGGTCAAGATGCGCTCGGCTTCGGCGGCGACCGGCATCGGTTCGGCGACGGTCAGATGCTCGAGCGCATAGCGATAGCTGGCGCAGCGCTCGGTCAGCGAATGATGCGCCCAGGCGATGGTCAAGCTGTTCTCGCCGACGCGCGCCATCGCGCTGATCCGCTCCGGCGGACTCAAGGTCGAGACGAATTGCATGCTCTTCTCGCGGCGTTGATCGATATCGACGATGCGGCGCGCGGTGGAGAAGAACGGATCGATGCGCACGATGTCGTTGCGCATATCGTCGATCAACTGGTTGTAGCGCGCCGAAGACGAGCGATGGAACGGGCCGATCAGGTGCGCGTAATAGGCGGCAGGATCGAACGCCCATAAGGAGCGCCGGAATTCGCGATTTTGACCATATTCGAGGACCACGGCGTCCCAGCGCTGCCGGTCGTAAGGCGGCTCGATCAGGGCAAAGGCGAGATCGCGCAGCGTGCGCTCGTCGTCGGTCAGGTTATTGACCGAAACCGGGCCGCCGACATGCGCCGCAGCCTCTTGTCCGACCCAGGCATGAATGTCGTCGTTGACCAGCGGCTGCTGCAGCCTGCCGAAATCGCCGATGCTGGTGCAGCCGCCAAGGATCAGGAGGACAAAAACGGCAAACGGCGCTGTCGCGCGGAGCGGACGGACTCGCGGCGACATCGCTGCAGCAGCTTTCAGCGACGCCTCATGCGGCGGCGGCCGCCATTGGCGGCCGGCGGCGGCATCTGCGGCTCCGCGCTGTCGGCGACCGGATCGGCGTAACGCTCGATCCGGATCACCGGCAAGATGATGACGGTTGCGGATTCGCTCTCCGCGTCGGCGCGGACGAACCGCACGATACGCCCCTCGTCGGGGAATTTGACAACGATGCCCACCAGCCAAACCCTTTAGCCCTGCCGGCCACGGACCTCCCGCGCGATCCGCACTATCGGCTTCGTCACGATTAAGCGGCATGCAAGGTTAACGCTCCGCTAACGCGCACGACTTAGGTTAGTGAGCGAAGTCAGCTCCGTGGTCCCTGTTGCAATTGAGTCGCGTGTGATGAAAACGCCCACCCTGTCGAGTCTCAACGGCCTCGCCGATCTCGGTTTGCGCAGCGGCGTCGATATGCGTCCGACGCTGATCCGCGTCCTCACCGACCTCTACGTGCAGAAGCTCAGCCATACGGCGGACGAGGAGCGCCATTACACCGAGCTGGCGCTGCGGCTGCTCGATGGCGTCGATGTGCCGACCCGCGCCGCGGTGGCTGTACGGCTGGCAAAGCACCTGTCGCCGCCGCTGCGGGTCATTCAATATCTCGTTAACGATTTGCCGGAAGTTGCCGCTCCGCTGCGCGGTCATGCACGGCTGCAGCAGCCCGCTCAACCTGAAGAGCCAGCGTCGCCGCCGATGGCGACCGCTCCGGCGGTGCAAGACACCGCGCCCGTCGAATCGCCCCCGCAGGAAGTGCCGATTGAACACGAGCCGGTCACCGACCTGCGCGGCGCCATGGATTCGACAACCGCCGCCGAGCTCAACGATGTTTTCTTCACCGCCGCCGAACACGAGCGGCGTCTCATCCTGCTTAATCTCCACGTCGCCGCGCCGCTGTCGCCGGGGCAGGTCGTGGTTTTGCGCGATCCCGGCATCGGCCAGCGCCTGGAAACGGCGGCGCTGGGCAATCATCGTGAGGATCTCGCCAAACAGTTCGCGGAAGCCTTGCGCATTCCCCGTGAGCAGGCCCGCCGCATCGTGCGCGATGAGCATGGCGAGCCGATCGTGGTGGCGGTCAAGGCACTCGGCATCTCGCGCGACGTGGTCTATCGGCTCCTGATGTTCGTCAATCCGACGGTCGGCCATTCGGTCGAGCGCGTCCATGCCTTGGCGATGCTGTTTGACGAGATCACCGCGCAAGCGGCCGAAGGCATGGTGGCGATCTGGCAGGCGCTACGCGGCGAAGCGCGCGCGACCGCAAAACACCAGCCGCTGTTTTGGAACGACGAGCGCTCCCGTGCCCGTCCGGCGACAGCGCCGGCACGGCGCCCGCTAGCCGCGCCGCGCACCAATATCCGCCGCGAAGTGTCTTGAACCTGCTGTCGCCGCCGCGCCGCTTTCAGCCGGCGACGATATCGAGAAAATTCCGCCCCGCGCGATCCTCGACTTCGACGATCCAGACGTCGGGATCGAATTTCACCTCGCGCGCGAGATAGGCCTCGACCGCTGCGTCGGGCGCCGGCCGTTCTTTGAGGCTCGGGCTGAAGGCGCGATCGGCGTCGCCCACCGCGTCGAATTCGCTCTGCGGCGCCGGGCCGAACAGATCCGAGGTGCCGTCGAGCCGGCAGACGCGGATGAATACGGCGCCGGCCTCCTCGGCGCCGCGTCGGCGCACGACGGCGGCAGCGCCCTCGACCTGACAGCGGCGCAGATAGGCGGCAACCCAAAGCGCGGTTTTCAGACGCATCGTGCGGCCCTGTCATTCCGGGACGCGGGCGAAGCCCGCGGGCCCGGAATCCATAATCACGAATCGTGAGGTTTTGCGAAAGTCCGAGCTTTAGGTCGAGAGGCAGGGGATATGGATTCCGGGCTCCTCGCGGAGCCTGTCATCGGGCCGGCCACTTCGGGCCGGACCCGTTGGCTCGGCCCCGGAATGACACGCTATTCGACGGGATGCCCGGTCATGGCGGCGAGTTCGCTGACCAGACGATCGGACACCCGGCCGCTGACCGGCAGCTTGTGCTCGCGCTCGAACTTCTCGATGGCCTGGCTGGTCGCGTCATCGAGCATGCCGGTTGGCTTGATCTGGCCGTAGCCGTAATTGGACAGCACGCGCTGCACCGCCAAGATGCGCGGCGACGGCCCGATCAGGTCGGCGATGGGATCGTTGCGCCGCGGCGACGGCACCGGCACCGGAACGGTTTGCGGCGGCCGCGCCACCGTATGAGTAGCGCTCATATCGATGATGCGCGGCCCGGCCTGCTCCGCAGGCTTTGGCGCCGCATCGGCCGTCTTCGGCAAGGTCGGATTGGCGACGAACGGCGCCGGCCGCGCGCCCGACTGCAGGAAAACCGCATTGACGACGATCAGGATGGTCGCCGCCGTCGCACCGAGAATGGCGAAGGAATCGACCGGCCGGCCGATCGCCTGCGTCCACAGCCGCGCGCCGAACGACAGCGTCCCGGCGCGCGCGTTGGCGCGGCTGCGATCGTTACGGCGGTCACGCACTTTTCTTCACCGGGCTTGCCGGCTGCACGGTGCCGGCCGATTGATTCATGGGAATGATGATCGGGCTGACCACGCCATGGGGGCGCTTTTTTTTCACCGGCCGCGACCGCTCGCAATCGAGCGGCAGACCGATCGTGATGCGGGTGCCCTCGCCGACTCGGCTGCGGATCGAAAATTCGCCGCCGTGCAGCCGCACCAGGCCTTTGACGATGGAAAGGCCCAAGCCCGTGCCGCCATGGCGGCGGTCGTAGGAAGCGCCGGCCTGGAAATACGGCTCGCCGACCCGCGCCAAATCCTCGTCGCTGATGCCGACGCCATTGTCCTCGACCACGAAGGCGATGTTGCCCGCCTCGGCGCGGGCACTGACCAGAACCTTGCCGCCGCGGTCGGTGAAGCGGATCGCGTTCGACAACAGATTGAACATGATCTGGTTGAGCGCGCGCTTGTCGGCGACGATCTCCGGCAGATCGCCGGGCACCAGCCGTTCGAGCGCAACGTCGGCCTCGCGCGCCCGCAGCGCCAGAATGTCGCAACAGCTGGCGATGACCTGTCCGGGATTGAAAGGCTCCGGCGTGATCTCGAAATTGTCGGTCTCGATCTTCGACATGTCGAGAATGCCGTTGACGACCGCCAGCAGATGATTGCCGGAATCGTTGATCAGGCCGGCATATTCGTTGCGCCGCTTGGCGTCGAGCATCAGCGCCGCTTCTCTCTTCAGCATCTCCGAGAAGCCGATGATGGCGTTGAGCGGCGTGCGCAATTCGTGGCTCATGGTGGCGAGGAAGCGGCTCTTCGCGGCATTGGCGCGCTCGGCCTCGGCGCGGGCATCCTCGAGCGCCTGCTGCTGCTGTTTGCGCCCGGTGACATCGCGTAACACTGCGACCACTTCGCGGCGGTCCGCCTCGCCGGCATCGGCTCCCGCCTGTTCGAGCGGGCGGCAGCGCATCTCGATCCAGACGAAATCCATCGCCGGATGCCCATGGGCATCGATGCCGTCGCGCCGTACCCGGAACTCGGCCGAGCGGCTTTCCGCCAAGGCGGCGGTGTCACCGAGCGCCGTCAGGTAGGCGGGCCGATCGGCGACATGGACGCGGTCGAACAGGCCATGCCCCTGCAGTTCGGCGATGCGCGCGCCGAACAATGTCTCGCCGGCCGGCGACATGAACAGCACGCCGCCATCGCGGCCGTGCCGCGTGATCACGTCGGTCATATTGCGCGCGAGCAGCCGATAGCGGTCCTCTTCGGCGTAGAGCAGCCAGAAGCTGGTGCGCGCCAGCGCCTCGGCGCCCAGCGCAAGCCCGGCCGCATAGAGCGCCGCCGAAACGATGCCGAGCGCGGCGAGCGCCGCATGCGAGCTTGGGCTCGGAAGCGGTAAAAGGTGCTCGGCGCCGAGCAGCACCAGGAGGCCGGCGGCACCGAGTGCCAGTGTCGAGGCGGTGGCGACGACACGACGGGATGCGGACAACGCCGCTTCGAGCGGTACGACGACGAGCCAGATCGCGGCGAACGACACGATGCCGCCGGTCGATGCGGCGACCGCGGTCACCAGTCCGGTCAGCGCCAGCGACGACAACACATGCGCGCTCTCGTAGCGGCCGGTGCGCGACAGGAAGTAGGCGGTGAGGATCGGCACCACGAGCCAGGCAAAGACCATCAGCTCGATCGTGGTCGGCGTGCCGCGCGCGAACAGGTAAACCGGAAACGAAGCCAGCGCGATGATGCTGCCGAGAAGCCGCGGCGCGATAAAGGCACGATGCCGCGATGCCGTCAGCGCATCGTGCTGCGCCGAAGGGTGGACGAGCGTCTCGACATAATCCCGTACTGGCGCGAAGAGGCCCACGATCCCGTCGCACGTCCGCTTTGCAGACGCGCTCCCCTTGTTCTGTTGCGCGATCGTGTCAGACGCCGCTTAAACGAACGCTAAAACGCCCCGCTTGGCACCGGCCGGGCGGCGCGTTGCCGCACGGCGGTTTCGGCCATCATGGTGAATCGCTCGTTGCCGCGAACGGTTGCCATATGCTTGACGTTCGCGGCCGTTGCGGAAGTGCCTGCAAATCGCTGATCTTTCGCCGTCGCCGAATCGCTGCAAAAGCCGGCCTCGCGCGCGTTCGCTCAAATTTTAGGTAAATTATATTTTCTCCAATTGGACGAAAATTTGCGGCGTATTCTCTTCGATTATGGGCAAAAACGTCCCCGTCGAACGAACGCGGCTTTCAATGCTGCCTGCTAGGTTGCGCGGGCGTGCGGCGACCCATGCCGCCGGGGATACGGGTCTGATGTTCTTTTTGTTGCGAATGGCATTCTGGCTTGGCGTCGTGCTGATCCTGTTGCCCAGCGGATCGGCGCAGCACACCACGCAGTCCAACGATGTCGGCGCCTCCGAGGCGGTCTCGGCGGCGTCCGCCACGGTTCGCGACATGCGCGGCTTCTGCAGCCGTCAGCCCGATGCCTGCACGGTCGGCTCGCAGGTCGCGGTGTCGCTTGGCTATAGGGCGCAAGCCGGCGCCAAGATGCTTTACGATTTCTTGACCGAAGCGATGGCGCCGAAGGAAACCGGCGCATTGCCTCACGGTGCCGCGCCGCGCGGCAGCCTCGCCAAGGTCGAGCCGGCAAAATCCTCGCCGTCCTCGCAGAACACGCTCACCCCCGCCGATCTCGCGCCGGCCTGGCACGGGCCGCAGCCGCCCAAAGACGCCAAGCACGCGGCTTAGGCCGCGTCATCGACAATTCGTCGGGATGCCTGCTTCTCCAATCCGCGGGCATTGCATGTTGTCATAGCGAAGCCGGTTTCACGGGCTCGCTTGAACCGATACGATGTCGTCCGCCCGACAGGCAATTTTCGCAACGGATCAAGCCCTCATGCCCATCAGTGAAAAACTTATAGCGCTTATCAGGTCTGCCTGGGATGACGGCGCGCCATGCCTTGTCGCGACACAGGGCCCGAATGGCCCCAACATCTCGCCCAAGGGCAGCATGGTCGTTTTCGACGACGACCATCTCGCCTATTGGGAGCGCTCCAAGAAACAAGCCCTGGAAAACCTTGGCCACGACAAGCGCGTTTGCGTGATCTACGCCAACTTCAAGGCGCAACGCGACGGCGTTCTCGACTCCGGCTTTTTGCGATTCTACGGGCACGCCGAACTGCACGAGAGCGGGCCGGTCCGCGACGCCATATTCGATCTGCTCCTGCCGCGCGAGCAAACCCATGTCGGCGCGGACACCGGCATCGGCGTGCTGGTCAAGATCGAACGTGCCGCCGATGTCCGGGGCAAGCCGCTGCCCTGAAAGCACGGTCAGTGGCATTGAGCGGACTTTTCAGCGCCGGACCGTGATGGCTGCTTTGGGGGTAAGCGGACATTGCAGACTAACGCCGCCACGTCCGCTCGTCACCCGAAGCGCCCCATGCTGAAGCCCAACTCGGCAACACGGTCGGGGCAGAAAGCTACTATCAGTACGCCGAACATTTTTTCAGATCGATGCGCTCGAACTTTGGAGAGACGTAAGAGAGGCCGTCAGCGGTGCTCCGCAAGGCGCTCATATTCCGTCCGGACAGCGTCCTTGCCGTAGACTCTTTCGAGTCGGCGAACGGTGAAATGACCTCGAGCCACCTCCTGAAAATGCTCGATAAAGGCGTAGTTGACGGCAGCGCCGCCTAACGCACCGACGACCGGAACTGTCTGCGCCGCGACCTTCTGCGTCACCACGACGCCAAAGCGGGACGCCACTTGCGCAATGAAGCGGACCAGAACCGGGGCGCCTTCCTCGATAACACCGCGCTCCGCGATGAAGCGTGCGGCTTCGGTGACACTCTTCGCCAGCATGCCTCGGACGGCGAAATAACCGCCTTCGGACGTGTTGGCCGCGCCGGCACGTCCGCCCAACGCAAAGACCTGCACGCACGACAGCGCCGGTTCCGGATCGGAAAGATCTTCTCCCTCGCTTCGTGCGATATCCGCGATCGATCTCAGCATGATGATCGTCGACACAGGAAGCTCAAAAGGAAGTGTCGCCAAGCCGAAGGCGCCGCCGGCAGCGCCGGATGCCGTGGCCAGCACTTTGTGCAGGCGTTGCGATCCGGCGTGAGGGGTGCGTTGCATCGTCCGCAGCGCCACCTTAAGCGCTGCCTCAAGACCTTTGGCGGTGGCGGTTGCAATCGCGCGCGAAACGGCAGCAGGAAGTGCGTTGCCGATGAGTTCGACAGGCTTACCCACCAGATTGGTAAGGCGTGCCGCGAGGCCCGGATGTTCGAGCGACTGAACCGCTCGTCGCAGCGCCGCCAGATCTTCCGGTGTCATGGTCAGACCCGGCCTCGTAGCAACCGGCGCATTGCTCGCCATGAATCTCCACACATCGTCTGCCCGGCACCGTCAAGGTCGCGACGTCCGGGCGCTACGCTTTGTCACGCTCAACCGTTTGGCGATCAGGCTACCGCCGGTGCGTCGCGGGCCGGATAGGGGTAGGCGCCGAGACCGAGGAATTGGGCGCAGGCGATCACCAGCAGTATCTCATAGGCGATGAAGATCTGCGTATAGCCGTGGAAGTGGTCGAAGCTGAGACCGCTCAAGGCCGGGCCGACACCGTTGGCGAGGCTGAACAGCGCCAGCATGACGCCATAGAGTTTGGCATATTCCTTCATGCCGAAATAGCGGCTGACGAAAAAGGCCATGAGATCGACATCGGCGCCAATGCCGAGGCCGCAGAGCACCGCACCCGCGAGCGGCACTGTTCGGCCGCCGCCGCCGATCAGCAGCGCGATGCCGGCCATCGGCAGGAGAAAGAATACCACCGCGACATAGGGTCCCCAGAAGCGGTCGAGGCACCAGCCCGAGAGGATTCGGCCGAAAATGAGCGCGATGCCGGAGGCGGACATGGCGCTGACGGCGAGCCCGACAGAGATGCCGCGGTCGGTAAGCAGCGCCACCACCTGGGTCAGGGTGCCGTTGATAGCCACGATGGCGAGAAAGAAGGCGAGCGTGAACGACCAGAAACGCCAAGTCTTGAAGCCGTCGCGGGCGAGCATGCCGGGTATGACGGTGCCAGCCGTGGAATCGGCGATGGCTACGGGCAAACGCTTGACCTCGGGCACGAAGTCGGGCGGCTCGCGCAGGAAGATAGACACCGGCAGCCAAGCGATGATGAGGATGGCGACGGCGAGGCCGACATAGCCGGCGCGCCAGCCAAAATGGCTGATCAGGAAGGTGGCGAGCTGGGGCACGATGGCGACCCCGAGACCGACGCCGGCCAGCGCCACGCCAAGGGCGAGGCCGCGCTCGCGATCGAACCATTGCGCGACGACATTGCCGTAGGGCAGCGGGGTCTGGCAGGAGAAGGCAAGCCCGTTGATGCCGAGCAGGAAATAGATCCACAGCGTATCGGGCGTCAGCGTTGCCTGCAGCGCGACCGTGCCAGCGCAGGCAAGAAGGCCGGGGATCATCACCCGCCGGGTGCCCCAATGATCGAGCAGCCAGCCGAGAATGGCGGTACCGATCGTGGTCAGTATGAAGCCGCCCGCCAATGCCGAGCCAAGAACACCGCGGCCGATACCGAGTTCCGCCGTCACGGGTTTGAGGAATACGCCGAATGCGAAAGTATTGATCGCTCCGGTTCCGACGACCAACCCGCAAACGCTGGCCGCGACGACCCACCATCGGTTGCTAAAAAACTTGCTCATAATATCCTTCGCTCGATGTTTGCCGTCGTTTTCGAATTATTCAAATCTCCGCACAATCCCCTGCTCGCGTCGTTACTATTAGAAAACTATGTGACGTGCCGGTCCGGCGCGTTGATGCAGATCAAATATTCTTTAAGGGCTTCGGATCGGGTGGCGCGTCGACATCGGAAGATAATCGAAACTTCGAGCATACGGCCGCAGCAAGCCCGTTAGACAAATGCAATTCGGCAGCCGCCACCAATGCCGTGTATCGGCGAGTCGAATGATGCGAGTACAGGTGCAGTCGTCGCGGCGAAAATCCACTCACCGACCGCTTTTCGCAAATGCGATTCTGGCGACAAGTGGCTCGCGCCCTGCCCGACCAGCACCAAGCCGAGAATAAAGAGGAGAATGTAGGTGATACGGTAGAAATGCGCAGTCGGCACGTTCTTGACCAGCCAAATACCGGCGAAATTCGCCAGCACGGCTATCGGCAACAGCGCGAGCGAGGTCGAGAAATTCTTCGCCGAAAACTGCGCCAGCATGACGTAGGGCGCGATCTTCATGACATTGACGGCGGCGAAAAAGATCGTCGTCGTGCCGACGAATACCATCTTCGGCAACTGCTGCGGCAGCGTGTACACCTGAAACGGCGGCCCACCGCCTTGGCTGGCGAAGGACGTAAATCCGGAAACCGCGCCCCATAACAGCCCGCCCGGCACGGAGCCGTTCTTCGGCGCTGCGTGCTCGGTGCGCAGCCATGCGCTGGCGAGAAAGCCAAGAGCAAGGACGCCAATAAGAATCCGAATGGCGTCGTCCGAGACACGTGATGCGAAGAGCCAGCCGAGTGCCATGCCGATCGCCGCCCCCGGCATCAGCACCTTGAGGTTTCGCGCGCTCCATTCGCGCCAATAGACACAAACCGAGATCGCGTCTTGGCAGATCAGGATCGGCAGCAACAGGGCAGCGGCCTCGAGTGGCGGTAGATAAAGCGCCAACAGCGGCGTCGCCGCCGACGCCACACCGGAAAAGCCGCCCTTGGCGAGGCCTAGAAAAATGACCGCTGGAATAGCGAAGGCATAGAACAGCGGGTCGACGATGATCGGGGCCAACATATGCGACACCGGCTTCTGGCCGATACGACATCCAGGACGTCGCGTTCATGAATCGTCCTGAGTTCGCTAATCGCCTCCGATATCGTCGTACAAAGCCGCTTCGAGCGGTTTGATCTAGCGCAATGCCAGCCGCGGCATGCCCGGCCTGGTTCAAGCCGCTCAAACCGGCCACCGGCGGCGTGTTCCATCACGGGACATGACGCCAGACACATCGACCTCCCCGGCCCCGCGCTCTATATAGAGAGGGTGAGGCAGGACGAAGGTTTGATGGCTGATATCGACGAAATCATCGACAATTTCTCGCTCCTCGACGAGTGGGACGATCGCTACCGCTATCTGATCGAGCTGGGGCGGGAACTGCCGCCGCTTGCAGCGGAGGCCCACAATGAAGCCAACAAAGTGCGCGGCTGCGCCAGCCAGGTCTGGCTCGATACCAGTGTGCGCCCTAATGGCGCGGGCGGCCCGGTGCTCACCTTCGTCGGCGACAGCGATGCCCATATCGTGCGCGGGCTGATCGCCATCCTGTTCGCAATGTATTCGGGGCGTAGCGCCAAGGACATTCTCGCCACCGATGCCGTGGCGCTGTTCGAAAAGATGGGATTGCGCGAACATCTCACGCCGCAGCGTTCCAACGGATTTCGCTCCATGGTCGATCGCATCCACTCCGATGCGCGTGCGGCGCTCACGACCGTGGCCTGAGCTCCCACGTTCTAGCCGCGCGCAATACCGTGTTGTAAGTCTCGTGCGGGGCGTGAAATGATCGGCCGTACTGGCAGCACGTTGGATAGATCAAGCATCACTTGCGCATGCGCACCGGACTGACGGACGTATTCGCCGGCACGATCTGCAGCGTGCTGACGATCACCTACTCGCTGTCCTACGCGGCGCTCATTTTCAGCGGTCCGCTCGCGCATTTTCTGTCCTACGGCATTGCGGTCACGTTCATGTCGGCGGCCGTCGGCGGCGCGTTTGTGGCGTTGCGCAGCTCGCTGCCGTTTGCGGTCGCCGGGCCGGACAGCTCGATCTCCGTCGTCATTGCCGCACTCGTCGCCACGGTGCTGCAGCGGGTCGCCGCCGGCGGCGACACCGATCTGCTCGGGCCCGCCCTGATCGCCATGGCGCTGGCGACGGCGCTGACCGGGCTTTTGATGTGCGTGCTGGGCTTCACCCATGCCGGGCGCGCCATCCGCTTTCTGCCCTATCCGGTGGTCGGCGGCTTCCTCGGCGCCACCGGCTGGTTGATGGTCACCGGAGCCATCCAGGTCGTCACCGACCAGCATGCGACGCTCGCCAATCTCGGCGCCTTCGCGGGCGCCACGACCGGTGCAAAGCTCGCGGCAGGCGCGGCCGTCGCCATCATCCTGCATGTGCTGCTGCGCCGCACGAAAAGCCCGTTCGCGCTGCCCGGCGTGCTGCTGGCATCGTTCGCGGCCATGCACCTCGTCCTGCTTTTGAGCGGCACCTCGATTGGCGCGGCGCAAGCGAGCGGCTGGATGTTCAATCCGCAACCGGCGGCCTCGCTCTCCCTACCGTGGAAAACGGTCGCACTGCACGCCTTTCCCTGGGCGGCACTGCCGTCATTTGCCGGCGACGTGCTTGCCGTGATGTTCGTCACCATCAGCACGTTGCTGCTCAACACCACCGGCATCGAAATCGCGACGCGGACCGAAGCCGATATCGAGCGCGATCTCAAGGTCCATGGCCTCGCCAATCTCCTGACCGGCGGTCTCGGCGGCATGGTGGTCTGCACCTCGCTGAGCCGCTCGATCCTGGTCCGCACCGCGGGCGCCACCAGCCGGCTGTCCGGACTGACGGTCGCGGCGATTTCGGCGGGCGTACTGATCGCCGATCCGTCGTTCCTCGGCTATGTGCCGAAATACGTTCTCGGCGGGCTGTTGCTCTATCTCGGTTCCGATCTGGTCTATCAATGGCTCATGCATTCGTCGCGGCGATTGCTGCCGCTCGAATATCTGTCGCTGATCGCCATTGCCGCCCTCATCATCTATTCGGGCTTCATCGCCGGCGTGCTGATCGGCATCGTCATCGGCTGCGCCACCTTTGCCCTCAGCGCCAGCCGCGTCAACGCGATCAAGTTCAACTTCGATAGCTCGAACTACCGCTCGACGCTCGACCGCGGGCCGAGCGAGCTGGCGCTGCTCGCCGAACACGGCCGCCAGATCCAGGGCATGACCCTGCAAAGCTATCTGTTTTTCGGCTCGGCCAATCGGCTCTATCAATACGTCAAGACGTTGCTGGCGCGGCAGCCGGATTGCCGCTTCCTGATTTTCGATTTCCGGCTCGTCACCGGGATCGACTCTTCGGCCACCCATAGTTTCGCGCAAATCAAGCAGGTCACCGCCGCGCACGGCGTGCGCATCGTGCTGGCCCATCTCAGCGCGGAACTGGAGCGCGCCTTTCGCACCGCGCGTTTCATCTCCGACGACGTCACCATCTTTGCCGATCTCGACCGCGCGCTGGAATCGTGCGAGCAGAAAGTCATCGAGACCCATCGCGCCGAGGCCGGCGAGAAACCGTCGCTGAGCGCCTGGTTGTCCGAGGTTTTGGGCGACCCCCAGCATGCCGACCGCTTGGCGGCCTATTGCCGGCGGCTCGAAGTCGAAACCGGCGACATCATCGCGCGGCAGGGCGAGCCGGCCGCTTCGATGCATTTCATTCTCGAAGGCCGCGTCGGCATCATCGTCGATATCGGTGACGGCCGGACCATGCGCGTGCGCAGCCTCGGCCGCCACACCACCATCGGCGAAATGGGCTTGATCACGCAACGGCCGCGCAGCGCCACCATCCAGGCCGAGACCGCGAGCGTGCTCTACGAGCTCGCCGCCGACGATTACGAGACGATCAAGCGCGAACAGCCGGCGCTGAGCCAGGCGTTGCTGGCCTATGTGGTCGCCGTGATGGCCGAGCGGTTGAGCTTCGCCAATCGCGTGGTCGGCGTGCTGCAGCGCTAGAGCATGATCCCGAAAAGTGGAACCCAGTTTTCGGACAAGATCATGCTCGAACAAAAATGTACGCGAGGTGATCCTTCAGCCGCGATCTTTGCGGCGGCGGCGCTGCTGGCCGAGCCCCATCTGCTTGGCAAGCTGGGAGCGGGCCTCGGCGTATTTCGGCGCCACCATCGGATAATCGGGCGGCAGGCCCCACTTCTCGCGATATTGCTCCGGCGTCATGTTGTAGCGCGTGCGCAGGTGCCGCTTGAGCGACTTGAACTTGTGTCCGTCTTCCAGGCAGACGATGTGTTCGGGCGTGACCGAGCGCTTGATCGGCACCGCCGGCTTGAGCGGCTCAACCGGCGCCGCCGTCTGGCCGCCCGAGACCCGTTTCAACGCGGCGTGCACTTGGCTGATCAGATTCGGGATATCGGCGCTCGGGACCGTATTGTTGCTGACATAGGCCGATACGATGTTTGCCGTCAGCTCGATATAGCTGCTGCTGTCGCCTGAAGTGTCGGCCATGGCTTGGATCTCTGATCTTTAGTCCGGCCTGGCGCGCAGTGTCCGAACCACGAATCGGATACAGTCAAAAGCAAGCATTCGACGGCGGCATACTGCACCGCAACGAATCTGAAACCTGCACGTGAGCTTAGTTATAGTGTAGCTTGAAAGTAAAGGCCATAAACACCCGCAGACGCTCAAGTCTTGGTCGGCAGTATTTCTGTAGCGCCAGGAAAAGCCCGCGAGCGCAATTACGCGCTTTGCTCGATATGATTGCGCAGCTCGGTGATTGAGCCGAAACGCAACGTGCCCTGCGGCAACTGCGCCTCGATCGAGCCGTCCGAGTAAAGCGTGTAGGCCATGCCGTCGACGACACCGGATTTGAGGATCGAGACCGTTGCCGGCGCCTCGGACGCGGGCGCAGCGGGACGCGGCTCGGGCGCGGGCTCTCGGAACTGGAATTGCAGCGGTTCGGGCGTCAGGACCGGCTCGACCGCGAGCGCGGGCGCTTGTTGGGCGGCAGGTGGTTGGACGGCGGGCGCCGCCGCCTCTCGCCCCGGCCGCTGCTTCTTCGGCCAAAAGGCTTCAAAGTTTTTCGCCCGCTCCGGCCGGCTCGCCGGACGCGCCTGAACCTCAAGCCGTGGCTCGATCCTCGCGGGCGCGGCGCCGTTGGTCTGCTGGGCGACCACACCATTGGCGTCGACGGCGACCTCATCGGCGCGGACCGACGGCTTGGGCGACAACGACACGTCGGCGTCTTCGACGATGGGCGCGTTTTCGAGCCGCACTAGGGTCGGGAATTTTTCGCGAAGCCGCTCCAACGCGGCGTCTTCGGGCAGCACCCGGGCCGTGGCCACAACCGCGGCCGGCGGCGGAACGGGCTCAGCGACCGGCTTAGGCGGGAATGGGATGCGGGCGGGAGCAGCGGCAGCGGCCTCCTCCTGGAGAACCGGATGCGGCAACGGCCGCGCGGCGAGAGCTTTTTCGATGCGTCCCAGCACGCGAACCGCAAGCGCAAGGCCGATCAGGATGAGGCCGCCGACGATCGCGACAGCGCCGGGAGTGACAATCGACGGGTCGTAATCCCGTCCGCCGAACGGCAGGCCCGGACCAATGAGCACGACCCCGGCCGCGGCGATAACCGCACCCAAAATCAGCAAAAACGCATACATACACCCGTCCCCCCGAAGGACGCCCGGAGGCCCTAAAGTGGCATCATTTTGACCGCACTGTGACGACGGCGCAAGGTTAATATATCCGCGCGAATGGTTACCGGCGGCCGCCGACCCGACAACCGCGCCCGAGAGTCGTCGGAGCCAGTTGTCAGAGCCAGTCGTAACAGCCAGTCGTAAGAGCCGTTGCCCAAACCCCTGGCTTGGGCCTATCTAGAGGAACTTTTCGCTTCGCTTGGCGGTTTCACCGAAACGCCCGCATCGTTCCACGCCGCATTGAGGAGTAGACCTAATGGCATTCACCCTGCCTGAACTTCCCTATCCCTACGACGCGCTCGCCCCCTACATGTCGCGCGAGACGCTGGAATTCCATCACGACAAGCATCACGCCGCTTATGTGACCAACGGCAATAACCTCGCCAAGGGCACGGAGTGGGAAAACAAGCCGGTCGAAGAGGTCGTCAAAGGCACCTTCGGCAAGAACGCCGGCCTGTTCAACAATGCCGCCCAGCACTACAACCACATCCATTTCTGGAAGTGGATGAAGAAGGGCGGCGGCGGCGACAAGATTCCCGCCAAGCTGGAAAAGCAGATCACGGCCGACATCGGCCCGATCGCCAAATTCAAGGAAGATTTCATCCAGGCGGGCGTCACCCAGTTCGGCTCCGGCTGGTGCTGGCTCGCGGTCAAAGACGGCAAGCTCGCCATCTCGAAGACGCCGAACGGCGAGAACCCGCTGGTGCACGGCGCCACTCCCATCCTCGGCTGCGACGTATGGGAGCATTCCTATTACATCGACTATCGCAACCGGCGCCCCGATTACCTCAAGGCGTTCTTCGAGAATCTCATCAACTGGGATCACGTCGCCGAGATGTACGAAGCGGCGACGAAATAGGCGCCGTCACCGCCATGCGCACTTGGAAGCGGGGCCTCGCGCCCCGCTTTTTGCAACCGGCACCATCTCGGCGCCCGCGCCCTGCCCTTTTGCCGCATTGTGCCGATCACCGGCTGCCCCCACCTGATGCAGTTTGCGGCAGAACGCGCATCTGAGATCGGGCCAGTCGTGCACCAACCCGCGGCGAAGTCGATACCCTTGTCGTCGGGCGCGGCCGCGGTGGCACGCCGGTTGGATGTTTGCGCCATCGGCGTGTTGGTGCTCACCGCTATCGTCGCCGCGGCGACGTTTCGCGACTATGGCCTCGGCTGGGACGACTACACCCATTCGGAATACGGCGACCTTCTGGTGTCGCTCTATGCGTCGGGCTTTGCCGACAAGCGCGCGCTGTCGTTCGTCAATCTCTACATGTACGGCGGCGGTTTCGATTTGCTGTCCGCGCTCGCCGCCAAAATTCTGCCGTTCGGCTTGTTCGAGACGCGCCGTCTGGTGGGCGCGGCGGTCGGCATTGTCGGCCTATTCGTCGCTTGGCGGCTCGGCCGGCGCCTCGGCGGCCCGCTCGCCGGTCTGATCGGACTGATCCTGCTGGCCACCTGTCCGCTCTACTACGGACATATGTTCATCAACGCCAAGGATGGCCCGTTCGCGGTCACCAGCATCATCGCGCTGCTCGGCATCGTGCGGGCCTTCGAGGAATATCCGCGAGCGACGCCGGCGACCGTCGCGCTGTGCGGCATCGGCGTCGGCCTCGCCATCGGCTCGCGCGTCATGGGTGGTTTTGCGGTGCTCGACGCCGTGCTGCCGCTATTGTTCATCGTCGCCGTTCGCTCGCGCGCGAGCGCCGCAAAACCCGCGCTCGCGGAGTGCGGCGCATTCCTCCTCGCCTTCGTGCCGGGCGTCGTACTGGCCTATCTGGTCATGGGCCTGGTATGGCCATGGAGCGTCGTTGCGCCGCTCAATCCGTTTCATGCCGTCGAATATTTTTCCAATTTTTTTGAAAAGCCGTGGCGCGAGCTGTTCGACGGGCGATTGATCCCGGTTCCCGATATGCCGCGCAGCTACGTGCCGACGCTCGTCGCGCTGCAACTTCCGGAAATATTGCTGGCGCTCGGGCTTTGCGGCATCGCCGGCGCGATCGTCGCCGTGGCCGGGCGCGGCCGCGGCGGCTCGGCCGGACACCGCGCGGCGCTTCTTGCCGTCGTGCTTGCCGCCACGCTGCCCATTCTCATCACCATCGCCGCACGGCCGGCGATGTATAACGGCATCCGCCACTTCGTCTTCGTGGTGCCGCCGTTTGCCGCGCTCGGCGGGCTTGCCGGCGCCTGGATCGCGCACCGACTGGAGCCGCTCGGCCGCGCCGCGCTGGTCGCGGGCGCGCTGGTGATGCTCGTGGGCGCCGCTTCGCCGGTCATTGCGATAGCGCGGCTGCATCCGTACGAATACACGCACTTCAACCGCATCGCCGGCG